>Ga0265303_10001412_pt1 | contig 14757 bp, 29 predicted proteins | sample Helome_2_FD_192494 | JGI IMG/M metagenome (GOLD analysis project Ga0265303, IMG submission 192494) | Marine sediment microbial communities from subtidal zone of North Sea - Hel_20160317 (Illumina Assembly) | ecosystem: Environmental > Aquatic > Marine > Subtidal zone > Sediment ... | reverse complement strand
ACGACTCAACTACCTGCATCGCCATCACGCTTGTCACGCCGCGCGTCGTGACGGTGGTCGGGGTATCCTATGGAATCCCGTTCGCCGGCCTACTTGGCCCCGCGTTCCTTCGTCCTGCTGGGCAGCTTGCCGCCCTTGTCCGCCTTGCTGTACTCCCGGCCAACCTTCTTCGGAATGCCGAGGGTCGACTTGCCAGCAGCCGCAGCATGCATGGCCTTGCGCTGGGCCTCGCTCTTGGGTGGCATCTCATCCTCCTACCTCAGCAGATCCTCAGGGGCGATGAAGGGGCCGGGGGCCGGGCCGCGGTCCCAGCGGCGGTCTTGCGAACCGGGACAGAGCGTCTCGTCCCCCGCACGACACGCCTGCCTGAGCAGAATTTGCTCTATACGCCCCATCCTTTTGTCGAAACTCTCGACCACCAGATTCACCCGATTCTGCATCCCGTCCATGCGGGCAATCATCTGGTCCCGATCCTCCCGCGCATTCTGCTCGATCTGATTCAGCGCCGTGACAGCCACACTAAGGAACGCCATCAGGAGAGTCATGACCGCGAGCGTGAGACCCCCGAGGGTCTTCCAGGTGATGGGCACACGCCTCAGTCCTCGTGAGGCTCTTCCTGCTGAGCCTCGATCGCGGCCTGGCCCCTGGTGATCATTTCCGAGAGGTAGGCCGGGAAGCTGCGCACAGCAATCAGCTTCTGCTGGGCCGTGCGGAGGTCGATGTCCCCCTGGGCCTCGCAGACCGCATTGATGGCGATGAACTGGTCCTCGAGATTCATCTGGAGCATCTCCTTGAAGATCTTGTCCCCGGCGGCCTTGGCACGCAGCTGCTCGGCGATCTGAGCCCGCCGCTCCAGCTCCTCGAGATCATCCAGGCCGAACATGTTCCTCATGCACCGGCTCCACTGGACTGAGGCTTCTTGTTCGCCAAGGCCTGCTGCTCCAGCTTGCCGCGGTTCTGTGCCGCGATCTGCTGCATCTGATCCTCCTGGGTCACACCCGCCATCTCCATCTCATGCTCCATCTCCATCAGATCCCTCATAATGGCCAGGGAGTTCATGGCCTTGGTCCGCTGCAACTCACCCTGGGTCTCCATCTGAGTGGCCTGCAAGGTGGTCGACTGGCTCTCCTGGAGCTTGGCCATGTCGGACTGGCTCTTCATCCCCTGGATGGAGAGAGCCCGCTCATTGTCCATCTGCTTGGCCTGGAGCATGGCCTCGTTGCCCTCCTTCTCCACCTGAAGCTCGGCTTGCAGCTGCTCGATGGCCGCCATCATCTCCTCGATCCGCGGGTCTTCCTGCTGACCCAGATCATAGAATCTATCGCCATCCCTGTACCCCAGGATGCCCATGATCTCCTTCACGAACTCAGGGAACTTGGCAGACATCGGGGCCTTCTCGGGGAACATCGTGGTGATGGACTCGACACCCGTCATGAAACGCTGGAGACGCTGGCCAGGGTCCGTAGAGCCGATGCCGACATCCACCTTCATGGTGAAGTCCCGCATCAGCATCTCGTCCGTGATCTCGTCGATCCCGAACTCTTCCCACAGTCGCGCCTTCTCGCCGGCCTGGCTGATCAGGGCCAGGTCCGTCTCGTAGAAGGCCTGCATGCGGACCACCTGACGAAGAACCAGCTCCACCCAGGTCTCGGCAAAGATCCTGATCTTGTAGTCGCCGATCTGCCCCGCGGCGTTGGAGATCATCTCCATGCCGCCAACCGTCTCATTCAGCTTCCTGGACTGCTGGACAGTGGACTGGCTGAAGGACCCCCACAACTCATCCGCCTCCTGTCCCATAATCATGGGCTCTTCCAGGGACCAGCGGTTGGGATCGGGGGTCTTCACAAACTCAACGGCATCCATGTTGTTCATGGAGATCGGCGCACCCGGGACCGAGCGCCTGATGGCTGCGATGTCCACACCCCTACCATTCTGCACCTTGGCCCGAGGATTGAGGGCCAATCTGCCAACGTCAATCCGCTGGTTCGTCAGCTCGTTGATGGCGAACTGAAGCTGCTCCACCATCTCCACACTGGAAGCGGGGTACGTCTTGTCGACCTCGATGTTGCTGTACCCGATGACTATCGGGCGCTCTCGAGGCTTGCAGTAGGGGAACACCTCCTGGACCGGCTTCGGATCAGTGAGAAGCGTCTCCGTCCCGGCCGTCTCGTAGTAATACTCCTGGCCGTCCTCTCTCCGCATGAAGTTCCGATGGACCCAGACGATCTCGTGCCCCTCGACCCGCTTGTAGGCGTTTTCCTTGGTATCGGTCCTCTCCTGCTCTCTCGCCCGTCTGGTGGAGTTGTAATCCTGGTCATTGGCCCGGGCCAAGTCAGCATCATCCACCTTGCGGTACTTCGGTATTCCGGTCTTGGGGTCAATCTTCTTCATCCGCTGCTTCACATCCACAACGAACATGGGCACCAGGATGATGAAGAAGGGGCTGGACTCGACCGGGAACATCCAGTTGGCCCCAGGGTCGAAGCGGATGTTCTCGATCGGATGCCCGGTGATCGAGGGGTAGTCCGCAATCACCTCCTTCTCGCGCTCGAAGAGCGGACGGCCATCCTCGTCCAGCATCTGATAGCCGTTTTCATCCATGACCGGAATCATCTCGCCGGTCTCGACCTCATCGTAGATCCACTCCTGTACCGAGCAGCAGAGGCCGTTCACCTCGCAGGACTGGAAGGCACCCATGAGGGTTTGGAACCACCTCACCGGCTTCTGATCGAGCCTGAGGTTGAGCAGGGCCTGCTTCAGCCGTGCAGCCGCCACCTGCTCAGGGTCATCGGAGTTCGTCGGGCTGATGTTTACGACATCGCTGGTGGCGAAGAACGCGGACGCGCAGGCCGCCTCTGACTTGCGAACCATCGAGCGTGTGCGGGGACGGAAAACCTTCGAGCGATGCTTGTACTCATCGGAGGCGTATTTCGAGCCAGACTGGTGGCGGTTGTTGAACGTCCGCCAATTCCGCATCCAGGTGTTTCTGACGTTGGCATCGACCCAGTCGGTGGACCCGGTGTAGGCGTCTCGGGCCATGTCGATCCACTTGCTGTCCCCATCAGCGTCCTTGTATCCAGACCTGTTCGTGGGAGGCGTGCCACCACTCCTGGCCTCGCCTACGGAACGGTTCTGTGACGTATCCCACTTATCCTCTCGCCCCCTGCCGCTCCTGGCTACCATTGCATGGCCTCCCTGGCCGTTACTCGTCCTCTTGCATCTCCGCCTGGAGCTGCCTCAACGCATCGATAATCGTCTGCTGGGTCTTCGTATAGACAGGCCGCCTCTTCTTGGGGATGCGAAGCTCCTTGTAGTGGCTGTCAGGCCACCAGAAGGGGTCCGCGGCAAACTCAGAAACCAGATCGATCGAGTACCGCCAGATTCGCCCCCGATCCCCAGCCTCGATATCGTAGGCGTAGACCTCCTCGCCAGCATCGAGGGGGACCATCTCAACCTTCCGTCCGAAATCCTTCACTGTCACGATTACTGCCATATCACCTGACCCTCTCACCCGGCAAGCGGATGTCGTTGAACTGAGGCCGCGCGTAGTACCCTGTCTCCTCTGCGAACCGTCCCCGCGGGATGCCCCAGCGCTCGAGCAGCTCGCCGCCGGCCCGCACCACGTCCTTCAGATCGGGCCTGATCTGGTCGATGTGCCGCACCATGCCCATCTTGGCGCCGATGCCCTGGAGGCCGTTGCGATCTCTCAGGCTGAGGTTCCTGATGATGGCTACGCCCTGCTTGTGCTGTACCCGCACGAGCCACATGTGGCCCGGGTAGTGGGCATCCAGGACGTCCTTCATGCGGTTCGCCAGTGCGAGATCCTGGGCCTCATATCCCTCAGGCGTGTCGATGCTCTGCTGGCGGCCCAGGCTGGTGCCGGGAATGATGATGTTGTGCATGCTACCCTCTGTCCACTGTCGAGGTCAGGTTCTGGAGCGTGTCGTCCGGCAGCAGCTGTGCCCAGACCGCCACCTTGCAGATGTGCTCGTTCCACTGGGCCTGATCGTCCGCCCTCACCCCGATCTTCGCCACATTGATCGAGTCCGGTGAGTTCGCCCCAGTGCCGGTGACAACCTTGGCGCCATCCACCGACATGCGGAGGGAATGGCCAATGGTGTCGATCGCGCAGGCCACCCTGATGGGCTGGCGGTTGGATGTGGGGATGCTGCTGAGGAATACCTCGTTCACCCCGCCCTTCCTCAGCCGGGCGTTGATGCTGTTGTCGGAGCCGTCACGGAAAAGGTCGAACAGATCGTTGAGATCCGCCATGAAAGTGAAGAGCGTACAGAACTGACCCGGACCTGAATCCTCCTGGAAACCAGGAGTGACCGCCTCCACGAAGACCGTCAGCCACCTGGAGAACAGCCAGCCGCGGTTCTCGATGGTGTTGTTGTCGGACACCGTCGTCGCCTTGTCGCCCAGGATCGGAGCATAGACCGCATTGCCCTGCACCACGGTGGACCTGCGGAACTCGGCAGAGCCCGTTGCCGCGGGATTGGATGTCGCGGAGCCATCCAGGTTGTAGGCAGGGATCAGGTCGAACTTCACGTTCGCGTTGCCGGCAGAGGAAGGTGCATACCCACGCACCGTCCAGTAGTTGGAATCCGCCGGGTTGAGTTGCATGATGGCCCCGGCAAACCCATCGTTCGCCGCAACTTGACCCGTGTTCGTGTCGATCACCAGGCGGTTGGATTTAGGTGTGCCTCCACTGTACTCCAACAGGACGGACGGATAACGGACAGCCCCACTCGTGCGGGCAACATCCACCAGGAATGAGTAAGCCTCACCCCCAGTGATCACCGTACCCTGGGAAACGGCTCCGATTTGAGTGTTGGAGTTGTCCGTCAGAGTTCCTGGGGGTGTCACCGTCACATTGGAGGGCGTCCAGGACGGACCTCCCAGGTTATCTGAATTGCCAAGCAATTGCACCTGGCCCGCGGTGATCAGGGCGCCTGCACCATTGGTCGTGCGGAACTTGCTGTCCGCATACTCGCCACCCTTCGGACCCCAGGCAAGGCTGGCACGCTTGGGCTGGATCAGGGGGTCATAGCCTCCCCCGCGGAAGTCCCAGGACCACTTGACGCCCGGCGGGTATCCCTTGGTGAGGGCGAAGCTGCGGACGGACGGCTTCACCCGGAGGCACTCCCATCGATCGAGGCGTTGACGCTCACGCTGCCCACCGTCGCCGTCATCTCGATGTAGCAGGCATGCGGAAGGCTGAAGTCGAAGTATCCCCTCGAGGGGTTGTCCGTGGGGACATCGACCGTGCCCATGATGGCGCCAGAGTACGAGGAGATGACCCGCAGCGTGCAGGTGCCCGTGTCCGTCTTGACCCACTCCATCAGGGCGGGCCTCACGGACCCGCCGGCACGAAGGACCGGGAGGCCGGTGCCATCCGTCGTCTGGTTCGTCAAGTCACCTGCCATGTCTCACTCCGCTGCCTCTGCCTGAGTCTCATCAGGCTTGTTCCCTGTCTTCGCAACCACAGTGACCGTGAGCCCACGAATCGGATTGGTCACATTGATGGAGACGATACGCCCCTCACCAAGCTGGGAGCAGACCTCGTCTCTCACCAACTCGGTGATGACGTTCTTCAGCGTGTCGACGTCGACGAAGACCTCCCACGCTCTCAGGGAAACCTCACAGGGCTTTATGTCCAACGCCATGTCTCACTCCTCCTCCGGCTCCGGCTGGTAGATCAATGCCCCCTCTCCAGGGTCTCTGCGTGCCTTGCCAGGCGGGGGCCAGTAGTACACGATCGGGTATCTGCTCTCGAAGTCATGATTCGGATCTTTCCTCCGCACCAGCTCCGCCCAATCCCACGTCGTCATCGCCATTCTCCTCACCAGCCACCATCACGATCACCGTCACGTCGGACACCCTGGTTTCGATCGAGACGTTGATGATCTCAGGCAGCCCAAGTGTGTCCTTCAGGACCGCCAGCGCCTTCTGCCGCAGCATGTCGTCCACGGCAGTCTCGCTGATCGTCACCCGGTATGTCCGGGACTCATGGATCGGCTCGATGTCGTAGGAGGGCATCAGGTGTCCACGTACACTGTTGGCTCTCCCGCCCCATCGCTCTCGTGATAGGTGCGAGGAGGTGAGGCACCGACATCATAGATCCGGCTGGTGCCGTCCAACAAGTCCTTGCGTCCAACCGGGTGGAACATGATCTGCTCGATCAAGGTGACGGAGAGGTCATAGATCTCCCCCGCCTCGTTCACCCTCTTGATCGGATGGATGTTCCGGAAGCCCTCGGCCCGAGCACTCATCTCCCGGTGCTCTTTGGGAACCGCCGGCTTGCCTGCCTTGGTCACATGATCCTCGTACACGATCATGCCGTCCTTCTCACGCCAGCTGCACAGCATGTTGCGGGTGTAGACCAGGCCGGGGATGTAGAACCTGCTGTTCTTCACGTCCGGGACCAGCCGCTCGATCCGGTCGTTCTTGCTTTCAGTGTGGTCCCTGGTGGTGTTCACCTCGTCGATCGGCAGGAATGTGCCCTCGATCTCACCCATCTTGTCGAAGTAAGCGATGTCGTTGAGCATCCCGTACTGCTCATACCCGATGATGCAGGACTGCACGCCGGCAGCCTTGCTCCACTTGGTGTAGAGGGTCTTGAGGGCCTTCCAGCGGTCGTCCAGGCTCATCTTGTGGCAGTAGCCGTCCAGCAGGTAGATGTTGCTGGCCGCATCCATGCCAAGCACAGGCATGCCCGTCATGTCGGAGCGCCTGTTGGGAGAGCCCTTGCTCGGGTCCACCAGGATGAAGACGCTCATGGTGTAGGGCCTGCACAGGTAGGACTTCAGCCACTCCGCCCGGAAAGGCTTGTCCGCCCCGGCCGCCGGGTTCTGGAGATGCTGCGCTGCAACCTGGGTCGGCTGGTTGCGCTTGATCTCTGCCCACTCGGCCTGAGTGAGGAAGACAGGCTCGCCCTCCAGCTGGCCGTTGTGCGTCGCAGCGTAGATCCTTGGCTTCAAGATGCCGCGGGCCAGGTAAATCCCGTAAGTATCCGAGAAATTGTACCTCGTTCCGATATTTTGCTCCCGGCCTCCACGCTTTTTCAGGTTCGTCGAAAGCTCCCGGGTCTCCGTCACCTTCTGGATCATCTCAGGATTCGAGACAGACTCTCTCGTCACCACGTCGTCGTAATTGATCTTGCCGTAGTGCTTCGAGGTGGGCTGGCCATCGACCAGGCCCCAAGCCTCGAACGTCGCCTCCTTCGGATTCGTCCGTCTCCGGCAGATCAGCCCCTCATCCTCTGACCACTTCGGACTGTCCTTCTTGGGTTTATCCCACAGGCAGTCAGGGAAGAGAGTCTTGAGATTCTCGGACTGCTCGTACTCGATCTTGATCTGTCTGAGGAAACCCTTGGAGATGGGGCGGATGTGGCTGAAGAAGCAGGTGGTCAGCTCGGGGTCTCGCAGGTGGTCCTGGATCGAGCCTCCGAAGGTGATGAAGGTGGTCTTGTAGTGACCACGTGCCCAGAGATCCAGGTAGCCGTCCGGCGCCCGCTCGACCTCACGACACCTGTCGTAGAGCCACTTGTTGCCCTTCTCGTCGTGCTTGAGGATGTGCTCCTGCTTGAGGATCACAATCAGGAGGAAATAGCGGTCGATCAGCGCGAGGTAGCGCTTCTCTCCGTCCGTGGCTCCGCCCTTCTTGCAGAGGAGCTGGTAGCGGGGGACCGCCTTGTGCAGCGGGAGGCCAGGGATCTCATCCAGCCAGTCAGCGACATTAGGGCGAAAATCGGCCAAAGATTCGGGGGCGCCCCAGTGCTTGAGCCGCCCCCTGTGATGGTCGAGATTGCGTGGGTGCCAAACAGGCAGGTTGTCATCCGCCACACGGTCCTCCGAAGCCTTGGCGGAGGGGGATCATAGTGCCTTCGAGATCAACTCGATCAGGCGGGGGATCAGGTCCCAGAGGCCTACCATTGCTTGCCTCCTCCCGGCTCGTACACGATGACCTCCACGCCATTGAGGTCGCCCAGCTTGCCCTCAATCATCGGCTTCACGTCCGACCACCTGAGGTCGCCAAGGCCGCAGCCAAGGGCCGGGAGGGCCACCGAGGTGATCTCGAGAGCGACGATATTGTCCCGCAAGGCCTCGAGACCCTCCCCGACCCACTCGAGGCGGGACGGCTCTCGCCAGCGGTTCTTCGTGGAAAGGTTGATGATGTAGACGTCGGCATCCTCATCGAACATGGTATAGGTGCCGCCAGGCTCGAGACCATTCAACTCGCACACTTCCTTGTAGGCCTCGAAGTTCTCGGGGAACCTCTCCTTGAATGCCTTCGCCAGGCCGGCACCCATCACACCCTGGCAGTTCACTGGGTTCACCAGCGCCTGGACACCGCTCTCGAACAGGTCACCCGTCATGTAGCGGATCATGACGCGCTCCCGCAGTGGTGCTTCTGAGCCCTCTCAAGCTCACGGTCCATCTTTGGTGTCGCCTGGCAGTGCATGTCGCAGCCCTGCCTCGATCTCAGGGCACGGTACATCTCGTAGCGGATGACCTCCATCCTGTAGTCGCCCTCGACGTGCTCCGCAATCAGGATGAGATCCAGGTTCTCCGACCACCCGCCATGCCACTGTCTGACCGGCACATCGTTGCCCCTGACATACTCCTGGCCCTCGGCCGCCAGCACGAAGAGATCCGGACTCGCCCACTCGGCAATCGATGGCATCGGAGGGGCGACTTCCATGTCCAGGAAGGCCGCCATGCAGGCCCATATGACCTCGAGTCTCATACCGGCTCCTCCTGGGCCTGAGCCTCCTCCTCCACGCACTCAGGACAGATGTCCTCACCACCCTCAACCCGCCAGTCCATTTTCTTGAGTTCATTGGCCACGTTGCGCTCATCCCAGCCTCTCGCAGTGGCAGTCAACTCAATGATTTCGTCCTGGCCCTTACACCTGTCGCACCACACGGCGATCGTTGCTGACCCTCTCATTTCCCTCTCTCCCTTGCCCTACAAAGCCTCGTGCGAAGCAGGGTCTCCTATCTCCAGCAGCAGCGCACGCGCCAGCCTGTCTGGGTCCTTGTAGGCCTCCACCGACCAAGGGTTGTCGGAGATTAGGCCCTTACCTCTGTCGTCCAGGGCCTTGCGCAGGAGGCCCTCGACATCCTTGGCCTCGCGCACGTGCTCGTCCAGGAAGGTGTAGCCCTGTGCCTGGCCCAGGCCCTTCGTGCTGTTCCCATCGCGCTTGGCGGCCTTCTTCAGACGCTTCAGCTCGGCGTTGCTGGCCTTGCGCTGCATGTCCTGCCTGGCAGCCTGGAGGATGTTCCTGGGGGAGAGCGTCCAGGGCTCCGTCCCATGGTCCATCAGCATGATCTTCTCACGGGATTTCGTTAGCTTCTTGCCTTCAATGGGGCTGAAGAGACTCATAGGACCTCTCGCTTCCATGCTGTGAATGGTAGGCGCGTGTAGCTCTGTCGCCAGACCTCTCGTACTCCTCGTCCGTTGGCCATGAGGGCCGGCTCTGGCGTATCACCGGCTCTGGCCTCGTCTCCTGTGTCTCCCGTGGCCTGGGGGCGCGTTTTTCTCTGCGCTCGCCCTCGACCCGTGGTCTCCCTCTATTACTCGCACCCATCTCCTGACGGATCTGGGCGATGAAATTTCTCACAGAACGTTTGTCCGATGGAGACCATGAGTATATCTGCATCCCAGGCGTGCCGTCAGGTTTCCTGTACTCGATGCGGGGATGCTTCCCACCAGAGACAGCCCTGATGTGTGTGGCGCCCAATCGCTCCAACTCCACCTTGGCCAGCCTCAATATCTCAGATCCTGATCTCATATGCACACTTCCAGGGGGTTCCGTTTGTCCCACGAGGCGCCGTTCCTCCTCTCGCGCCCCTTGTTCAGATTCCCTGCCGGATTACCCCCTTCCGTGTTTCTTCTAAAGATTTATTCCGAGTCCGAATGGACGAGGAATTTATCTTTAGCCCACTTCAGCGCCCCTGGGGACCTTGTCGAAGGAGGGGACTGGGGAAACCTCGTGGGCTTCACTGAGTTTCAGCCTCAAGCCGGCCTCCGTCAACATCACTCCCCCACAGTGTGTGCAGGTCCAACTGGTCTTGGACTTGACCATCCTGCACGTACACTTGGGACACATCCTTCCCGGCTTGTGCTGCATCTTCCGTTCCCTGGATATCGGCGGAGCTGCCTTCTTGCAACCTGCCCCTCGGCAACTCCGCCGCTGCCCCACTTCGAGACCGAAGGTCTCGAATGTCTAGAGTCGAATGACTCTAGACATGGGAGACACGGCACGCGCCCCTGGGGCCTTGATAGGGAAACGTACCGCGCCCATGATTCTCGGCCTAGCTGCCGTTGAAGGTGATGGCGGCCACGTCGGGAGCGCTCTCGAGCAGCTTCTCCTTCAGCTCCCTCTGCCGACGCTGGCGTTCGGCCACCTGGATCTGCTCGAGCATCTGCTTCTCCTTCTCGATGGTCGCCTCCGCGGCGGAGGTGTCGACCTTGTCGAGAATCCACTTCAGATGCGAGCCGCCGTCGAAATCATCGATCGGAATGTCGACCTTGATCACCTTCACCACCGTGTGGTTCCAGCGGGTGTCGGTGGGGATCACCACCAGGTCGTCGACCGCGATGTCCGGGTTCATGGTCTTGAAGTAGGTGACCTCCGGCGCCTGGTCCTTGCGGCCAGATGGCTGGTACGCCACCGCGATCTGTCGGACCTTGTCGCTGACAAGGAAGATCTGCTTGCTGTTGTTCATTGTTCCCTCGCTGTAGATTTTCGGTTGCCCCATCTCGAAGGGGTCGATGTCGTTATCCAGGCTGGGGATTGGGGGCGAGACTCCATAGTCCGTTCTCTTGCGACCCTGCCTGTGCTCCCGTTCCCTGCTGAGCCATTCCTGGTTGGCAGCACGACGCCTGTACTCTGCCAACTCCCGCTCTTCTCTGTCCGTCCATTCTCTTGTCATGACCACACTGTCTCACAGACGTCATGTGATGTCAAGGGGTTTTCTCACTCCATCTCCACCACTGCCACCAGCGGGGTGTGGACCATGCCGGGTCAAGCTCAAGAGCCTTGTGGAGGCCTTCGTCGGCTTCGTCATAGCTGTCGTAGCCTTCTGCCGTGAGGCTGTGCTTCGGACCGAGCCAGGAGGGCTGCCACGTGTGGGACCTGGAGTAGGAGGGCGGCGGCCCTGCGTTCTGCATGCCCTGCGCTGTCCATGGCATGTACCCGGTGGATTGGGCTTGTATCTGGGCTCGTGCCAGATCCGCCCGCTCGAGCGGATCGGAGAAGGGCGTCCCGCTGAGGAGAGGACCGAGGCCTAGGGCCTCTCTGAGAGAGCCGAACGAATTCGGCTGTGGTGGGAGTGCCTGGCGCTGCATCATCGCGGCATGCTCAAGGCTCTGGCTCTGAGCTGCCATGCGAGCGCGCAATTCATCACGCGCCGTCTGCTCGGCCTCGCTCCTCTCCTTCTGCTCTCGGCACCAGCGCAGCTGGGCTTCCAGCCTGTCGTCCTCCGGCTCTGGAGGGGTGTGGACCTTGACCAGCTCTGCCTTCACGGGGGTGTCAGTCATCGCTCACCAGCCTCTTCAACTCCCTCAGGTGGGGCTCGAGCCGGTAGAGCAGTTCAAGCTCCTCGGTCCAGGGCTTGGAGGTGTCTCTCGTTGCGTCCACGCGATCCCTACTCTCATACAAGAGGCTATCAGGGATGGCGTTGATGGCGGCCACCAGGTGTTCCCGGTGGTCAACTATCTCCTCGAATTCCTCAATCATGGCATCCACCAGCGGATGATCGTGTCCGAGGGTGGATGCTTTGGTCTCCAGACCATGATGCAGTAGTCGTGCTGGCCGCCGGCCGCCTTCGTGCCCTCCAGAAGCTTCTCCCCTGGGGGCATGGAGGGGCGTTTGCTCAGCACGATGACCATGTAGGGTGGGTGCTCCTTGAACACCTTGTAGCGGGCCTGCGAGGCCAGGAAGTCCAGGCGGACGACGGTCGCGACCAAGATGGTTGCACGCTCGATCGCCCGCGTGATGTGCTCGATACAGTTCCCGTAGGGTGGATTCCCGATGACAGAACCTTCGATTGTGAAGTCGTCCCGGACTTTTCCCAGCCAATCCAACCCTGTCATCGCCGGAGGTGGCGCATTTGGACCACGCGCCACGAGATCGGTTGAGATGATATGGCCCTCCGGGACACCTGAGAGCTTCAGGGATGTTGCGACGGTTTCCTGCCCGCACCAGGGGTCCCAGATGACATTGCCGACAACCTCGCTCCAAAGGTCTGCCGGCAGACAATCAGGCAGAGAGCGCCAGATCCAGGACGGTTCGACATACCAGTCCAGCCTGTCCCGGCCATACCCGCTCGACTTCATCTTGCGGGCAATGGCCCTGGACGTTCCTTGGATGTCAGTCACTGCCCGCCTCATTCACCGCCTGTGCCAACTCATCCCTGACCTTGATGGCCTCGTCCTCGGTGAGGCCGGAACCCGCACGGAGCCAAGACGGGTTCTCCCGGGTGCCTCGATCCACCTCGATGTAGAACACGCCGGGAGGGAATTCTTGAACATGGATAACCGTAACCGTCGTGAGATCCACCCAAGTCCCTGAGGGTAGCTGGGTCAGCTTGTCCTTCACTTCATCTCTCCTCTCTCTGTTCTGAGATAGGACTGTGACAGACCTTCGGGGTGCTGTCAAGTGAAATCCTTCTGCCCCCATGGGACTGTTCCTCTGGGGACGTGTGCTCGTTTGTGGTGTTCCGGGCAGTAGGGGCTCAGTGAGCCGTCTGATCTGGTCCCTCTGGGGTTTCCACAGTAGGTGAAGTCAGCGCTGGGGTTGCCCGAGATCCAGAGGCATCCACGGGATGGTGGCTCTACTGGTTTCCTGGGCTGCCAGCCGGAGATTTTCTTCACCCCTCCCGGCTTGAGCTTCAGCTTGGCCTCTGGTGTGGGCTCTGCACGGTACTTGATGGGAGAGCCGCGGGGTGGGAGACCGAGGCGTTTTCTCTTGCCGGCGATGGCATCCGGGGTCTTGCCTGGTATCCTCTTGCTGATCTGGAGGCAGGAGAGGCCCTCTGCCCAGAGGGTACGGAGGGTGTTCTTGTCCTCTTTGGACCAGAGTTTGCTGGGTGGGGCGCTCAATCCAGACCTCTCAGTGGATCATCCAGGATCTCAGGTGGGATGCCATGTTTCCTGGCGGCCCTGAGTCTGAGGATGAGGTTGATGATGGTGTCGGCCGCCTCGTCCATCCTGGTCTTGTGAGCGTTGTGATCACCCACCTCGAGACCCCCATTTGCCTGAAGCCAGGCCGCATCATCAAGCGCCTCACGCTCCCAGGAGGGGATTTTGGCTTCAAAAACGTCCATTCTCGTCGACCTCAGCATCGATTGCCGTGCTCAGCTACGCTCTGCTCGACGAGAGACGCGGTATCTTAGTACCTCATTCCGCGGTTTTCAAGAAGGAGAGGTCCCTGGGCTCGTACTTGATCCTTCTGAGACCGCCCCTTTCCCGCTCGGACACCGACCAGTAGGCGAAGTGTTTGAGGGTTCCTCTCATGCTGGGCGTGCCTGAGCTGGTGTGCCATGTGACGTGAGTGTTGGGATCATGTCCGAGTTTGATGAGGGCTCTGGAGCCGGCGTAGATGGGCATCTTCCCGCGGTAGACCTGTTCGCCGTCACAGAGAGAGATGAACTTGTCGCCGGGAGGGATTTCACGGAACTCGAGGTACATCACTCAACTTTCCGAGGTGCGGCATGCAACTCCCAGGCCTTGGTGGCCGCCTCGGTTACCATGGCCGAGGCGGACGGGAAATCATTGATATCAGTGAGATTCATGTTTCTCGTGGTCGCCACGACAACCTGCCTGATGAACTTCAGACGCTGGAACTCAATGGCCCTGGTCCACTCCCGGTCGGAGGGTCCAGCCCGGAGATCCCTGATCTCACTCATGGCCGCCGAGATGAGGCTGCATTCAACGAGCCATGTCTCCTGATGAGGAGACCTCCTGGCATGCAAGTCCTCAAGGGCCTCCAGCACGTCAGTTCCCTCACTCATCAGAGTCACCCTCACCCTCGAGATGCTTGTGCCAAGCCCTCAAAGCCGCCAGGGTGAGATTGTCGACGATCGTGTCAGCCCTCTCATCAACACGGCCAATGTCAGGGTTCGCCCTCACACCAGCACTCACCACAGCCGTCACAAACCTGATCCTCTCAAGCTCGATCGCCGTCTCCCACCGACGTGCGCCCTCAAGCGCACCCCTCACATACTCCGACAGATTTGAATCCTCACTCATCACCACCCTCCTCCGTGTGAGAGACGAGGAGAGTTTCAAGCAACTCCTGAGCCGCAAGGGCGCCCTGAATCATCTCAGAACAGCGATCCATGTCAGGGTGCGTGCTCCTGATCTCCGCCCGGGACTCCGCTACCAAGGCATCCCTGACCGCCCTCACACTGAGGTGAATCTTCTCAGCCATCCCTCTCTCCCCTCGTTACGCTCAGAGGGCGGAGCCCTCCGAAGCTTCAGTGTAGGAGGGTGACATCATTGAAGGGTGATGTCAAGTCTCTTGATTAGGTTTCTGGTGGCCTTCAGGACATCCCAGAGGAGGTTCCCGACCCACATGCAAAGGACGGCCGAAATCGCTCCCAGCTGGAAGTCATTCGGCTTCCAATCCGGGAAGAGACCCATCCAGAGGAGAAGGGCAAGAGCAACCATCAGGGCCGTGGCCGAGACGGAGGCCAGGATGTTGAGACAGAAACACTTCCAGGGGTAGGTCACACCTCCCCCTCAT
>Ga0265303_10001411_pt1 | contig 14760 bp, 8 predicted proteins | sample Helome_2_FD_192494 | JGI IMG/M metagenome (GOLD analysis project Ga0265303, IMG submission 192494) | Marine sediment microbial communities from subtidal zone of North Sea - Hel_20160317 (Illumina Assembly) | ecosystem: Environmental > Aquatic > Marine > Subtidal zone > Sediment ... | reverse complement strand
GCGTGTAATCCGCGATAAAGTCAATGCCATCGGTCATTACCGACCCGATGTTGACGAACTGCGTATCGACCTGCCGTAGCTGCCCGCCGGCATCACGAGTGACCCGCGCGTCGTTCGGAACGCCGTCGTCAAGACAATCGTTGTCGACGATAGCCTGTGCCGATTCTGACGATGCGATCAGCTGCGAATAGTCGAAGTTCCAGTAGTCGATGCTGGCGCGGAACCGCTCGGTCTGGAACACGACGCCGAACGCGAAGTTTTCCGACTCCTGCGGTGCCAGGTCGGGCGCGCCCTGCACGACGACCGCGACGTTATTGCTAAGCTGCGTGTTTACACATTCGACACCGCCCATTCCATCCGGCGACGCCGGGTCGTCCAGGAAGGCCGACGACGTGGCTTCGGACGTCTGGCGCACCGTGGGTGCCTGGAACGACGTGCCAAAGGAACCGCGCAAGCCGAGCCACTCCGTGGGCGCAATCTCGAAGCTGAATTTCGGGTCGGTCGTAGACACGCCGCCGCCGTAATCCTCGTTACGCACGGCGATCTGGATTTCGGCCATGTCGGTTATTGGAGCGACAACTTCGACGAAAAATGCAGTTACGTCCTGGTCGCCGAAAATCGGCTTGGAGGTTGATGCCTCGTTGGCCAGGCCGGCCGCTCCGATCGTGTCCGGAACGTCCTCGTACTGTGTCTCCCGGTACTGGAAGCCCGCCGCGCCGCCTATGCTGCCCCAGTTGCTTTCGAACAGCTGTCCGGACGCGATGAGATCGAATACCTTGGATTCGACTTTCGAGGAGGCAACTCCCACCGTGTCCCATTCACCTTGGAAGCGGTTGTCGCCGGAAACACTAACTCCGTCCTTCGGCGAGACCAGGCCAGGCTGACTCAGGCGGGTGCCGAACGGGTTCCAGATGCCGTCGCGCACCTGATCCTGAAACACGCCCGAATTGTAGGTGTGCGGATCGCTGACGAAAACCGTCGACTTGGCCCACATGAAAGACGTATCCAGGAACCAGTCGCCCGGCAACTGAACCTCGAAGCCGTTCATTGCGCGGAAGTAATTGAATTCCCGCACGATCTGTTCGGTGAGTTCGTTGTTGTTGACGTCCGCGCCCAGCGGCCGGGCGACGGCACGCAGATCCGAGGCTACGAGTGTGCCATTCGCCCAACCCGGATCACTGGGAGCAACGTAAACCAGGTCGGTCGAATTGCCCGGGTCTGCAGTCCAGAAATTGAACGGGTGATTTGACGGAATCGTGAAGCCACCGCCATCGGCACGGCCCGTGTTCAGCGTGGAACCACCGCTGTCCCGTTTGATCACGTTGTTGGAGAAGTTACCTTCGAAGTAGTAACGAACCGTGTCATTGAATTCGAAGTCAAATTCCGTGAATACCTGGGCGCGCCGTTCTGCCGAGATCACCGAAACCTGGTCGACGAAGTGGTAACGGCAGGCGCTGTCCGCGCCGCCGATATCCGCCGGGTTGCGGAAGACGCCGCCTGCCTCGAGACAGTCTGCATCCGGATTGGAAGAAGCATCGGGCACGGTGGATGCCTCGCCGTTTGCACCGATGGTCGCGCGGGTGTAGGTGCCTGGCGAACCGGTCGACGACAGGAAGCGCGATCGGGAAATGTCGCCCTGGCCAACCAGTCGGTCCTGCATCCAGTCGAACTCGGAACGCTCGATATGGCCCTGGCTGTAGTAAGTGCCGTAGACATTGAAGTTACCCTGATCGTAGCCCGTACCAGCGGCGAAGTTGACGTGCCAGGCATCGATTTCAGCCGAGGAGTAGCCGCCGGAGACTTCCAGGCCCTCGAAGCCTTTGAGGGTGATGATGTTCGCCACCCCTGCGACCGCTTGCGAGCCGTAAGTTGCCGAGGCGCCGTCGGTCAGCACTTCGATACGCTGGATCATTGCCAGCGGATACTGGTTGATGTCGACGAAGTCGGTGCCGGTTGCGTCCGCCACCGCAGCGATGCCGGCGCGTTTGCCGTTGATCAACGTCAAGGTCGACCCCAGGCCCAGGTTACGGATGTTGAACTGGGATACGCCGGCGCGGTCGTTGGTTTCGCCGTACATTTGCGAACCGCTGTTGACGGAGAGCTGCTTGAGCATCTCCACCGGCTGCGCGGCACCGATGAGCTCGAACTCGGCCTGGTCCACGATCTGGATGGGTGCCCGGCCCTCGAACTCGGTTCTGCGAATGTGCGAACCCGTGACGACGATTTCCTCTAACGCTTCGTCTTCCTGGGCGAGAGACGTGGACGAAGTTCCCAGAGCCACGGCGATGCCTGCTGCTACAGCAGTTGCCTTGAATGATTTTTGCGACATATTACCCCCCGGTGAATTATCGCTGGCGTTTACGTGCCTGACGGCACACGCGCTGAGTTGACATAGATTTAGGTGATTTTGCTGCTGTCCCGGTCTTATCGGGATTCGTACGTAGAATTACTTATCTGGATACGTAGTCGTCGACTGTACGCCTGCTATTTGCCGGCTGTCAATCCGATTTGTGGTTATAAGGACGCGGCTGCAGGGCGCATCAGTGCTTTGCTCGGGAAAATCGCAGCGCAAACGTTGCCGAAACGCCACATCTCTTGCGGCTCCCCGCCAATAACAGGTTTCGGCGCCGGGCTGCTGCGCCTGGCAGGCTCCCGAATTCTACTTGCGATAGTCGAGCGGCGGCGGTCGATTGCCGAGCAGCGCTTCGTAAGCAAAGTCGTCGCCGCGTTTGTCTTTGCCGTCGTTTCCCTTGCAGATGAACATGCGAGGACCGAAATACAGGAACAGCAACAAGGATGACCCGGTTGAAAGAACCAAAATGTGCGTTGGATCAGAGCGTGCCTAAGGGCCGTCTTCCACGACATTGACATTGAAAGCGATGGAAATACGCTCACCGTCGCCGACAAACGGGTGCACCATGTGTTTGACCCAGCTCGGCCACAACAACATGCGGCCCGGGACGTTCTCGAAAAAGGTGCGCGCATCCAGAACCGTATTGAGGACCTGAACATAGTTCGCCGCCTCTCGCGGATCCAGCATTTCGAGCAGACCGCCGTGCGGCACGTCGGGATCGGGATTGCCGCCCGTCACATAGTAGACGCCGGAGAACATGCAGTTCGGATGCGTGTGCACGACGTTATAGTCGCCACGTCGATTGATGTTGGCCCAGGAATCGATCAACAGGCGAAAAGAGCGGTTCGTGCCCATGTCGCGAATGAGCTCCTGCAGCAAATTGCTGACGAGCTTCTCGATTCGCCGCCGAAAAACGTCAATGCAAGGCTCTGTCCAGGTAATCAGGTTGCCTGCCGACTGCCAGCCTCCGGCATTCGAGCGTACGATGCGGTTCTTTGCGGCTTCGGCTTCCTTGCCCATTATCAGTGCCTGCAACTCTGCATTATGCGCTTCGCTGTCGGGCCAGTCGTGTGCCACAACATGCGTCGCGAATTGCATGAACAGGCTTTTCCGGATATCGAAATCCGGAACCAGGTCGTCGGACATTACACTGGACTCTCTACTTGATGCGTCGAATTCCTACCATCCGGCCAGTATCGCCGATTCGCATTCGATATTCGCCCATAACGCCCTGAGTAATATCTATCTCAAACTCGCGGTCTTTGGGATATTGCAGGTGGCGCGACTCAATCTGGCGCCAGACTTGCCCGCTGGCCAGATGAAAATACAGTGTTTTGTTGTGGCCCTGCGTGACATCTACAACCGTCGCCTTGATGACTTCTTTCTTTTCTTCCTGGTCCGCTGTGGCAGGCTGCTCGCGTCTGTATTGTTCATCCGTTTGCGTTGCCGATACCGCGGGTGTGGTTTCGGGTGCCACCTGGCTTTCTGCCACGACCAGTTCCGGTTCAGTTGTAGCAGCATCATTCCCGGGCGCAACTGCTATGACAGCCGCCAGTTCGCTGGTCTCTGGCCCGTTCTCGGGCCCGGTGGTTGCGGCGATCTCAGGCACTGTCGCGGCCGGCGCGCTATCAGGCGCCCGTTGCACGGTTATCTCTGACAATTGCTCGCCGGCCGATTTGTGGGCCGCAATTATCGCCTCGAAACAGGCCAGTTTCAGCTCGGCTGTTTCCAGATGGGCGCAAATTTCAAGCGACGACAGGTCGACAGACTGCGCTACCGCCATTTTTCCAGACAACAACAGCAACGCTGCCGCTGAACAAAAAAGAGGGGCGCAAGGCCCCTCTTTTCGTTTGGCTCTGGTCATGCTTAGAAAAGATGCTTGAAGCGCACGTACACGACCTGACCGCGCAGGTCATGACCCGCCCTGTCGTCGTATCCCGGACGATTGACCCATTGGCGCTGGTACAAACCGTTTGCCGCGTTGGTTGGCGTATTTACAATACAACTTGATATTTTACAGTCCGATTGGGCGGTAGCCAGTCCCGGCGGATCCTCGTCCAGGATGTTGTTGATACCCACCGAGAGCGTCGTATCGCCGTCGCCGATCAGTCCGATGAACGAATACGAATACATCGCATCCCACACTGTCCAGGAGTCCATCGGTGCGTTGTTGCCCTGGTCATTATCGTAGCTACCGATGTGACTCAGGCCCAGTCGTGCTGTGTGGTTGCCGGTGAACCAGGTAGCGCCTGCATTGGCGCGAAGCTCGGGCATGGTGGAAAAGTTGTTCGACTGGTTCCTGCTTCCCGCACCGTCGAAATCGATAGTTCCATCACCATCAGTATCCACATCGAAACTATCGACATACGTGGCACGCGCTGTGAACATGATCGTGTTGTTGCCGAACTCCAGTGAGTAGTCGGCGTTTACATCGATACCACTCGTCTCGACCTTGCCAATATTGGTGAACTGAGACGTGACTGAGCGCACCTGGCCGGTAGCGTCACGGATCACCCTGGGGTCAGCGATAATCGGCGAACTGTCATCATTCGGACATTGCGCGTCCACAATAGCCTGGGCACCCGCCTCAGGCGCAATCAGGTCCGTGTAGTCAAAATAGAAGTAATCGACGCTGGCCCTGAAATTGTCAGTCGTGAAAAGGACGCCCAGGTTGAGGTTTTCTGCCTCCTGAGGCGTCAATCCCGGCGCACCCTCGACGACCGTGCCGATATTGTTGGTCACCTGTTGATCATTGCAGATAAAGCTACCGCCCGGACCGGTCGCCGATGCGGGATCGTCGATGAACTGCGACGAGGTCGAACGCCCGGTCTGACGAACCGTCGGTGCCTGGAACGAGGTCCCCCAGGAGCCGCGGAAACCGAAGTATTCGCCCACTCCGAATTCGAATGACACCTTCGGATCGGTCGTTGACACGCCCTCGCCATAATCCTCGTTGCGAACCGCGAGCTGAATCTCGCCGATGTCACTTATTGGCGCCACTACTTCCAGAAAAAACGCCGTGACGTCCTGGCTACCGATTACCGCACCCGAGACGCCCTGACTGCCGTCCTCTCCGGCTGAAGCGAGCGAGTCGGGGAACGACTTGTACTCGACTTTGCGGTACTGGCCGCCAACTGCCGCCGCAAGCATGCTGCCGCCGATTTCAAACAGTTCACCGGAGGCGATGACGTCCACGACTTGCTCCACAGCACTCGCCTGGGATACCTGGCGCTGGTTCCACTGATCCTGGACATCTGCCGCATTGCCTGCTACGCAGCCCCCGAAATCGATATTGAAACAATTCGCCGTATCGGCCGCATCTTTGGGCGACGGCAGCGACGGGTTCGAATTGCGAGTGCCGAACGGGTTCCAGGCACCGTCGCGAACGAGCTGTTGGTAAGTATCCGAGCGAATGCCTTCAGGCTCGGCCGTAACGATCTGTGACTTGGCCCACATATACGATGTATCGAGGAACCAGTCACCCGGGAGCTCGAACTCCAGGCCATTGACTACGCGCGTATAGTTGACGTCTCGTTCCTGAAACCTCTGCAACTCGGTACCGGTGACATCCGGGCCCAGCGGCCGGTGGATGACGCGTAGCGTCGCACCGGTATGTATGTTCGGGTCCCAGGCTTCCGGACCGATATAGTCCAGGGATACGCCGTCCGGGTTTTCGACGTAAAAGTTGAAGGGGTGACTCGGCAGAACCGTGACACCGCCGTTGGTTGCCTTGCCGGTCGCCAGCAATTGTCCGCCGGTTTTCCGGAAGATCTTGTTGTTGGAAAAACTGGCTTCCATGTAATATTCGATCGTGTCAGAGAACTCCCAGTTGAACTCGGTGAATACCTGTGCTCTTTGCTCTGCCGCAATAATCGATACCTGGTCAGCAAAGTTGTAGCGGCAGGTATTCGGGTTGAGGCCGGTGTCTGCCGGGTCGCCAATCACGCCGCCAGCGGCGACGCAATCCGCGTCCGGCTGTCGTACAGCCCCCAGGAATTCGGGTTCGCAATCTTCGGTGCAGGCTGGATCAAATGCCGGGTTCGGTATACTGACGGAGGTCGCTTCACCGTTCGCACCGAGGGTCGCCCGCTCGACAGAACCCGGAGAACCGGTTCCGGACAGAAATGCAGATCGAGCCTGATTGCCGTTGCCGTTCAGGCGCGCGTCCAGCCAGTCGAATTCCGTCCGGTTCCGATGGCCCTGGTCGTAGTAGGTCGCGTAGACGTTGAAGCCACCTTTGTCGAACTGGGAGCCGGCGGCCAGGTTCAGATGCCATGCATCGATTTCCGAAGTCGCATAGCCACCGGAGATCTCGAGTCCCTCGAACCCCTTGCGCGTAATGATGTTCGCCACACCCGCTACCGCCTGCGATCCGTAGGTCGCGGAGGCACCGTTGGTCAGGACGTCAATGCGCGAGATCATCGCCAGCGGGAACTGGTTGATGTCGACGAAGTCGGTACCGGTCGCATCGCCAACCGCCGCGACACCGCCGCGCCTGCCATTGATGAGCGTCAATGTCGAACCCAGGCCCAGGTTCCGAATATTGAACTGGGATATGCCCTGGCCGTTGTTGGTTTCGTTGTAGTAGGCCGAGCCACTGTTGACCGTTAGCTCTTTGACCATTTCGATCGGCTGCACTGCGCCGATCAGTTCAAACTGCTCCTGGTCCACGATCTGAATTGGCGCCCTGCCCTCGTATTCCGTGCGGCGTATGTGCGATCCCGTGACGACGATTTCCTCTAATGATTCGTCTTCCTGGGCAAGAGACGTGGACGAAGTCCCCAGAGCCACGGCGATGCCTGCTGCGACAGCAGTTGCCTTGAATGAATTATGCGACATTTTACCCCCCCGGTTAATAATCGCTGGCGTTATTCGTGCCTTATGGCACGCGCGCTGAGTTGATGTATTTCTGAATGGTCTTGCTGCTGTCCCTGCCTTGACAGGTTTTATACGTAGAATTACTTACCTGGATACGTAGTCGTCGACTGTACGCCTGCTATTTGCCGGCTGTCAAACCGATATGTGGTTATAAGGACGCGGCCACAGGGCGCATCAGTGCTTTGCTCGGGAAAATCGCAGCTACAAACGTTGCCGAAATGCCACATCTCTTGCAGCTCCCGGCCAATAACAGGTTTCGGCGCAGGGCTGCTGCGCCTGGCAGGCTCCCGATGTCTATTTGCGATAGTCGAGCGGCGGCGGTCGATTGCCGAGCAGCGCTTCGTAAACGAAGTCATCGCCTCGCTGCCGGTCGAATTCTTCCCTCGCGGCAACCCGCAACTGGGGATTTTGGAACAATTCAATCGCAGCAAGGGTGAGCGTTTTGGCCGCCACCTGGGCGCCCTTATAGCCGATTGTCATGCCGCTCGTCGCGGTTGACTGCCAGCTATGCGCGGACGTCCCCGGCACCCAGGTTGCAGTGGCGACCCCTACCGTTGGCACGGCGATGGACACATCGCCGACATCGGTCGAGCCGTAGCCCAGATCGACGGAAAACGGTTGAATCTCTTCCTGGCTACCGAGTGTCAGGGTCGGGCGGTTCAGGGACTGGTATATCTGCTCGGCAAATTCCTGTTCGAACGCTGTGTAACTGACGCCGCCGACCATGCGCAGTTTCTCGTCCATCATCCGTGCCAGCGTCTCGTTGACCACGATCGGGTGGTTGCCGTGGATAATCTCCCAGTCCACCTCGGTACCAGTGCCCATTGCCGCGCCTTTGGCTGCGGCCTCCATGCGGGTCCAGATTTCCTTGACGTTGCGCGCCTCCGGATTGCGCAGGTAATAGAACACCTCGGCAAAATCCGGCACGACGTTCGGCGCATTGCCGCCGGCCGTAATGACATAGTGGATGCGGGTCTCCTGCGGCACGTGCTCACGCATCAGGTTAATCATGTGGTTGAACGCCTCGACGCCGTCGAGCGCCGAGCGTGCCTTTTCCGGGGCGCCGGCCGCGTGTGCGGAAACCCCGCGGAAACGGAATTTCGCCGAGCGGTTGGCGAGCGTCGTGCGCGCCCCGGCGGCATTGCGGTCCGCGGCGTGCCAGTGCATGGCGATGTCGACATCGTCGAACAGGCCCGCCCGCACCATGTAGACCTTGCCGCTGCCGCCTTCTTCGGCAGGCGTGCCGTAAAGCCTGATCGTGCCTTGTGTGCCGCTTTCCTTCAGCCAGTGCTGAATGGCGATGGCCGCGCCCACCGAACCGGCACCGAACAGGTTGTGACCGCAGGCATGGCCTGCGCTTTTGCCTTCGATCGGCAGGCGTGAGGCTACGGCATCTTGATTGATGCCAGGCAATGCGTCGAATTCCGCCAGAATCGCGATGACCGGCCCGCCGCTGCCGTGGGATGCGACGAACGCGGTAGGGATGTCGGCCACCCCGGCCTGCACCGAAAAACCGGCCTCCCGCAGCGATTCCTGCAACAGGCCGCTGCTCTCGGTTTCCAGGTAACCGACCTCGGCAAGCTCCCACAGCTGCCGCGCCATTTGCGCCGTGCTTTCATATCGGCTGTCGATGAACGACATCACCTGGTCTTCGTCCTGGCCTGCAGCCTGTGACGCCGCCGCGAGCAACAACGCCCCCGCAAGCGCGGCTTTCCTGAAACTCATCGCAATTCTCCATCGCTCATTGTGACGCCGGTTCCCGCAATCGGGGACCGGCAATTTCCGCCAATCTATGGCCAGGCAGCGATGCGCGTCAAGGCGGGATAGTTACAACGGTACCGACCGCGGGTAGCCGGCGCGGCAGGCAGGTGCTAAGTTACCGGCAACAACAAGCAGAAAATCGACCCTCGCAGCCTTGCTGAATGCGGCACCAATGCTGCGCCCGACCGGGCGCCATTGTTCGCCGTTGCGGAGAACCTCAAAATGCAGAGACCCGGATATATTTGGTTAATTTTGCCGCTGCTGATAATCGGGTCAGCGCCGTCCGCGGCACAACATGCCACCGGCGAACAGCCATTCACGATGGCCCTGACCGGCGACTCGATCATCACCCGCAAGCTGTCGGTCTACGAAGAACCTGAATACCTGCAGATGATCACTTTGATCCGCTCCGCGAACATCGCGTTCACCAACCTCGAGATGGTTTTCCACGACTACGAGCCGTACCCGATGGCGGAGAGTGGCGGCACCTGGATGCGCGGTGACCCGTCGCTTGCGAAGGAACTCGCCTGGGCGGGATTCGACATGGTCTCGCGCGCGAACAATCACACAGGTGACTACGGCGTGCTCGGCATGGACCTGACGACGAAGTACGTTGCTGAATCCGGCATGGTTCAGGCTGGCGTAGGGCACAGCCTCGCGGAGGCGCGCGAAGCGAAATTCGCGGAAACGGCGACGGCGCGAGTCGCGCTCATTTCTGTCGCATCGTCATACGCAAAACACATGGCTGCGGGCCGCTCGCGGGATAACGTAGCGGCAAGACCAGGGCTCAACCCATTGCGTTTCAAGGTGACCTACGTACTGCCTGAATCCGCTTTCCAGGAACTCAGCGAGAGCGCCGATGCGCTCGGCCAGCTTACGGACCAGGATGGCTACCCGACCGGCACCGAGGAGGACAAGCCCGGCGAACTGGAGGTGTTCGGCAGTAACTTCGCGATCGGCAACGGGTTTGCGGTGAGCACCACGGCGAACGAGCAGGATCTGGCCGAAATCGCAGCAGTCGTCAACAACGCCAGTCGCGTCGCGGACTTCACAATCGTGACGATCCATGCACACGAGCACGGCGGCGATCGGTCGATTCCTGCGGAATTCAACCCAATATTCGCCCGCGCGATGATCGATGCCGGTGCCGATGTGTTCGTCGGGCACGGCCCGCACATTCTGCGCGGCATAGAGATTTACGAGGGCAAGCCGATCTTTTACAGCCTCGGCAATTTCGTTTTCCAGAATGAAACATTACTGCGCCTGCCTTCCGAGAACTACGAACGTTACGAACTCGGAGAGAGCGCGCACGTGGCGGACTTCAACGATGCGCGATACAAAAACGACACTGAGGGTTTTCCGGCACTCGTGGAAAACTGGGAGTCCGTGATCGCGATGCCTGTGTTTACCGGTCACTCACTGACTGAGCTGCGGCTCTACCCGATCAGCCTGGGATACGGCCTGCCGCGCCAGGTTCGAGGCCGCCCGTTGCTCGCCGATCAGGAGCTTGGAGAGAAGATCATTGGCTACCTTCGCGAGCGATCTGCGCCATTCGGCACGGAGATCGAGATGCGGCGTGGAGTCGCTTACGTGAAACTGGGAGACGACTGACGATGAGACCTGGCACTACCTGGAGCCTGACGGCGCTTGCGCTGATTAATTGCGGATCCGCGATTGCGGACAGTCATGAAACACCGCAGCACGAGTTATTGCCGCAATACGCGGAGCAGATCGCCGCTTTGCAGTCCGACGCTCGCGTGCAGGCAGCGTTCCGGCACGTCGTATCCATCGAGCCGCGCTCGCGCGCCGACCTGATCGAGCTGACTGAGATCCCGGCGCCGCCTTTCGAAGAGGGACCACGTGCCGCGCGCTTCGCTGCGATGCTGCGAGAAGCCGGACTGTCCGACGTCGTGATCGACGAGGCCGGCAACGCGGTTGGCCGCCGGCCGGGGCGGGACGGTAACCGCGTAATCGGCTACAGCGCGCACCTCGACACGGTATTTCCGGCGGAGACCGACGTTACCGTGCGCTTCGACGCGGACCGCATGAACGCACCGGGAATCGGCGACAATACGCGCGGGCTGGTCGTTGTGCTCGGCGTATTGCGCGCGCTCGAGGCAGCGGAAATCGAGACGGAGGCGGACCTGCTGTTTATCGGCAACGTCGGCGAAGAGGGCCTGGGTGACCTCCGAGGCGTCAAGCATCTGTTTCGGGACGGCGCAGAAAAAATCGACACGCTGATTGCCGTCGACGGCGGTCAGACCGATCGCATCGTCTACGGCGGTGTCGGCTCGCACCGATACCGCGTCACCTACAAAGGGCCAGGCGGACATTCCTGGGGCGCCTTCGGCCTCGCCAGCCCGCATCACGCACTCGGCCGGGCGATCGCACTGTTTGTGCAGAACGCACCGGCCGTCAGCTCGGTGGGCGACAAGACCAGTTATAACGTTGGCCGGATTGGCGGCGGTACATCGATCAACTCCATCGCATTCGAGTCTTGGATGGAAGTGGACATGCGCTCGGGAAACCAGGACAAGCTGAATGACATGGACGCCGTGCTGCAGGCGGCTGTGCAGGAGGCCCTCGAGAAAGAGAACGCGGCGAGGCTTGACGGCGCGGAGCTGACGGTCGAGGTCGTTCGCGTCGGCACCCGACCAGCGGCGATGGGTGACGCCGAATCGCCGCTGGTGCAGCGGGCGATGGCCGCGACCATCGCCCTGGGTGTCCAGCCCGAGCTGCAGATCTCGTCGACCGATTCCAATTTGCCGATTTCGCTCGGCGTGCCGGCGGTGACGATGAGTCGCGGCGGCATTGGCGGCGACGCGCATGCACTCACGGAGTGGTGGGAAAACGAAGACGGCCACGTTGCCGTGCAAATAGGCATCCTGACCGTTCTCTCGGAGGCGGGCATCGCAGACTGAACGAGAACCGCGATCAGAGTCATGACTCTGATCCCATCTGATACGGAAGCAGGCTATGGGTATTCTGATCAACCGCCGCGAGGCACTGGGCATGTTGGCCGGAGCTACGACCGTCGCGGCGGCACCGGCATCCGCGAATAGCCACCTCGAACGGCTATATGGCCGCTCGCTGATTATCGATGCCCTCTGTTTCAGCCGCGAATGGGGCGAAGCGGACCTCAACGCCCTGCGACAGGCACGCTATTCCGGCATCGTCGAGAGCCTGCCCCGGAAAGACCTGCAGACGGCCATCGATGCGCTGGTCGGCTGGCGCGCCAGGGTGGTCGAACACCCGGACAAACTGATGCTGGCCCTGTCCGCTCAGGACTTCCTGACGGCGAATGAACAGAACAAAACCGCCGTAATTCTGAATTTTCAGAATGCGACAATGCTGGAAGGCAATGCTGACAATGTCGAGGCGCTGCACGCCTTGGGAATGCGCAGTTTTCAACTCACCTACAACGCTCGCAACCGGCTCGGGGACGGCTGCCTCGAGCGCACCAATGCCGGCCTGTCGGATTTCGGTTTAGTGGTCGTGCAGCGTATGAACGAGTTGGGCGTCATGGTAGATCTGTCGCACTGCGGCCGCCAGACGACCCTGGATGGCATCGCATTCTCCAACAAGCCGGTCGCCATGACGCACACGTTTTGCGACGCGGTGCGACCGGATCACCCCCGATCGAAGACGGATCAGCAGATTCGCGCCTGCGCGGAAAAGGGCGGCGTAACGGGGATCGCCGCGCTTGGCTATTTCATCGGTCCGGACCCCGGCGGCGAGACGACCATCGAACACTATGCCGATCACGTCGAGCACGCGGTTTCGGTTGCGGGCTATGAGCACGTTGCGCTGTCGACCGACTTTCCGCCGCAGGGGATAGCGCCGTGGGCCACCAGAGAGGAGTGGTACGAGCCGCGATTGGAGAGCTTCAAGCCGAGCTACGAAGTGCGCTGGCCGCCCTGGATTCCCGAGCTCGACACGCCGGACCGCTTTCGTAACGTCATCGAAATCCTCGACCGGCGCGGCTGGAACGAAGACCAGCTCGAACGCCTGCTGGGGCAGAACTGGCTGAGACTATTTCAGGACACGATCGGCTGACGCATAGGTTCAGTCGATCTGCGGAGTTTGCACCATGATCGGATATGCAAGGGCAGCGTTTCTTTTATCTTTGTCGGCCGTGCTCGTCGCCTGTTCTCCCGAACCGCAGGCGGAACGGCAGGCGTTCGACGTGCTGATCGTCAACGGCACCGTCTACGACGGCACGACTGCGCCCGGTCGGATCACGAATATCGGCATCGTTGGCGAGCGCATCGTCACGATGGATGCGACAGCCGATGCCGAGGCCGTGCGGATCATCGACGCCAGCGAGCATATCGTGGTGCCCGGCTTCATCGATCCGCATACGCATGCCGAGGAGGATCTCGTCGATGCGACCCGCAGTCTCAACCTCAACTATCTGACCCAGGGCGTGACGACCGTGTTTGTCGGCAACGACGGCGACGGCCTGGAAGAAAGACCGCAACAGGTCGCAGCGATGCAGACACACGGCATCGGCACCAACGTCGCATTCTTTGCGGGTCACGGCACAGTTCGCACCCAGGTCATGGGACTTGCGAACCGGGTGCCGGACGAGGGCGAGCTTGCGCAAATGCGCGAACTGGTAGCAGCAGAAATGGAGGCCGGTGCGATCGGATTATCGAGCGGGCTTTATTACACGCCCGGCAGCTACGCTGACACCGCGGAGGTCATTGAACTCGCCAAAGTCGCGGCACGCTTTGGCGGTGTCTACGACTCGCACCTGCGCGACGAAAGCTCCTACACGATCGGCCTGCTCGGCGCCGTGAAAGAACTGATTCAGATCGCCGAGGAGGCCGGACTACCGGGTCACATGGCACATCTGAAGGCGCTCGGTCTCGACGTGTGGGGACAAAGCGGCGACATCATCGCGCTGGTCGAGGCCGCCAGGGAACGCGGACTGGACATCACGGCCGACCAGTATCCGTGGCGCGCATCGGGCACGAGTTTCGGCGGTGCACTGGTGCCTCGCTGGGTCATGGCAGACTCCACGGAGGCGATGCTCGAGCGCTTCGAAAGTCCCGATCTCGCTGACCGGATCCGCGAAGAAATGACGGCCAACCTGTGGCGTCGCGGCGGTGCAGAGTCCTTGCTGGTCACTGAAGCTGACAGCGAATGGCGCGGTCTGACGCTCGCTGACATCGCGGAACGCATGCAGGTTGAACCGCTCGATGCTGCCATCGAGATAGTGAAACAGGGGGATGCATCCGTCGCTTCTTTCAATATGAATCCGCCGGACATCCACGCGATTGCGATTCAGCCGTGGGTGATGACCGGCTCGGACGGTTCCTCCGGCCACCCACGGAAATTCGCGAGTTACCCGAAGGCCTACCAGGATATGGTCAGGGAACTCGAACTGTTTCCGCTGGAGCGATTCGTACACCGCAGCGCTGGCCTGGTCGCCGATTCCTTTCGACTATGCGATCGCGGCTACCTGCGCGAAGGACTGGTCGCAGACATCGTCGTCATCGATCCGGAGAATTTCCTACCGGTCGCCGATTTCCAGAAACCGACGGAGCTCTCGACGGGAGTGTCCTATGTCCTCGTTAATGGCACGCTGGCCATCGACGCCGGCGAACCGACAGGCGCACTGCCCGGCGCGGTGATCGACCGACAGAACCTGGTCTGCCCGGATCGATGATCAGGGCAAGCGTAGCACTCGCCGCCGCAATATTGGGGTTGACCATGCTGGCGCCTTCGGCCCGGGCCGAGCCTTTGCCCGCGCAGCGCATTTA
>Ga0265303_10001410_pt1 | contig 14761 bp, 11 predicted proteins | sample Helome_2_FD_192494 | JGI IMG/M metagenome (GOLD analysis project Ga0265303, IMG submission 192494) | Marine sediment microbial communities from subtidal zone of North Sea - Hel_20160317 (Illumina Assembly) | ecosystem: Environmental > Aquatic > Marine > Subtidal zone > Sediment ... | reverse complement strand
GTCTGAAACGATGATGCCGGCCGGGTCATCGTCATAAGCGACGACGCCGACGTAAACCGCGGTGTCGGTGTAGCCGATATACACCTCGGTCTTCTGCGTCGATCGCGCCCCGTCGTTCGGCTGAACCTGCCAGAAACCGGTTGCCGGGACGGCATCGAGCCAGGCATCGTCGCCGCGTACCTGGCCGTCGATGTTTGGCGCCGTATTCAAAAGAGTAGCGTTCATCTCGGGCGGCAAGGTCGGACGGCCCATTGACTGCGCGGAGGCTACCGCTGGCACGAGCAGGGCCAGAATGAAAGGTGACAGGTACTTCAAAGCTATCGATTTGTGCTATCGCGGAGAACGGTACGATGGGTGGCGATTGTTATTCGTCAGCTAACGGTATGATTGCTCCGTCTGCCTGTATTTCGTACCGCGGGATTATACAGTGTTGCCGCGCGGGCCGTTCGGCAATTGCGGATTGGTCGCGACCGCTGGCCGCCCGCGGCGGTGTCCCGTCAATAGACTGAGATATCGAGAAATTGCTGCAAGCCGGTTCTTGCGGCGCCCTCGGTGTCCCAGGGTTCGTATGAGAGGCTTCCCGGCCCAGTGGATTGCAGACGCACATCGGCCGCCTCGGCAATCATGCGTAGCTGGTCGATGTTGATCCTGTAGTAGGCATCGGTTGCTGACGCTACGGGTTTAAGGAACACCGGCTCACTTGCGCCAATCGTTGCCGGGGTCCAGCCGGATATATCGAGCGGCAGCGGCTCGCCGTCGACGAAGATAACCACTGAATCGAAGCCATCTCGATCAGCACCTGCATCCCGCATCGTGCTCCAGATTCCCAGCCACAGGTAATACTCGTAATTGCCACTGCGATTGACCTCCAGCGGCGCGACGTGCACGAAGTCACGCGCATGCGCCGCGCGCCCGGGGACATCGCGGTAGAACACCAGCGGTGCAGCGCTGTAGCTGATCGTCGTGCTGGTCACCGGGTCGAGTTTTTCCTGTACGAGACCGGAACCGGTGGCACAAGCCGACAGGTATAGCAGCACAGGCAGCAGTGAGATTCGATGCGTCATGACTAGAAAAATGCCTGGTATCCGAGATTCACATAGTAGGACTCGCGATCGAGGTCGGTGCCGTTCATGTCGCGCTCCGAGAACTGCCTGCCAGCCTCGAGTTCGAGGCGAAATCGCTGGCTACGACGATATTGGATGCGCACGCCCGGCGTATAGAGCCACTCATACTCGGACTCGTTGAGGCGCTCGCGCCGATCGATACGCAATCGCGGATTGATTCGCCATGCCCGGCCAAACGGGTAGCGGCTGTCGAAAGTCAACGAGATGACTTTGGCCGTACCGGAATCGGAGTAGCGTGCGCCGAGGATCGTGACGTCGCCTTCGCGGAGCAGGCTGCTCGCGACGATATTGGCCGAGTAGTAGTCATAAGTGTAAGAGGGCGTCGCCGCGATCCCACCTGATTCGGGTGTCTCGTCGACGCTCGTGTGACTCACGTCTGCGTTGAGCTGCAGCCTCGGCGTCAGCGACTGAGAAGCACCCAGCGTGTAAGTTGTCGACACCGGGCTGCGATCGAGCGCAAGTTGCACGATTTCTTCGACCGGCAGCAGCTCGAGCAACTGCGAGAATTCGAGCACGGGCTGGCCGATAAGTGCATTGCCCGTACTCAGGAATGGACTGTGGCGGCGGTCGATTGACCCGTGCAACGTAAGGCGCGAATCAAATCGCCAGCTACCCTGCAGGAACGCGCTGCCGAGTTCGTCGTACAGCGTATCGTAATCGACGAGGCCCCAGAGACTCTGCCTGGTTCCGAAGTAGCGGAATTCCGCACCAACTGCCTGACGGTCGTCAAGACCTTCAATATCCTGCTGAATGACGTACGCGCCGACTTCGAGATCCTCCAGGACAGGGCCGTAAGTAACGCTCGCGCCGACAAAGCTGCGTTCATCGTCGATGCCGTCGGCGGCCGAGTAGGCGGGTTTGCCGACGACAGCGTTCAGCAGAATTCGCTCGCTGGCCTCGTAGCCGATATTGAGGCCATCGAATCGACCGAGCACGCCGCCCGTATTGCGAGACTGGCGACCAATCCGTCCCCGCAAACCACTTACGGCGTCGGCAAGGTCGAGGTAAGCGTATGACACGCGGGTCTCGTCCCCCGATCCCTCGTCGCCGTCGAGAAGGTCGCTGCGATAGCCGGCAGACAGGCGACTGCTGAAGTCGAAACGCTCACCACGACGGCGAATATCGAGGTTTACGTCGGAATACACTGCCGATTGGCTGACGATCTCGTCCTCGTCATTGAGTTGATTCGCATCACGCCTGTAGTACTGGGAGACGTATGACTGAATGCGCCAGTCGCTGTCTCGCAGGACGCGCGGCTTGCTGCCGGGCGTGGCCGCAGCGACAGTTGACCGGGCACGGCGGTCAGACGCGAGCAACGCGGCGAGCCGCTGGCTGACCCTGGCTGCGCCCTCACCCTGTGGGTATAGCGAAAGGTAACGCTGGTACTCGGCCTTGGCGTGAGCGAGCTGGCCTTTCCTTTCCCGCGCGACCGCGAGATATTCCTGTGCCTCGGGTTGCCGCGCGTTTTTCGGCAACTGCATTACCTTGGTATAGATCTGTACGGCTCGCGAAATGTCGCCGGCTGCCATCGAACGGCGAGCATCCTCCATGAGCAGGTCTACTTTGAGGCTGTCTCCGCCGTCCACCTGGATCGTCTCGCCGGCAGAGGAGTTCGCCGGTTCCGAGAACAGCGCGACGCCACCGCCTGCTTCCGCGTTGCCGATCCACGCGCCCGGGAATTTGCCCTGAAGCTCGTCGAGGGCGCGCTTCGCTTCTTCACCCGAGGAGAAGTTGCCCAGCTGCAAGCGGTACCAGGTTTCGCCTTCGACAGTGACTTCGGAATAGTACAGTCGATGATTCGATTCCCGGGTTAAGCCTGCGGCGTCCGCGGCAGTTGGCACGCGCCGAAACGAAGCCAGGGTAATGGCCAGCACCGGCTCCGCCTGCGGAGGCCGCGCAACCATCCTGCGCGGCAGGATTGGCTCGACTGCGGCTTCGGCAACCGTGCCGGACGACGGTTTTACGTTTACGCGCAGCCCGAATGCGACGTTGGTCATATCGACGTCGAAGTCGACCCTCTTGCTGAAACTCAGCGTTAGCACGGGTCCTGTCGCAGCGTCGCCGTCGTATTCGAGGTCGACAAGATTCGCAAGGTCGGAATTGAACGGTCTCAGACGGCTGCGCGTCTCGGCGACGAGCGGCGATACGCCGTTGCAGATGCCGGTCGGCTCGAGATAGATGCGCAGGCGGTCGCCGCCTCCATGAGGTTCATGCCTGAGGTACTCGGCCTTGCAGTTGAAACGCACCAGGACCTCTGCGGCTGACAAGTCGCCGCTGACCCGCGAGCTCTCGACGAACCCGGGTCCGGCGGAAGCCAGCGAAGCAGTCAGGATGAGCAGCACGCAAACGACCCGGCGACCCCAATTTGTGCGGCGGTTCGTCAAAAATCACCGCCTGATATTCGATGCTCGGGACCCGGACGATTCTCCTTGATTCGCGTCAAGGAAGAGTCCGTATAGACGTGACAAGCGCCAGAGCAGTCTCTGAGTTCGCTGGCCGTGTATCGGGCGTCCGGGTTCTCGTGCTTCTTGTGCGGCCCCGACTCGTAGTCGCCGCCGTGGCACCCCGCACAATCGGGCTGGAACGCCGGGAAACGCCAGCTTACGGCTTCGGTATTGCTCTCGTGGCAGACCGTGCACGCAAAGTTGCCGCGATGATCGAGCGGCTCGTATGGCAGTCCTGTATGACTATAGTCGACAGGAGTCCACGCGTTCGGGTTGTGGCAACGGCCGCAGTCCTGCGTCGTATTGAAATGGCCCGGGTTCTGTCCGGTCGCCGTCGTGCCGTTGTGGCAGGACGAGCAGGAGCCGAGCACCTGGTTGTGATCCACCGTCGTAACAGGCGACCACATGTTGGGGCTGTGGCAGTCCTCGCAGACGTTGGTCGTCTGAACGTGCAGCGGGCTCTTCCCGGTCGCGTCAGTGCCGTTATGGCAGCTGGAGCAGTTGTCGACGATGTTGGCGTGGTCGAAATTCGCCGGGACCCAGGCCACGGTCGTGTGGCAGTCGTCGCAGTTGTTGCCGCTGCTTATATGAGTAGGATGTTTGCCCGTCGCGGTCACGCCATCATGGCAGGAGCTGCAGGCGCCGATCACCTGGATATGATCCACTGTGAACACGGGCGACCATACATTGGAGGTATGGCAGTCCTCACAAACATCACTCGTCTGGATGTGTGCCGGCCCCTTGCCTGTTGCGTCGGTCCCGTTATGGCAACTGACACAGTTGCCCGTGATGTTGACGTGGTCGAAATTGGCGGGCAGCCAGGCGACCGTTGAGTGGCAGTCCTCGCAGTTGTTGCCGCTGTTGATATGCGTTGGGTGTTTGCCGGTCGCGGTCACGCCGTCATGACAGGAACCGCAGGTGCCAAGTACCTGCGTGTGGTCGACAGTCAGTACGGGGGACCAAACGTTGGACGAGTGGCAATCCTCGCAGATGTTGCTGGTCTGTATGTGCGTAGGTCCCTTGCCCGTCGCCTCGACGCCGTTGTGGCAGCTCGCGCAGTCGCCCGTGATGTTGACGTGGTCGAAGTTGGCCGGCAGCCAGGCGACCGTCGAATGGCAGTCGTCGCAATTATTGCCGCTGGCGATGTGGGTCGGGTGCTTGCCAGTGGCCGTGACGCCGTCGTGGCACGAACCGCAGGTGCCTGTTACCTGTGTGTGATCGACCGTGTCTGCCGGCGCCCACACGTTGCTGTTGTGGCAGTCCTCGCAGACGTTCGTCGTCTGTATGTGTGCCGGACTTTTTCCGGTCGCTTCAGTGCCGTTGTGGCAACTGAAGCAGTTGCCGACGATATTGACGTGATCGAAGTTGGCCGGGCGCCAGGCATTCGTCGTGTGGCAGTCGTCGCAGGTGTCGCCGCTATCGATGTGAGTGGGATGTTTGCCCGTTGCCGTTAGACCGTCATGACAGGAGCTGCAGGTGCCGATGACCTGGGTGTGATCTACCGTGAATACCGGCGCAAATACATTGGTGTTGTGGCAATCCTCGCAGATGTTGCTGCTCTGGATATGGGTCTGGTTCTTGCCGGTTGCATCCACGCCATTGTGGCAACTGAAGCAGTCGCCCGTGATATTTACGTGGTCGAAGTTGGCCGGCACCCAGCCCGTAGTCGAGTGGCAGTCATCGCAGGTATCGCCGCTCGTGATATGTGTCGGATTCTTGCCGGAAGCGGTGATTCCGTCGTGACAGGAACTGCAGACGCCGACGACCTGTGTGTGGTCTACCGTGGTTACCGGAGAAAATGCATTCGTGGAGTGACAGTCCTCGCAAATCTCGGTGGTCTGGATGTGCGTTGCGTTCTTGCCGGTTGCGTCGGTGCCGTTATGGCAGCTACCGCAATTGCCAAGGATATCCGTGTGATTGAAGTTCGCGGGTACCCAACCTGTCGTGGCATGACAGTCATCGCAATTGTTGCTCGTGTCCAGGTGCGTCGGGTGCTTGCCGGTTGCCGTGACCCCGTCGTGGCAGGACCCGCAGGCGCCGATTACCTGTGTGTGGTCCACCGTGAACGCCGGAACCCATACATTCGGGTTGTGGCAGTCCTCGCAGACGTCACTGGTCTGGATGTGTGTCGGGTTCTTCCCCGTTGCTTCGACGCCGTTGTGGCAGCTGACACAGTTGCCCGTGATATTGACGTGGTCGAAGTTGGCAGGAACCCAGCCGGTTGTGGAGTGGCAGTCATCGCAATTGTTGCCACTGGCAATGTGTGTCGGGTGCTTGCCGACGGCCGTGATGCCGTCATGGCATGAGCTGCAGGCGCCGAGTACGTGGGTATGGTCTACGGTGGTGGCCGGTTCGAAGCCGACGGTGCTGTGACAGTCTTCGCAGACGTTGGTCGTCTGAATATGCAGCGGGCTCTTACCCGTCGCCGTCACGCCGTTGTGGCAGCCGACGCAGTTGTCGACGATCCCGCTGTGATCGAATACGGCCGGTATCCAGGCCGTGGAATTGTGGCAGTCGTCGCACTGATCGCCCGATGAGATATGGGTCGGCGACTTGCCGGTCGCTTGCACGCCGTTATGGCAGCTGTTGCAGCTTCCGATGATGGAGGAATGATCCACGAAAATGACAGCCGACCAGCTGGCCGTTATGTGGCAGTCCGAGCACTCGCCGGTCGTTGCGATATGGTCGGCGGGTTTGAAAGAGGCACGCAGCAGGCCGCCCCGTACGTGGCAGCTCGAGCAGGCGGAGTTAGTTGGCCCGAACACGCCGCCGGCGTGGCAAGAGTCGCAGGTAAGCGCATCATGGGCGCCGTCCAGGACAAAGCCCGTGCTGAAATGATCGAAAGTCTGCTGTGATGAAGCCGCGGCGCTTGCCAGCAGCGCGATTATTGCGACGAGGATAAGCCGGAGGTTTTTCATTGCAGTGACCTCACTTCCTTGAATGAGTCGGCGGTATGGCAGCGACCGCAGTCCGAACCGAATTCACCATCGTGGTCGTCGTCGGTCTTGTGGCAACTGCCGCAGTTGCCGTTCAGGATTTGCATCTTCTCGAGCGGACCTCGATGACAGTCCTCGCAGGCGACGTCGATGTGCGCTCCCTCGAGTAGGAAATCTGTTTGCAGATTGTGATCGAACGCCCAAAGGTCCCAGGCGACAGGGGTATGGCAGGAATCGCAGCGCTCCGGGAAATAACCCCGGTGCGGGTCGTCGTCCTGGTGACACGCTGTGCAGTTGCGCTCCGTCGTAGCGAACGCCTGCGTTGTATGACAATCCTCGCACTCGTTCTCGGCGTGTACGCCATGCAACGGGAAACGCGTCAGGCCGTGATCGAAGAACACCGGGTCTTGCCAGTTGACCTCGGTATGGCAGCTTTCGCACTGCATGCTCGAAGTGCCTTCATGAGGGTCGTCATCTAGATGGCACGAGTCGCAGCTTGTTGACGGTTTGACCTCGAAGACGGGTTCGACATGGCAGTCCGCACAAGCGACTTCCGCGTGTCCGCCGGCCAGCTGGAAATTGGTGTCCCGTCCATGATCAAAGATCGCTGCGGTCCACTCCGTGCTCTCGTGGCAGGTGTCGCACTTGTCCCCGTGATTGCCTTCATGGGCATCATCTTCGAGGTGACACGCGACGCAATCCGTGTTCATCTCATCCTCGAACGGATTGTCCGAGTGACAGTCGCCGCAAGCCAGCGTCGCATGCGTGCCTTCGAGCGGAAAATCCGTGTCACGTACGTGGTCGAAGCTCGAGTCATTCCAGTCGCCGGGATTGTGACAATTTCCGCACTGCTGGCCGCTGCGCCCATCGTGTGCATCGTCTTCCTTGTGACACGAATAGCAATCTGTCGGCGCCGCCGCAAACGTGTGGTCGGCATGGCAGTCGAGGCATGCGGCCTCATCATGTTTGCCGATTAACGGGTAATCTGTAGTGCCGTGATCGAATTGCCCATCGGCCCAGTCGATCGGCTCGTGGCAAGACGCGCAATCGCCGCCCATGGTTTCCTTATGAGGCGATTCGTCTTCGTGGCAGGCTGCGCAGTCACCGGGCGTGTCGCGGTGCTTTTCTCCGGCGGCATGGCAGTCCGAGCATTCGTTCTCGCGATGGGCCCCGGCCAGATCAAAATCCGTGAACGAGTGGTCGAAGTTGTTCTCGTCGAGAATCACGATATCTGCATCCCGACCTGCGTGGTCCGTATGGCATTCGGCGCACTGCACGTTGACGGCCTCCGGGTACAGGCCGTGGTAACCCGATGGTGCATTGACGTCGAGCGCGACTTCTTCATGACAGTCCATGCAAAGCTCGCGCTGAGCACCCTTGTCGAACATCTTGTGGCAGGACGAACACTCGGCCTCGATGTCGGCATGACCCGAAACGACTTCGCCAGGCATGACGAGCGTTTCGATCTCCTGCGCTGTTGCAGATGTGAAAACGGCTAGTGTCATAACGAGTCCGACGAGTATGTTTCTCCGATAGGTCATTGCTCTCGATCACTAGTACATATGCACGGCCAGTACATGTACGAGGGCAGAGATGACTAGCAACAGGAAAAGCGGCATATGAAAGACGTGCCAAAGTGAGAAGAGGCGCTCGTAGAAGGACAGTTGTGCGACCTGCCGCATGCGGCCGACCTGCACCGCGGCATACGCATTTGCCGTCCTGCGCAGATTCTTGGATTTCGCCTGCAGGGTTTCGGAAACCATCGCGCGTGCCCGAAGCTCGCGATGGATAAGAAAATAGAGACGAGCTCGAACGATGTAGTACCTGAATGTCCATGACAGGCTGCGGCGCAGGCCGATCGATTTCGTGAACTGATCGCCCATGAGTTCGGCCGAAATATCGTGCAATTCCTTGATGAACTTCGGCAGGATGGCCGCGAGCCCACGACTGTTTTCGAGCGACTCCGAAATGTCACAGCGCAGTTCCTCGATGCCCGCACGCTTTCCGTAGAGGCCACGATGAATGCGGGAGTAAAAGTGCTTGCCGATAATGCCGCTCAGGGCGACCGCGAGCATGCTGTAAAGGGCCACCTTGCTGTTCATGGCATCGACGCTGAAGTTGCAGTGATAGAGCACGAGCGCTGGCCCGACCAGCCCGAATACCATGTGGATGCGGAACCAGTGCTTGACGAGTCCGAGTCGGCGTAACAGGGATGACTTCTTGCCGGCAGGGTAGAGCAGCAGCAAGAGCATCAGTGAACCACCGATGATGCCGAGCCAGTAGCCGAGGCCTTCTGCAGGGTCGACGAGGCCACGGTCCCTGAGCAACCATCCGACACATAACGCGACGAGCAGTGCGGAATAGCCGTAGAAAGAGCGGCGTGGTTTTCGGGCCAGCGATTTCCCTCTCTCCCGGGTCGCCGTGGAGGTCGCTGGTATGTCCATTGCAGTTTCGAGCATGCGGATGGGCCTTTTTATTCTACGATCAGATTGAGGTGCTCACCGTCGGCGACGGCGATGTTTGGGGATTTTGCTTCGAGGTTTTTCAGTGCATCCGTGGCAACGCCCGAGCGCGATATGCGTGCCGTGACGGTGACCGCGTCGACGCTGGAGAGCATTACGTCGGCCGATATCGACTGGCTGTCGCTCAAGACAAAGTCGAAGGGTAGCTCCGATGCAGAACGTTGCAACGCCGCAACCGGCACAGGCGGCCCTTCACTGGCGCGAGCAAAAACGAAAACGGTGTCCGTGGGCAATACGATTTCTTCCGCGCTTGACGACAGGCTCACGCTGCCCTTCAGCTGTGCGCCCGAGACGGCTGTAGGCTTATCTGCGAGCGCTGCCAGCCCTTCGTCGTATTCGCCCAGCGCGGCGGCTCGGTCGTAAGCCTCTTTGGCCTCAGTTACTCGACCAAGGTGTTTGTAGGATCGTGCGAGCAACAACCAGCTCTTGCCGTCGGAGCCACTATGACCATTGTCGCTCAAGCGCTCCGCAAGCCCGTCGACGAGACTCGCAACCGACGCGATCGGCTTGCGGTCTTCCGCGGGTGATTCACGATCGACGGTATCGCCCGCGTGACTGTTCCTGTCCATGCTGGCCGCTTGCGGCGAGCCCACGAACAGGTACACACCGGCTGCGAATACCGGGATTGCGGTGCCGAAGCCGATAATTCCGTTACGGTGGCCACATCTTATTAGCGGTGTCGCAATGAAGCTGAAAGCAAGCACCGACATCAGTAGCGTGATGATCCAGAATACAGCGGACGAATCCATATCCATTTCTGCTCTTTGTCTCAGTGTTGATGTCGAAAACACATTATTATCAACACGAGATATCAGCCTATAAGGTTCCATCTTTTTTAACCGTGAACCGGGTCCGCTGTCGCCGAAAACCGACAGAATCCGGCCAATATCTTCGTCGTTCGGCGAATTACGTGACGCGTGTCACACTGGTCGTGCACGTCGACGATATGCTTGCCTGGGAATTGCCACAAAGAAGAAAAAGTCTTGGATAGTACGATCCAGATCTTGCTCTATGCCGTACCGATCATTCTGATACTCGGGTGGTACATGCGAAGTCATGCTCATCGCGAGTCGACGGGCCTTAATGCTCTGAAGACGTCGGTCGAGGAGGGGATGACAGAGCCACCGACCCTGCACCCGGAGATCGATCCTAAAAAGTGCATTGGCTGTACCAACTGCGTCGCCGCCTGCCCGGAACAGGGCTCGCACCAGGTACTTGGCATGATTCGCAAGAAGGCTCACCTGGTCGGTCCGACCAACTGTATTGGGCACGGTGCCTGCAGGGCCGTTTGTCCGGAAGACGCGATAACGCTGGTCTTCGGTACCGCAACACGCGGGATCGATATTCCGCTCGTGCAGCCCGATTTCCAGACCAATGTTCCGGGCGTATTCATTGCCGGCGAGCTCGGTGGCATGGGCCTGATCAGGAATGCCGTGGAGCAGGGGCGGCAAGCGATGGAGTCGATCAAGAAGCTGGTCGAAAGGCCGCACAACAATCAGCTGGATATCGTGATCGTTGGTGCAGGCCCGGCGGGGTTGTGCGCGACGCTGGCGGCGACCGAGTCGAAACTTCGATACGCCACCGTCGAGCAGGAAGAACTTGGTGGAACGGTGGCGCATTTCCCACGGCGCAAGCTCGTCATGACGCAGCCGGCCGTGCTGCCGATTGTCGGCAAGATGCGTTTCAAGGAAGTGCAAAAGGAAACGCTGATCGACTACTGGCGCAAGGTCGAGCAAAAGACCGGCATAAAGGTCAACTACAACGAGAACGTGCAGGCGATCGAGCCGTCGCCCAACGGCGGGTTTGTCGTCAGGACCAGTAAGCGGAACTACGATACCCGGGCCGTGCTGCTTGCCATCGGGAGACGCGGCACGCCAAGAAAACTCGGAGTGCCAGGCGAGGAGATGGACAAGGTCGTATACAGGGTCATCGATCCCCAGCAGTATCGCGGCCAGCATGTGCTGGTTGTCGGCGGCGGCGACAGCGCGCTGGAGGCAGCGACGAGTATTGCGGGAGAATCGGGTACGACGGTCACGCTTTCATACCGGTCCGGCGCTTTCTCAAGGGCCAAGCCGAAGAACCGCGAACTCGTGGACCAGATGGCATCCGTGGGCCGACTCCGTGTACTGTTCAACTCCAATGTCAAAGCCATTCGAGAGGGGGTTGTCGAAGTCGCAGTCGAGGATGCAACGGAAGACATACCCAACGACGCAGTCGTCGTATCTGCCGGCGGTATTCTCCCGAGCGCCTTCCTGCGCACGATAGGTATTCATGTCGAGACCAAATGGGGTACCGAGTAGCGTGTGGCGGAGCTAGACGCGACGTTCTACATCATTGTCGGCGGCAGCTTTCTCGCCGCGTTCTTTAACGCCGCATTCTCCGCCGGCGGTGCCATGATTATCCTGGCAGCAACCAGCACGGTGTTGCCGGTTGCTGCCATCGTTCCGATCCACTCCACGCTGCTAATTGGATCGACGTCGGCCCGCGCGATGTTCTTCTGGCGCCATATCGACTGGAAAATCGCGGCTCCGTTTCTCGTGGGAAGCGTCGTCGCGGTAGCGATTGGTGCCCGGGTCTATTTCGAATTGCCGGATACGATCATTGCCGCGGCCATCAGTGTCGTCATGCTCGTGGCTATCTGGTTACCGGAGGTGACCTGGCGCCCGAAGCTAAAGCATCCGTGGGCGATCGTCGGTTTCGTACACTCGTTGTTGTCGACGCTGTTCGCGTACGGAGCAGTATTTCATGCGGTGATCCTGCACACGGGCCTCAACAAACGGCAAATCGTTGGTACGATGGCGGCCTGCCTGACGGGCATGAGTATTTTCAAGATCACGGGCTACGTTACCAATGGATTCGACTACACACCGTTCCTGCAAATTATCTTATTCTCTATCGCTGCGGCGCTGGTCGGTACGTACGCTGGCAAGCTCGTGATCGACCTAATATCCGAGGCATTGTTTCGCACCGTGTTCAGGGTGCTTGTGACCGTCACGGCTGTGCGCCTGCTTTATGTGGGTGTCTTCGAGTAGTCATGGCGTTGTACCAGTTCTTCAAGGAAAGGGAGTTGCGCGGCCAGTCGCTGGTGCTCGTTACCGTATTCGAGACGGACGGTTCGACGTACAGTAAGACAGGCGGGCAAATGCTCATCGATACCGACGGCAACTTCTGCGGCATGCTGTCGGGCGGCTGCCTGGAGGGCGATCTCGTCGCACGCTCGCGCACGGTCATCGAATCGGGCGAGGCACAGACAGCGACCTACGACCTCGGCGCCGACGATGAACTCTGGGGGCTTGGCGTCGGCTGCGATGGCACCATGCGGGTCCTGTTGCAGCCCCTGTCAAAGGAAGACGACTATCAGCCGTTCGCCGCTGTCGCCGAGGTGCTGAACGGCGCTGCGCCAGCGATAATCGCAACCGTCATTGCGTCAGAGTCGGCAACCGTCGAGCCTGGCGCGGCCGTCGTATTTCGGGAAGACGAATCGAATAGTTTCGGCATTGATGACGATATCGTCGGAAGGATTGCCCGTGAGACGTCCTTCGATGGTGTTGCCGTGACCAGGAACATCGAGTATCCGAACGGCAGCTGTCGCGTGCTCTTATCGAAACTGTCGCCGGCACCCGCCTTGCTGATCCTCGGTGCCGGCCTGGACTCGGAGCCTGTCGCACGATTTGCCGCAGAGCTGGGCTGGCGTTGCACCGTCATCGATCACCGCCCGGCATACATCGAAGCTAGAAATTATCCGCCGCACACACGGAGCCTGTGCTGTAACACCGATGAGCTTGATTCCCACGTCGATCTCAATGCCTGCGACATGGCGATAGTGATGAGTCACCATCTCGTGAGCGACCGAAGCTATCTCGAACGGCTTGCGCGTTCCAGGGTCGGCTATGTCGGCCTGCTTGGCCCCCCGGGGCGGCGCGACCGGCTCCTTGCTGAACTTGGTGACCTGGCAGCGAATCTGCGTGATCGTCTGCGTGGCCCGGCCGGCATTATCCTGGGCGGCCGCGGGCCTGGACCGATCGCTCTCGAAATCGTCGCCGAAATGCAGCAATACCTAGCCGATCGTGTTTAGGTCGGCCGTAGTATCGACGTCAATCGCTGCCGGTTCGAATAATACGGTCTTCAGCACGAAACGCCCATCGTCAAACAACGCGCGAGCGCCGGTGTCGCCATGCAGTGCTATCAGATCCGCAAATGTCCCGCGGGCAAACAGTACCGGTGGACCCGCCGTGCCGGCATAGGCTGTCGCAACGATTTCATCATCACTACCCGACCATTCTTCGAGCAGACTCTGCAAGTGTTCGGCGCTCACGAGAGCCTGGTCCGCCATCAGAATGAGGAGAGCGGCAGCGTCGCTGCGGCAGGCATTGACAGCGCGAACGATGCTGCTCGCCAGGCCGGTCTCATAGTCGTCGTTGACGACGACAAAGCCTGAGTCATCTGCGAGCACCGCCAGCACCCTGGCCATATCGTGGCCAATCACGGTAAGCACTTTTTTCCCGCAGACTCGCTGCGCTGCCGCCGTAGCCCGGCGTACCAACGGCGCGCCGCCTACCTCGGCCACCTGCTTCGTGGACCCGAACCGGGTCGAGCGGCCTGCAGCCATAATTGCGGCGAAAATGTCGTGTCGAGTAGCTGTCATGCGCTATCAATTCGTAGATGTACGAAGTGCGAACTGTGTTTCTACTGGGTACGCTAGAAATGCGCAACTGCGAAGAGGTGATTCATGAGTCGCACGGTTCTTTGTGTTGTCGAACTCGACAACTATCCGGAGCAGGTTGTCGCCCGCGCCGCCTGGCTCGCTAAACTCCATGACTGCGATCTCGAGCTCGTCCTGAGCGATCCAGCCATGAACTACCTGGGCGAGAGTTTCGTTTATTTTGCCGAACTGCAGATGCTGCAGGATTCGGTGACGGCGGAACAGGAAGGCCGCTTACAGGAGCTGGCTGACTCCGCAGGGAAGGGCGGCGTCGCCGTACGCACGAGTATTTCGCACGAAAGGCCCGAGGCCGACATGGTCATCGACAAGGCCGAGGAATGCGATGCCATCCTCGTCGTCAAGGGAACGCACTGGCACACGCCGTCCGAACGCGCGTCGTTTGCGTACACGGACTGGCGCCTGATTCGGCGTCTCGAGCGTCCGTTGTGGTTCGTCAAACCCGTCGAGTGGCGTGAGAAGCCCGTCATTATCGCCGCGGTCGACCCGACCCACGCCAAGGATCCTGAGCACAAGGTGGACCACGCGATTGTCAATACGGCACAGGAATTAGCCGAAAAGTGTGACGGCAAGGTCCTGCTGCTACATACGTACCAGCGTCTCGAAGAAATCGGCACGCGCGCAACATGGGCTTTCAAGCCGGTGAAGCTGCCGATAGACGAAATCGACAGGAAGATAACCGAGGAGCATCACAAGGCGCTCGAGACGTTCGCCGCGAATTGCAGCATCGATGAGGAGGCCGTGCACCAGCTGCCCGGCCGTGCGCACGAGATACTGCCGATGTTTGCCCGGTCAAACGGATCGGACCTCGTGGTCATGGGTGGTGTCGCGCGATCGCGGCTCAAGAGGCGTGTAGGCAGTACGGCGGCACAGGTTCTCGATCACTTGCCCTGTGACGTGCTGATCGTCCACGCCTATCCGTAGATCTGCTTCATGATCGGCGCCATCTTGCGGCTGCCGACCATGCTCATTGTCGTCAGCAGCCCGGCCATCATGGCTCCCGTGACGCCGCAGG
>Ga0265303_10001408_pt1 | contig 14764 bp, 14 predicted proteins | sample Helome_2_FD_192494 | JGI IMG/M metagenome (GOLD analysis project Ga0265303, IMG submission 192494) | Marine sediment microbial communities from subtidal zone of North Sea - Hel_20160317 (Illumina Assembly) | ecosystem: Environmental > Aquatic > Marine > Subtidal zone > Sediment ... | reverse complement strand
CGGTACTGGCGGCCAGCAACATCCCGACCAGCGTGACCGATATGCCGAGCCCGCCACGCAAAGCCCCGAACAAGCGACTTAGCGTTTCAAGCAGGTCCTCGGCGATGCGTGCCCGCTCGAGCGTGACGCCCATAAACACGAACAGCGGAACGGCGACCAGCGTTTCATTGGTCATGATGCCGAACACGCGGTTCGGCAAGCCCAGTAGCAACGCCTCGTTGAAGCTCCCACCGATGATGCCAAATCCCGCGAATATCAATGCGGTCCCGCCCAGCGTGAACGCCACCGGGAAGCCGGCCAGCAACACCAGGATGACCGTAACGAAGAGCAGCGCGGCAACCCATTCCATCTTCAGTCGCCCCGCAGCGTTTTTAGCGAGTTGACGAGCAGCGAAACGCCCTGCAGCGCGACGATGACCGGCATCAACAGGAGCACCGATTTCAGCATCGGGATCATCGGATACGGCAAGCCACCGGATTCGCGCGAGGCTTCCCGGACGCTCCACGAGGCGGTGACGAAGTCGAACGACGTCCACCCAAGGAACAGGCAGAGCGGCATCAGGAAAATGAATACACCGACGAGGTCCACCCAGGCACGACGACGTTCGCCCATGGCCCGGTAAAAGATATCGACCCGAACGTGCTCCTCGTGGCGCAATGTATACGCGGCGCCCAGCATGAAGACGACGGCGTGCATCCAGACAACCGATTCCTGCACCCAGATCAGCCCGGCGTCGAACACGTAACGCATCACTACGACAACGAACGTGACGACAACCATGACGAGGGTGAGCCAGGCGGCCGCCCGACCCGACGCCGTACTAATGCGATCGAAGACGTTTTGCGGTCGTTCGTCGCTCAAGGCTCAAGTGCGCCAGAAAGTTGGCGTTATGAGGACGAGCAGCGTGAAAATTTCGAGACGCCCGAGCAACATGCCGGCAACGGCGATCCATTTCGCAGCGGCGCTCAGATCCATGAAGCCCGAGGCGACGCCGCCAAGGCCGGGACCGAGGTTGTTGAGCGTTGCGGCGACCGCCGAGAACGCAGTTACCTGGTCCAGCCCCGTTGCCATCATGGCAAGCAACATGCCACCGAAGACGATGATGTAGACAGAAAAGAATCCCCAGACCGCCTCTACCACGCGAGACGAGACGGCCTTGTTGCCGAGCTTCACCGGGATCTCGGCACTCGGATGTACGAGTCGGGCGATTTCGCGCACGCCCTGTTTGTACACCAGCAGCCAGCGAATCACCTTGATGCCGCCTGCCGTCGAACCGGCCGACCCACCAATGAAGCTCGCGAAAATCAGAAGCACTGGTAGGGCCGCAGGCCAGAGGGCGAAGTTTTCCGTCGTGAAGCCCGTCGTCGTAGCGATGGATACTGACTGGAACAGGCCGTCGAGGAAGGTGTCAACCGGGTCCGCAAAGCCGCGGTATATGAACAGCGACCCGATGACGACGCTGGACACGACTATCAGCATAAAGCTGTAAGCCCGAAATTCCGGATCCTTGAAATAGTGCTTCACGGAGACATAGCGCCACGCGAAGAAGTGCAGGGAGAAATTGATGCCCGCGACGAACATGAAGAACACGGCGATCAGATCGATTGACGCACTGTCGAAATACGCGATGCTCGCGTCGTGCGTCGAGAAGCCCCCGATCGCGACCGTGGAGAACGCATGACACAGGGCGTCAAACCACCCCATGCCCGCAATGCGATAGCCGAGCATGCAGGTGATCGTGAATGCGAGGTAGACGTACCACAGCGCTTTCGCGGTCTCGGTTATGCGCGGCGTCAGCTTGTTGTCTTTGACGGGACCTGGCGTTTCCGCGCGGTACAACTGCATGCCGCCGACGCCGAGCATTGGCAGCACGGCCACGGCCAAAACGATGATGCCCATACCACCGAGCCACTGCAGTTGCTGGCGGTAGTACAGGATCGATACCGGTAGTTCATCGAGGCCGGTCAGCACGGTTGCGCCGGTCGTCGTCAAGCCGGACATCGACTCGAATACGGCGTCGGTAAAAGACAGGGACAGCACGTCCGAGAAGAACAAAGGGGCCGCGCCGAAGGTACCCAGTACCGTCCAGAACGATGCGACAACGAGGAAGCCGTCGCGCAGGCGCAGGTCTTTTTTCGATCGATGTACAGGCAGCCAACAGATAAAGCCAGCGGCCAACGTCAGGCCGAAGCCTTCAACAAAAGGAAGCCAGGAGTGATCGTCGTAGTAGAGGCTGAACAAGATAGGCGGCAGCATCGTAAGGCTGAACATCATGAGCAGCAGGCCGAGGATCCGTTGTACGACCGTCCAGTTCATCTAGACAAAGGAAACGCCAACCTGGAACAGGCTTTCGAGTTTCTCGATTTTGCGCCTGTCGGTCATGAACAGGATGACATGGTCGTCCGCTTCAACGACCGTATCGTGATGCGCGATCATCACTTGATCATCTCGGACGATAGCAACGATCGCCGTGCCCTTCGGTAGTTCGATATCCTCGATTGCTCGCCCGACAACATTGGAGTTGTCCTTATTGCCATGCGCGATAGCCTCCATGGCCTCGGCGGCACCGCGCCGTAGTGAATGGACCTTGACGACATCGCCGCGGCGCACATGCGCCAGCAGTGATCCGATCGTGACCTGCTGTGGTGAGATGGCGATGTCGATGCTGCCCGATTCGACAAGGTCAACATAGGAGGCACGATTGATCAGCGCCATGGCTTTGTGTGCGCCCAGGCGTTTCGACAGCATGGAGCTCAGGATGTTGGCTTCTTCGGAATTAGTCAGCGCACAGAATACGTCGACGTTGTCGATGTTTTCCTCGAGCAACAACTCCTCGTCGGCCGCGTCACCAACGAGCACGATGGCCTTGTTCAGTTGTTCCGAAATTACACGTGCACGTACAGGATCGCGCTCGATGATTTTGACCTGATTCGTCTGCTCAAGGGCGAGTGCAAGCCGCACACCGATGTTGCCGCCACCGGCGATTACGACGCGTCGGACCGGCTCTTCGAGCCGCCGCATCTCACTCATGAATACACGGATGTCCTTGCGGTCAGCGATGAAGAAGACCTCATCGCCTTCCTGGATAACCGTGTCGCCATCGGGAAGCATCGCTTTGCCCTGCCGGTAGATGGCGGCTATGCGTCCCTCAGTGTTGGGGATGTGGTCCTTGAGCGTTGCGAGCCGCTGGCCAACGAGCAGGCCGTCGCGGTCAGCCTTGACGCCGACCAGCCGTACTCGTCCGTCCGCGAAGTCGAGCACCTGCGTTGAGCCCGGATAAAGAATGAGCTGCTCAACGAACGTGCAGACGAGCTGCTCGGGGCTGATACGGACGTCGATCGGGATCGCATCCTGCGTGAACAGCTTGGTGGCGTTCATGTATTCGGCGGAGCGAATGCGCGCAATCTTGGTCGGTGTGCGGAACTGCGTGTACGCGACCTGGCAGGAAACCATGTTGGTCTCGTCCGAGTCGGTCAACGCAACGACGATATCGGCGTCGCTCGCGCCGGCGCGCTCAAGCACTTCCGGATAGGCTGCGTGTCCGACAACGGTGCGGATATCGAGACGATCCTGCAGTTCGCGAAGAACGTCGGGCCGCCTGTCGACAACAGTAACTTCGTTGGCCTCTTCGCGCGACAGGTGATAGGCCGCGGATGACCCAACCTGACCTGCGCCGAGAATGAGTATTTTCATCGCCGCTAGTCTACATCAGATCGAGATTTGCATAGCTCAGAACGAGCCATTTTGTGCCGGCAGTCTCAAAATTCACTTCGACACGCGCATGGGCGCCCTGACCCTCGCAATTAAGGATGACGCCATCGCCAAATTTCTTGTGGTGCACGCGCTGGCCAAGCCGGATGCCGAGCTCGTTTCCAGGCGAGGATGCGGCCGATTTACGCCGTGGTGTATAGGCGGTGTGCATCGGGCGTGATACCTGTACACGCGGGCGTACCTCCTCGATATATTCGTCGGGTATCTCGGCGATGAAACGCGACGGCTGCGCGAAATTATCCATGCCATGCAGGCGTCGTTGTTCCGCGTGCGTAATGTAGAGTGTTTCCTTGGCGCGCGTGATGCCGACGTAGCACAGGCGGCGCTCTTCTTCGAGGCCGTCCGGGTCAGCGATCGACCGCTGGTGCGGGAACAGGCCGTCCTCCATGCCGCAGATGAATACGAGCGGAAACTCGAGGCCCTTGGCGGAATGCATGGTCATGAGTTGCACGCAGTCTTCCCAGGCGTCGGCCTGGCCTTCGCCGGCCTCGAGTGCCGCGTGTGACAGGAACTCGTCGAGCGGTGACATCTCCTCAGCAGGGTCCGGCGTAAAGCTTTTCGCCGCACTCACAAGTTCGAGCAGGTTCTCCACGCGAGTCTCACCTTTCTCACCCTTGTCCTTCTTGAAGAAGTCGACGAGTCCACTCAGGTGAATGACGTGGTCGACCTTGTCCTGCAGGTCGAGCCCGTTGGTCTCCCGTGCCATGCGCTCAATAAGCGACATGAACGCATTGACGGCATTGGCCGCTCGCCCGTTCAGGTCGTCGCTGGCGATCGCTCCCGCCGCGCGCCACAGGGAACAGGCATTGGCGCGCGCGTATGAGCGCATCATGTCGATTGTGCGTGCGCCGATGCCACGCGTTGGCTTGTTGACGATTCGTTCGAACGAGCTGTCATCGTCACGGTTTGCGATCAGGCGCAGGTAGGCCAGTGCGTCCTTGATCTCCATGCGCTCGAAGAATCGCAGGCCGCCATACACGCGGTACGGAATGCCGGCGTTAATCAGACCTTCCTCGAGCACGCGGGATTGCGCGTTGGAGCGATACAGAATGGCCGAGTCCGCCCGCAGGTTGCCCTGGTCGATCCAGTCCCGCAGCCGTCCGATCACAAAGTCGGATTCATCGCGTTCGTTGTAGGCTGAGTACACCTTGATCGCTTCGCCTTCGACGCCCTCAGTCCACAGGTTCTTGCCGAGGCGTGACGCATTATTGGCAATCACGGCATTGGCCGCGTTCAGGATGGTCGCCGTCGATCGGTAGTTCTGCTCCAGCTTGACGACCCGCGTACCCGGAAAGTCCTTCTGAAACTGGTGAATATGCTCTACGCGCGCGCCGCGCCAGCGATAGATCGACTGGTCATCATCGCCGACGACGAACGGCACGCCGTCACCGCCGGCCAGCAAACGGAGCCAGGCATATTGAATCGCGTTGGTGTCCTGGAACTCGTCGACGAGCAGGTGCTGGAATCGCCGCCGGTAATGCGACAACAGCTCTTTGTTATCGCGCAGCAGTTCGTGTGCGCGCAACAGTAGCTCGGCAAAATCGACGAGACCGCCTCGTTGGCATACCTCTTCATAGGATTGGTACAACGAGATCATCTGCCGTCGATTCGGGTCGCCGCCGTCATCAATATGCTGCGGCCTGAGACCTTCGTCTTTCTGCGCATTGATGAACCACTGGATTTCTTTGGGCGCCCAGCGACTGTCGTCGATCTCAAGGTTCTTGAACAGGCGCTTGATGAGCCTCAGCTGGTCGTCGGAATCTATGATCTGAAAATTCTGCGGCAGATTCGCCTCGCGCCAGTGGCGGCGTAGCATGCGATGCGCCAGCCCGTGGAATGTGCCTATCCAGAGGTGCTGTACAGGTAAATTGAGCAAGGCCTCGATGCGGTGGCGCATCTCCGCCGCCGCCTTGTTCGTGAACGTTACCGCGAGCAGGCTCTGCGGGGAGACGCCTTCGACGTCAATCAGCCAGGCCGCCCGATGCACGAGCACGCGCGTCTTGCCGCTGCCCGCGCCCGCTATGACGAGCGCCGGTTCTGCGGGTGCAGTTACCGCCTGACGCTGTGCGTCATTGAGGCTGTCGAGTATGGGTGTGACGTCCATTTCGCGCTGTCGAAAGCGCGAAATTGTAACAACTTATTGCTCCCAGCGGACGCCCAATAGGTACTGTGTTCGCTCATATTGGATGCGGATGTCGTTGGACACCGTCTCCTTGAGCCTGGCCTCGACAACGAGGCTCAGGTGGCGTGTTATCCGGTATGACGCCTCGATTTCGGCAAGTAGTGATTCCTGGGTCTTGCTGCCCGCGACAGGGTCGTGGAATGCGAATGCGTTCGGGAAATCGTAGAGCCAATATTCACCGCTGGCCTCGAAGTCGAAGCGGCTGCCCGGCGACCAATGGAACTCGAAACCAAAGCTGTCGCGCGTGTAGTCGTTGTAGCCGACGTACTGATCCGTTCGCTGAGTGCGCTCAACGTCAAATCCGAACCACATATTGTCCGTTATTCGTTGCCTGGCGCGCAGCCCCAGAGCAATGTAGTCGTAACGGATATTCGGGTTATTGATGCTCTGGCTACCGTCGACGTCGAACGAGGGTCGATCACCGAAGCGTCGACTGTAGTAGTCGGCTGAGATGCGTAGCAACGAGGTGTGTGTGAACTTGTACTGACCAAAAACGCTGGCCATGAAGTACTCGTGGTCGTACTCGGGGAGCTCGTCGATCCTGTCATAGTTCCAGAGCTGGCCCTTGATCTTCAGACCGAAAGAGATCTTCTCGCCAGCCTGCCTTGCAGATAGCTCAGGCCCATACCGAAGGTAGTTCATACGATCGTCTACAAAGGTGCCGTTAACGGCGCGCGTGGAGCCATCATCGGGGTCGTAATAGATCTCGTCGTGTTGCGCGACGGTGAAGGCACTGTGCACGCGCCGCTCGCGTAACTCTTTCTTGCGGCGGTAGTCGCTGCCGAAACTCAGTTGGTGCGAAAATTCGTTGGCATTCAGGAATTCTTCGTCGGGATAATATCGTCCCGCGAGCCGATAGGCGCCGTAAAATCCCTCAAACGGCAGGCCGTTGACTATGTATTTGGCCGAGAGGTTCACAGGCACAAAGGCACCGCTCTGTACGACGGGCACAACGATCGGTTGCGCGGCATCTGAGAAGTCGATGTAGGGCTGATCTGGCGAACGAAATACGTTGCTGTCATTGCCGTAGCCAACACGGGCGCGCAGCTCGAGATCGGTGAACTCGCGCTTCTTCTCGCGCTCAACGACGCGCTCCTCGACCTCGGTTGGTTTTTCCTGCTCCATGCGGATGCGCGATATTGCGACAACGGCAAATTGCTGCAGCGTCTCGTTCTCGTTCTGGTCGCGCGCAAGCCGGAACCATCGCAGTGCCTCGTCGGTGTCACCGAGTGCGTAGGCATTCAGGCCGAGGTTGTAATGGGTCGCGACCCGGAGCGACGGATTGTCAAGCGCGCGCAACAGCGATTCGCGGGCGCGGATGTGTTGCTGTGCCCGGTAATGCGTAATGCCCGTGTTGTAGTGGAGCAATGGTGTGTCGAGGCCCTCTTCCTGCGCCTGGCTGTAGCGCAGCAAGGCGGCCCAGTAGAGATCGTCCCTGAACAGGCGATTACCGTCGTCAAAGTACTGCTGGCCGGTCATGGCGTGCGCGGGCAGCGTCGGCACCAGCGCGATGATGGTGGCGACAAGGGCGAGTAGCGCGCTTGTGGTGGTCCTGTTTTGCATGGATTCCGGGAAAAGCGTTATGTCAGGTACGTGATTATGAGCATTCTGACGAACGAAACTATGACGTGGCGCAAAAAAATCCCCCCGAATGCGTCACAAACGGGGGGATTGGGCTGATTTTTATGCTCGGCCGGGTTTCAGCCGAGGCCAGGAAGCTTATTCGACGTCGTCATCAGAGGAGTCATCTTCCTCTTCTTCTTCCATTTCGTCGTCTTCGTCCTCTTCATCGTACTCGTCTTCGTCGACGTCTTCACCGTCCTCGAAGTCGTCTTCCTCGTCCATCTCGTCTTCTTCATCGGGCTCGTCGTGCTCGAATTCGTCTTCACGCTCGTCTTCGAACGCTTCCTCTGACTCATCCTCGAATTCTTCTTCCGATTCGCCTTCGCCTTCTTGATCAGACTCGTCGTGCCCTTCCTCGTCTTCCCAGTCCTCGTCCTTGACGTCGTCATCATCGGGACCGTCCATTTCCGCGACGGTCTCGTCGAGATCGTTTACGTCATCGAGAACCTCCATCGTGACGGCGAGGTCATTCATATCATCGTCAGCGCGTGCGGCTGCCGGTGCAAAGGCCACCATGGTTATCACCAGGGCGGCGAAAAATACGTTTAGCTGTTTCATTGACCTACTCCGTTAGCTCACTTCTATACGCAATCGAAACGTCCTGTCACGATTGTCATGTTCAAGGCGCGCGAGCACTTCACCACCAACAGGTGTCAGGGCGACGAGTTCGAGCGGTAAGTAATTCTTGCCTTCAACGAGGCTTGTTTCCCAGGCGATCTCGCGCTGCCCCGGGAAGCCGGCGAGTTCGATGCCGCTGGGGAGCGTGACTGTCAGGGTCGCAGATTCGAGGGCCGTTGCTGATGCAAACATCAGGTTTATCGTACGCGGCTCTTCGAGCGTCATCGCGATACCGGGAATAGAGGCATCAGGCGCTGGCAGGTTTGGCGCTGTCATGAAGAAACCGCCGATTACCCACAAAACGAGACCGGCAGCGAGCGCAGAACCAAATCCGGTCATAACCCAGCGGTTGCGTTGGCGGCGCGTTCCTTCGTGGGTGGCGCGCGCCAGGGCCTGGTCGTAGAAGCCTGCAGATGCATCGGCCATGGGATAGTCCTTTAATAGCTCGAGGACCTCCTGGTCCTCTTTCGTGATATCGCTTGTGTGCATAATTTCGTCCTGCCTGATCCCTACACGAGTGGGCTCAGGAAAAGGTTCCCCCTTCGGTAAGAATCTCGCGCAGGCGGGCGCGGGCGCGGTGCAGCCTGGATTTAACAGTACCAATAGGAATGCCAATAAGCTCTTGAATTTCTGAGAGTTTATAGCCTTCGGTGTCGTGCAGCAGGACAATCACGCGATGCTCGTCGCTGAGCTGTGCGAGGGCCAAATCCAGCTGTTTGAGCTTCTCGAGCCGCTGGTTGTCACGAACCGGATCGTCTGTTCCGGCCAGCCCCTCCAGGCCATCGCCGGGCAGGAAGCCCTCCTCGACCGTGTGCATGCGGCGCCGGGCGAAGCGGCGCTGCTCGTCGATGAACAGGTTGTACATGACACGCGATAACCAGGAGCCGGGTTCGTCGATCGCGACAAGGTCGTCGAGTTTGCCGAAGGCCTTGATCAGGAGTTCCTGGAACAGGTCCTCCGCTTCAGCCTTGCGGCCGGTCAGGCGAAACGCGAGGCGGTACAGCCGATCGAAGTGCGGCCGCACGAGGGTTTCAAAAGCGTGTCTGTTGGTTTCGGAGCTCATACTCCCTTTGTGATCAGCTTAAAGGCTGATCTGGAAAAGAAGGTAATGATCGACCAGCAGCGCTGCGAACAGGAAACCGAGGTAGCTGATCGAGTACCTGAACATCTTCATCGGTAGTTCCATGTCGTCGGGAACACGGTACATCCGGATCGCGTAGTACATGAAGTACACGTCGAGGACGATCGCTGCCAGCAGGTAAATCACGCCGCTCATACCGATCAGGTACGGCAGGATTGTAACCAGCACGAGCAGAATCGAATAAAGAAGAATATTCAGACGCGTGTAGGCTTCACCGTGTGTGACCGGCAGCATCGGAATGTCGACCTTGGCGTACTCTTCCTTGCGTGCGATGGCCAGCGCCCAGAAATGCGGCGGCGTCCACACGAACACAATCAGGAACATGAGAAGTGCGCCGGCTGCGACCTCATTGGTTACGGCTGTCCAGCCCAGTATCGGTGGCGCAGCGCCCGCGGCACCGCCGATAACAATGTTTTGCGGCGTTGCGCGCTTCAGCCAGACTGTGTAGATGACGGCATAGCCGATCAACGACATGAAGGTCAGGATCGCGGTTAGTGGGTTCACAAGGAACCAGAGAATCAGCATCGCGATGACGCACAACACCGTCGCGAATGTGAGTGCGGACTTCTCCGTCAACTTACCCTGCGGCAACGGCCGGCCTCGCGTTCGCATCATCTGGATGTCGATACGGGCATCGAGTACGTGGTTATAAACGGCCGCGGAAGAGGATGCGAGAGCAATACCCAGCGTGCCAAATGCGAGCGGTACGATGCCCGGCCATCCGGGTACCGAAAGAAACATGCCGACGATTGCGGTGAACACGATCAACATGACGACACGCGGCTTGGTCAGCTCGTAGTAATCGCGCCAGTCTGTGTAGGTTTCTACTCTCGTATTCAAGGTGTCGTCCGTTCAGCCGATCCGCGACAATTCAAGGAGGTGTTTGATGTCCTCAACCATGGCGCTTGGGTCGATATCCGGCCGGAAATACATAACGAGATTCCCGAGCGGGTCGACGAGGTAATAGCCGCCAACGTCGAGGTCCACAGGCTTCTTGTTATCCAGCAGCTCTTTGAGGCTGCTGTCCTGCAGCGTTACCAGGCCCTTGTGCTCATCGGCAAGCAGCACTGTATCCGGCGCCGTATCGCCGTGCAAGAAAACCCGGACCAGTCGGTCCATTTCCTTTCCGAGCATGAGCCGCGACTGGCGCAGCGTGTATAGCGAGTGAGCACAGGCGTCGTCGCACGCAGTCTCGTTGGCGTACAGGAGCACCCAATACCCGTCGTTGTGCGTGTGTAGTGGCGATTCCGGCAACGCATCTACCAGGTTGGCGATCGGTTGCAACAGCGCACCATTGTTGGTCCGGCCGACGGGCGCGAGCTCCTGGCCGGCGAAGTACAGCCACGTGGCGAGCGCCAGCGGCCCGAGAAAAACAGCGGCGATTAGCAATAGCTGAACGCGGCCTTTGCCCGTTTTTTGAGCAGTCATTATTTGAAACGCTTCTTACGGTAATTCCAGACCAGGAGGCCAGAGAGGACGGCGCCATCGCAAACCACTGCAATGCGTAGCCGAAGTGCTTACCAGGTCCAAACTCGGTCGGTACCCAGTGGCGGAAGAAGCCATGCTCTTCCTCGTGATCCATGAGCAGCACGAAAGCCTGGACCCCGGTCCCCAGCTCGGTAGCGACCTCTTCCGCTGACGGGTAGACCGCGCTCTTCGGCCAGTCTGCGCCAGGGCGGAATGCATCGCCCATTTTCATGCCGGGACGAGGCAGGGAACCGGCACGACCACGCACCGTCACCGACCCCGCCGGAATGTCGAGTTGTGTCAGGTCGAACGGCTCGCTGGTTTTCTCTATCCAGCCACGATTAATCAGCAATACGGGTTCATCGGCGAGGCCAACCAGCGGCGTGATGACGTAATAACCGTAGCGACTGTTGACGATGATGTTCTCGAGCAGCACCTGGTGCGCGGCATCGTAACTTCCGGTTGCCTTGAGTCGCTGATAAGGGCGAATTTCCATGCCGTTGTGCCAGGACGCAAACCCGGTTTCATCGCGAAACAATTGCTGGTCGGCCCGCTTTTCCATGCCGCGGCTAATCTGCCAGGCCCCGAGTCCCGCAAACTGCGCGACTAGCAGGGTGCCCACGACGAGCGGCAACCATGAGGGCAACGGCTTTTTCGATTTAGTGTTCACGTTATACTTTGCGACCTGAGGAGATCCTATGAAATACGTCGTCTTCGCTCTGCTGGCCGCCATCGTGATCAGCCTGGGAACCGGTCTATTCTACCTGCGTCGCGAGGACGCTGACTCGCCAAAAATGCTGCGAGCGCTCCAGGTTCGTGTCGCGTTATCGCTGGTGCTGATCGTGGTACTTATCGCGTCCTACTTCCTGGGCTGGATTAACCCACCGGCCTGACAAGAACGGGCGCCGAAGCGCCCGCAATCAACCACAAATGGTGACAGTTCCCTACAAAAGGTGACAGTTACCTAAGACCGAGTACAAGGTAACTGTCACCTTTTGTAGGGAACTGTCACCATTTGGTCGGTCACCTTTTGGTCGAATTACATCCAGTAGACGAAGACGTAGAGGCCGATCCAGACCACGTCAACGAAGTGCCAGTACCAGGCGACCGCCTCGAAGGCGAAGTGCTTATCCGCCGTGAAGTGTCCCTTCAGCACCCGGAAGAAAATAATCGTCAGCATGATGGCGCCAATCGTCACGTGCATGCCGTGAAAACCGGTCAGCATGTAGAACGTCGAACCGTAGATGCCTGATGACAGAGTCAGGTTCATTTCATGGTACGCGTGGGCGTACTCGACACCCTGCAAGTAAACGAACACGTAGCCGAGCAAGAACGTTGCAGCGAGGAAGATCCCCAGCTGCATGCGTTTGCCTGCAAGCAGGGCATGGTGAGCAATCGTTACGGTGATCGATGAGGTCAGCAGCAGTGCCGTATTGATGAGCGGCAGGCCGAACGGCGGCATCGCGTCGTACTCGCCACCGATGTTGCCCGGGCCGTTGGTCGGCCAGGTGCTCTCGTAGCCTTCCCACAGCAACAGGTTCGTGAAGAAGTTGTTGCTGTCGCCGCCGAGCCAGGGAATCGACATGTTGCGAGCGTAAAACAATGCGCCGAAGAACGCCGCAAAGAACATGACTTCCGAAAAAATGAACCAGAACATTCCCTGGCGGAATGACTTGTCGACCTGTGCGTTGTACAGACCGCTCTCGCTCTCGCCGATAACCGTTCCAAACCAGCCCGTGATCATGAAGATGATCGTGGCGAGTCCGGCCAGCATCACGTAGAAGCCGAAGTCTGTACCGTTCAGCCAGCTCGATACGCCGGTCATCAGGAGCAGCAGGCCAAGCGAGCCGACGACGGGCCAGTGGCTACCGTGTGGGACGTAATAATGTTCGTCTGTGTGAGTCGTCATGTTGTATCTCTGGTACTTAGCAGTATTTAGTCGTTCGACGCCACGCGCGCGGTGTCAAAAAATGTGTATTGCAATGTAATCGTGTCCACGTAGTCCGGCAGGTCCGGATCGACGATGAACTGTAGCGGCATCGCCCGTTCTTCGTTGCCCGCGAACTCCTGGCTGTTGAAGCAGAAACACTCGATTTTCACGAAATGCTCCGCGGCAACTCCCGGCGCTACGCTAGGCACGGCTTGTGCGATCTTGTCCGTGTCAGTCAGGTTTTTTGCGGTAAAGGTGGCGAAGTACATCTTGCCCGGGGTCACCGTCATGCTGTCGGCATCAGCGCCAAATTCGAAAGGCGCATACGAGTTCACGGTTGTCATGAACTCCACGCGAATTTCACGCGACAGGTCCGGCGCTTCGACAGCAGCAACAGCTTCCGCGTTCGTGCGACCACCGAACCCCGTAATTTCGCAAAACACGTCGTAAAGCGGTACGAGGGCAAATCCGAAGGCGAACATTCCTACCGCCATAATCAACAGCCCCTTAGTGAGGGAGCGGTTCTCGGATTTTTGCTGTTCGGAATTCATATCGATATCAGGAACGCATCACGCCCATCATGATGAAGCCGACGTAGAACGCGAGCGCAACCGCGGTGACGATCAAGGCCGTGCGGCGGATGTTCTTTTTACGCTCGAGTTCGTCCATGGCTTATTCGAACGCCTCGTCAGCAATACGCGCTTTCGGCGGTGTTGTGAACGTATGCCACGGCGCCGGTGACGGTACCGTCCATTCGAGGCCATGCGAGCCTTCCCAGACGCGATCCGTTGCCTTCTCGCCTTTCTTCGCAGTTAGAAGTACGAGCACGAAGAGCAGCTGCGACAGGCCGAAGCCAAAAGCACCGATACTGGAAATCATGTTGAAGTCAGCGAACTGTACCGAGTAGTCCGGGATACGGCGCGGCATGCCAGCCAGTCCCAGGAAGTGCTGCGGGAAGAACGTGAGATTCACAAAAATCGTGGACGTCCAGAAGTGCAGCTTGCCGAGCCTCTCGTTGTACATGTGGCCGGTCCACTTCGGCAGCCAGTAGTAGGCGCCTGCCATGATGGCGAAGACCGAACCCGGGACAAGCACGTAGTGGAAGTGAGCGACGACGAAGTAGGTGTCGTGGTACTGCACGTCGGCCGGCTGGATCGCGAGCATCAGGCCCGAGAAGCCGCCAATCGTGAACAGGAACACAAACGCGAGTGAGAACAGCATTGGCGTTTCGAACGTCATCGAGCCGCGCCACATGGTCGCGACCCAGTTGAATATTTTCACGCCCGTCGGGACGGCAATCAGCATCGTGGCGAACATGAAGAACAGCTGGCCTGTCAGCGGCATGCCTACGGTGAACATGTGGTGCGCCCAGACGATGAACGACAGGAACGCGATACACGAAGCCGCGTAAACCATCGAGTCGTGGCCGAACAGCTTCTTGCGAGCGAACGTCGGGATGATCTCTGACACAACACCGAAGGCCGGCAGAATCATGATGTAAACCTCGGGGTGCCCGAAGAACCAGAAGATGTGCTGGAACATGACGGGGTCACCACCGCCGGCCGCGAGGAAAAAGCTGGTACCGAAGAACTGATCGGTCAGCAACATGGTAACCGCGCCCGCGAGTACCGGCATGACCGCGATCAACAGGTAGGCCGTAATCAGCCAGGTCCACACGAACATCGGCATCTTGAGCAGCGTCATGTCCGGCGCGCGCATGTTGATAATCGTCACGATCACGTTGATGGATCCCATGATCGATGAGATGCCCATCAGGTGAACCGAGAAGATCAGGAACGGAAACGCGTCGCCTGTCTGCAGGACGAGCGGTGGGTACATCGTCCAGCCACTGGCCGGGCCACCGCCTGGCATCAACAGTGTCGAAAGCAGGATGCCGAAGGCAACTGGCAGGATCCAGAACGACCAGTTGTTCATTCGCGGCAACGCCATATCGGGCGCACCAATCATGAGCGGGATCATCCAGTTTGCGAGTCCAACGAAAGCCGGCATAACCGCGCCGAATACCATGATC
>Ga0265303_10001407_pt1 | contig 14767 bp, 18 predicted proteins | sample Helome_2_FD_192494 | JGI IMG/M metagenome (GOLD analysis project Ga0265303, IMG submission 192494) | Marine sediment microbial communities from subtidal zone of North Sea - Hel_20160317 (Illumina Assembly) | ecosystem: Environmental > Aquatic > Marine > Subtidal zone > Sediment ... | reverse complement strand
AGTACTCGGTCAGACACTCAGGCTGCAGCTGCTCGACAGCGAAATGCACCATTCGCTCATTGATGTCGCTGTTCACCTGCACGAAGTCGACCGGTTCGAAGTCGATACGAATATCGAATTCCGGCAGCGTATAGGCAAGGGACTCATCCACGGCATCGGGATACAGCAAGGCGATCGAGTCCAGGCCACCGGGCTGCAGGTATATCCGCAGGTCACGGGCTTTTCCGAATTCCCTGAGGGCGTCCTCATCGGCAACGCTCGGAGGATCAAGCACACGGAAGACCAGCGCAACACCATTCTCGGCGATCGCCACCTCAATTTGCGGCAGCCTTGCGCGAATCGACAGGCCGCTGATCAAGTCGCTCAATGCATCGATCATTCCGTCAACCGGGTGTGCGAGGACCTCACACCGGTGCATGTCTGTAATGAACGGTGCATGGCGCTCACGGAATCCAACGAGCGTTCGGCCCTTTGCCGGAACGTGTTTGACGGCCAGACGTGCGCGTCGACGATAGTGCCATTCCGGACCGGTCATCGGCGGAAGCCAGCTGTGTGGCTCGACGCGCCCAATGCGCTCAAGGTTGTCGCGCAGCGTCTGCTCCTTTATCGCGCGCTGCCGTTCGGGTGTTACATGCTGCAGCGCGCAACCGCCGCAGCGGCCGAATGCGTCGCAGCGCGCAGCAATCCTGCCCGGCGATGCTTCGATGACCTCGAGCAACTCAGCCTCATCGAAATTGCGGCGTGACTTGCGCCGAATGAACTGCACTGTTTCACCGGCCAGCGCACCAGCAACGAACGCCTTCTTGCCAGTACCCGAGGCAATACCGCGTCCATCGTGCGTGACAGAGTCGATAACCGCCGTTTCGGGCTCGCGCCGTCGCCTCGCCATGACGTTACTCCGGCCAGGCAGCGAGGAATTCGTTGAGGTGTTGCTGGTCCATCTTTGCGAGCGTCGAGCGCACCAGCGCGCACTCCGTTTCGAGTTCTTTCTGATCGAGATTGCCGCGCATGTACTCGAAGCGCAGGTAAACAAGCCAGGTGTTCAGAACGTCAGTTTCACAGTAATTCCGGATTTCCCTGATCGCGCCCTCCTGGAACTTGTCCCACACCTTGGCCCCGCTCATACCGAGTTTTCCCGGAAATCCGAGCATTACGGCCATTTGGTCGAGACTCGCCCGGCCCCGCGGCTGGAAACCGGCAAGCACATCCATGAGATCAATATGCCGCCAATGAAATCGACTCAGGTAGTTGTTCCATTTGAAATCGCGGTCGCTATCGCCCATCTCCCAGTAGCGAGGCGCCTGGACACCAAGCTTCAGGGCACGGTAATGCAGTACAGGCAGGTCGAACCCACCGCCATTCCACGACACGAGATCGGGTGTATATCGCGCGATGCCGTCAAAAAAACGTTGCACGATCTCGGATTCGTCCGACGTCTCATCGCCGAGGCTCCATACTTTGAAACTGTCGGCAGTTCGAAACGTCACCGATATCGCAACGATACGATGTTGATGCAATGGCAGGAAGTCGGTGCCAGCCGCCTGCAGGCGCTTGAAGGTCATTGCCGTGGCCACGTCTTGGTCCGAAAGACCGTCGAGCTCCAGCAGGCGCCGACCGAATTCGACGTCGGGTACAGTTTCAATATCGAACGAAAAACAATGCATGGAGCCAGGCTACCTCTTAATCCGCGACGAAATCATGTACGGGTTTCTGCAGTCTCGACAACGGCAAACGCGAGTACAAGGCCTGCGTCGTCGGTGAGGCTGACGTGGCCGCTGCCAATGCCCAGTTGCTTACAGACTCGCTGGCCGCGTTCGGACCAGATGATAACGGGTCGGCCCCAGTCGTTGTTCAGGATGCCGACGTCACGCAGCCACATTCCGTTTCTGAAGCCCGTTCCCATCGCCTTGACCGTGGCTTCCTTGCCGGCAAACCGCATCGCGAGAAACCGGGCGGGCTGCTTGCTGCGGCGAAACAGCTCGATTTCCTCAGCCATCAGGATACGCTGAACGAAATGCTCGCCGAATCGCTCGTAGGTCGCCTGGATTCGTGCATACTCCACGATGTCGGTGCCGACGCCGAATATCACCGCATCATGCCCCGTCGCGCGCCTCGACCATCAGGCGTTTCATCTCCGCAACAGCAAGACCGATACCTTCGAAGACGGCGCGTGCGATAATCGAATGACCGATGTTCAGCTCAACAATCTGCCCAATGCGTGCTATGGCCTGCACATTCTGGTAGTGCAGCCCATGCCCGGCATTAATCACGAGCCCGCGTTCATGTCCGTATCGTGCGGCCTCTTCGATCCGGGCGAGTTCCGCCTGCTGTTCGTCACCGTCTGCGTCCGCATAACAACCCGTGTGCAGTTCCACGACGGGTGCGCCAGCTTCAACGGCCGCATCGAGTTGCTCCTTGTCGGGGTCAATGAACAACGATACGCGAATGTTGCTGTCTGCCAGGCGACGGCAGGCGTCATGAATCTTGTCGCGCTGCCCGGCGACGTCGAGTCCGCCTTCGGTCGTCAATTCCTCGCGTTTCTCGGGCACCAGGCAACAGTCACTGGGACCGATTCGCTCGGCGATGGCCAGCATCTCATCGGTAACGGCCATTTCGAGGTTCATGTGCGTACGCATGACTTCATTGATCGCATCGAGATCTGCATCCTGGATATGCCGACGATCTTCGCGGAGGTGCACGGTGATGCTGTCCGCACCCGCCCTTTCCGCCAGGTGTGCGGCCTCGGCCGGGCGCGGGTAGCTCGTGCCGCGCGCCTGCCGTAACGTCGCAACGTGGTCGATGTTGACGCCTAGAAAAATCGGGTTGGGGTCATTCACTACTGTGCTTCCGGTCTTCGTGTCGCTCGATTCTACCGCGATGCAGGTCAAGCAGCACCTTGCGGCTCCTGAGCTCCTTGCCGCCGAGATGGTGCGATATGACCTCCCGCAACAGCCGACCCGCAGCACGAAGAACTTCCGGATCCTCGAATTGCTGCGCATGAATTGCCGACAGTAACGCACCCGAAAACACCATCGACCCGCTGGAACGGGACACCGCGACAGCGCCCTGCTCCATGCGATATTCGTAGTTGCCCGCCGGATCGAGAACCTGATGCGTGCCCGATTCGTGCTCGATGCTCAACGCGTAACCGAGCAGGCTCAGCAATTCTATTTCGAAACTGCGCAATGCGCTGGCTACCGCGGCGTGCACTCCGAGCGCCTTGATCGTATCGCCATAGAGCTCGAATATCTCGGGCTGCGGGTCGTGACGATGCAGGAAATTGATAAGTAGCTCGTTGACGTAATAGGCCGACAGCATGGCATCGCCGCGCAGGTCTGCGGGCAGGCCCGCGGCTTCGGCACCCGTGAGCGTTCCGAGATCCGTGCGCGCGGCCCAGGATATGCGCAAAGGCAAAAATGGCCTGAGTACGCCACGTAACCGCGACTTGGCGCCGCGGCTGCCTCGCGCAACGAGCGCGATTTTGCCGTGGTCGCGCGACAGGATGTCGAGAATCTGGCTCGAGTCACGAAATGGCCGGTGATGCAGGATAAAAGCCGGCTGCTGCTGTACTCGCCGTGGTGTCGACATAGAGACTACGGTGCTTCGTAGCCCAGGTTCAGCAGGTCTTGCTCACTGTCAGCCCAGTTGCTCTTGACCTTAACCCAGAGTTCCAGGTGCACGGGGCGCTGCAGCGAATCTGAAAGCTCCAGGCGCGCGGCACGACCCACTTTCTTGAGTACACCGCCGTTCTTGCCGACAACGATGCCTTTCTGGCTGTCTCGCTCGACCCAGATAACGGCATTGATCGCGATGCCGCTTTCCTCCTCGAGAAAGCGTTCGACCTGCACTGTCAGGCCGTAAGGCAACTCCTGGTGCAGCAACAGCGTCAGCTTCTCACGAATGACTTCTGCCGCATGAAATTCGTGGCTGCGGTCGGTATGCATGTCCTCCGGAAACAGGGCCGGCGACTCCGGCAGGAACTTTGGAATCAGCTCCAATAACTCGTCGAGGTTGTCACCCTTTTGCGCGGAGATCGGCAGGATCTCCTCGAAATCGTAACGGGCCGACATGAGCGCCAGCGAATCGAGAAGTTTCTCCTTGGGATGCACCCGGTCGACCTTGTTGAGCAGCGCCACGACCGGCGCGCGGCAGGTCTTGAGTCGCTTCAGCACGTCGTCATCTTCGCCCGTCCAGCGTGTCGCATCGCTCACAAACAGGACCAGGTCGGCGTCAGCCAGCGCGTTTGCGGCGGTACGGTTCATGAGGCGATTCATGGCTTTGCCCGCGTTGCGGTGCAGCCCGGGCGTGTCGACGAAAATTATCTGCGCGTCAGACAACGACAGAACGGCAAGAATCCGGTGACGCGTAGTCTGCGGTTTGGCTGTCACGATACTGACTTTGCGGCCCATGACGGCATTGATAAGCGTCGACTTGCCGACGTTTGGTCGACCGATGACCGCCACAAGTCCCGCACGATGCACGCTCACGACTGCTCTCCCGTCAGAAGCGACAGCATGTCGGCCGCCGCCTTTTGTTCTGCCTTGCGCCTTGTGGTCGACTTTCCACGTGTCAGACTCGATACGTCCTGCACGCGGCAACTCACCTCGAATTCCTGTCGATGAGCCTTGCCCGTAACCGCAACCAGTTCGTATACGGGTAACGACTTCCTCCTTCCCTGCAACCACTCCTGCAAGCGTGTCTTGGGGTCCCTGAGCTCCTCGACGTCAGGCAGCATTTGCAGACGCGAAGCATAAACCCGCCCGATAATCTCGCTTGCCGCATCGTAACCGTTGTCGAGGTAAGCAGCGCCAAATATCGCTTCGAGCGCGTCGGCCAGGATTGACTCACGACGATGACCGCCCGTCTTTTTCTCGCCACTACCGAGCACGAGATGTTCACCAAGCCCGAGTTCCTGGGCAATTGTCGCGAGCGTCGTGTCCTTGACGAGCGACGACCGCAGCTTGCTCAGGTCGCCCTCCGATGCGTCGGGGCGCGCCGAAAAGACCGCCTTGGAAATGACGAAATCAAGCACGGCGTCGCCGAGAAACTCGAGGCGTTCGTTGTTGAGACCCGCCGCACTACGGTGCGTCAGGGCCTGCCGCAACAGGTCTGTGTCGCTAAATCGGTATTGCAGCGTCTTGTGAAGCCAGCGCTCGGCTTTGTCCAATGTTTTCGCTCTTCTGCGCGACCGCCAAACCGGCCGCCAGTGTTTTTATCGGCGGACCATGACCCGTTTGTCGAAATCGACGACGAATGAAACGTTCGCGATAAACTCCGTCTTGTGGGAGTAAACGGCGACGACTTCGAAGCCATTGCCAACCTTCGTGACTTTGACCTCCTTCGCACGTATTTCGGACACGCTCTCGATGTCGAACCGACGGGAAATTGAACTCGTTATTGCGGAACGGGTCGCGCCTTTCGTGTCGAATTCCTCGACCACGCCGTTCACGACCCCGGCGACCTTCATGTAATTCAGGTAAACCGGCGCCAGCCGGATCGCCGCGAACGCGAAGATACCGACGAACATGACCAGGATGAGCAGTCCGAGTGTCGTCATTCCGGCCTGCCGGCGCAAATTAGACTTATTTTTCATGGCTTTAAGGTTCATGCCGCCGTCTCCGTTCAATCCGGTCCAGAGTAGCCCGATTCTACCGGCCAAATCAGTGACTGGCACCACATTATTGGATTTTCCGGCCTATTCTGCCCCATTCGGGCATGTTCCACGGCACGAAGTGCATCCAGATTCGCGACGCCTCGCCAACAAGGAACTTCTCATGAATAGCGCCGATGAAGCGGCTGTCGCGGCTGCGGTCACGGTTGTCGCCCATGACAAAATAGTGTCCTTCCGGCACTCGATACGTGCCGTCTCTCGTCGAAAACTGCAGGTTCGTCACGAGAATATCGTGCAGGCGGCCGTCGAGGTCCTCGACGAAGACGGGCGCCGGAAACGATGCATCGGCCGCGGCCTCTTTGAGGTCCATAGTCTCGCCATTAATCGTCAAGCGTTGCCGCTTGTAGACGATCTCGTCACCGGGAAGCCCGACGACGCGCTTGATGTAATTGACACTGGGGTCCGACGGCAAACGGAACACGACGACGTCACCGCGCCGGGGTTCGCCCGTTTCGATCACCTTGGACTCGGTGACAGGAAGTCGCAGGCCGTAGGCGAACTTCTTGACGAAAATGAAATCGCCCTTGAGTAACGTCGGCATCATGGAACCCGATGGAATGCGAAACGGCTCAAAAATGAAAGACCGAATCACGAGCACGAACAGCAGCACAGGAAAAAAGGATCGCGAATATTCGACGAGTGTGCGGCGGGCGCTCGGCTGCGCATCGCGACTGTCGTCCTCAGCGGTTTTCCAGACCATCTTGTCGATCGCGACAACGACACCGGTGAACAGCGTCAGTACGGTCAATATCAATGCGAGATTAATTATCAATTGAACTACTCACTTTTCAACACGCAAGACAGCCAGGAATGCTTCCTGTGGAATCTCCACGGAGCCGAGCTGCTTCATGCGTTTCTTGCCTGCCTTCTGTTTTTCCAGCAGTTTGCGTTTTCTCGATACGTCGCCACCATAACACTTGGCTGTCACGTTTTTCCGTAACGCCTTCACATTACTGCGCGCGATTATCTGGCTTCCTATGGCCGCCTGAATCGCGACATCGAACATCTGTCGCGGGATCAGCTCTCGCATCTTTTCGACAAGTTCGCGGCCGCGATGTTTCACGTTTTCGCGATGCACGATTATCGAGAGTGCATCGACTTTGTCCTTGTTGATCAGTATGTCCAGGCGTGCAAGTTCCGCGGGCTGGAAGCGCTCGAAATGGTAATCGAATGAAGCGAAGCCGCGACTGACGGACTTCAGGCGGTCGAAGAAGTCGAGGACCACTTCGGCGAGCGGCATCTCGTACTCGAGGGACACCTGTCCGCCGAGGTAACGCAGATGTTTTTGCACGCCGCGTTTCTCGATACATAGCTTGATGATGGCGCCGACATACTGCTCGGGCACGAGAATATTGGCCGATATGATCGGCTCCCTGAGCTCCGAGATCTCATTGGATGGCGGCAGCTTCGACGGATTGTCGACGAGCAAGACATTGCCCGACGTATCCTGGACCTCAAATACAACCGTGGGCGCCGTCGTAATGAGTTCCAGGTCGTACTCGCGCTCGAGTCTTTCCTGCACGATTTCCATGTGTAGCATGCCGAGAAATCCGCAACGGAAACCGAAGCCCAGCGCCGCCGATGTCTCGGGCTCGAAGTGCAGCGCCGCGTCGTTCAGGCGCAGCTTCTGAAGGGCTTCACGGAATCCCTCGTAGTCGTCCGAACTGAGTGGAAACAGGCCTGCGAATACGCGCGGCTGCACCTGCTTGAACCCTGGAAGCGGCTCGGCACAGGGATTGCGCGTCGCGGTAAGCGTATCACCGACAGGAGCGCCGTAAATGTCCTTGATGCCGGCAATGAAAAAACCAACCTCTCCCGTCCGAAGTTCACTTCGATCGAGCATCTTGGGCGTAAAGACACCGACCCTGTCAGCCTGGTGAGAGGTGCCTGTCGACATTACCGTGACTTTGCTGCCTTTGGGCAGGCTGCCGTTCATCACACGAACCAGCGACACGACACCTACGTAATTGTCGAACCAGGAGTCAATAATCAATGCCTGCAGCGGGCCTTCAGGATCGCCTTCGGGAGCCGGTATTGTCTCGACGATCTGCTTCATGAGCGCGGGCACACCAAGGCCCGTCTTCGCGCTGACGCGTATCGCGTCCTGGGCATCAATGCCGATAATGTCTTCTATTTCCGCGACGACCTTTTCGGGCTCCGCGGCCGGCAGGTCCACCTTGTTCAGCACCGGGACCACTTCAAGCCCCTGGTCGATCGCCGTGACGCAATTGGCCACACTCTGCGCCTCGACTCCCTGAGCCGCATCGACGACGAGTAACGCCCCCTCACATGCCGCAAGCGAGCGAGACACTTCGTAGGAAAAGTCGACGTGTCCGGGCGTATCGATGAAGTTGAGCTGGTACTGCTCACCGTCGTCGGCCGTGTAGTCGAGCGAAACGCTCTGCGCCTTGATCGTTATGCCGCGTTCGCGCTCGAGATCCATGGAGTCGAGCACTTGCTCCGCCATTTCCCGGTCGGCCAGCCCGCCGCAGACCTGGATAAACCGGTCCGCCAGCGTGGATTTGCCGTGGTCGATGTGGGCGATAATGGAAAAATTGCGGATATGCTTCATTTGAGGGGTGTCAGGCAATGGCCTGCGCGCCGAATGCAGCCGCGAAGTATACCGATTTCGGCCCCGGATTCATGCATCAATCCGGCTCTAGGGCCTCCGGCTGCCGAAGTCGGGACAGCAGGGCCTCCGTATCCAGCCGATAGTGGCACACGTACTCGCCGGATATCTCGACGACGGGTATGCGATCGCCGTATCGTTCCCGCCAGTCCTGCCGTGAATCGATGTCATGCACCTCGATGCGCGCGATGCCCCGTACCAGCGGCATGAGCTCCTCGGCCAATACCTCGCACAGGTGACATCCCGGGCGGCTGTAGACGTCAACGACCCGCATGTCCGAGTCTCGCAACGATCGTAGGAGTGAACTGGCACTGGTCCCGCGCTACGCGACGGCGAGCCAGCACAACGCCCATCGCGATTCCCGCCAGCCCTGCGATCGCCGCATGCAGTTCGCCCAGGCCCAGGGAATAGGCAACAGTGGCCCCTGCCAGCGCCCCGACGAGTGGCATGCCATAGACGATCAGTGCTGCATTAAGCAATTGCCGCGGTGCCAGTTCAATACTCACGGCATCTCCCTCGGAAAGCTCGATTCCTGCGGCGATATGAGCCTCGATATGGCGGTTCTGACGGCTGCTACCGAACAGCCCGGCACCACAGCCTTTGCCAGCGGCGCAACGCGCGCAGCTGAATGCTGTAGCTACTTCGACGACCGCCGACGGTTTGTCTTGATTGACGGTAAGGACCCGTCCCCGAGGATGCTCCATTCTGGCAGTTTACCGCAGGTGCCTGTCTGGCCTACGCCACCTTCAGCGCGGGCGCATCGAGCGGGCAATCTGCTCCACGGTTACAGCCGGCACTTCGCCCACGGCAGTGATACTACGATCGGCACTGTCGACGCTGAACGAGTTGGAACCGGCAACCTGTGACGCCCCCTGGACACTTTCTGCGGCGGACTCGGCGATGAACACCGACACGTTAGCCAGGCCGTCGCTGTAAAGTATGTGAGTGACGAACTCGTCATTGCCGGGCATCTGCTCCTCGTGCAGCGAAACCGCCTTGAAGCCTTGTGGCAGATTGTCGCTCACCCAGTCCGACTCGACGCTGCGGCTTGCATGTCTTGTCGGGCGATCGAACCACTGGAAACTGTCGGTACTGTATGACGGCGCAAGAGCGCTGGCCTGAATGTCGGCGTTCAGCGTGATCTCGGCAAACTTGACCTGTTCGATGGCGGTGCCATCACTGCCGATAAGCTGTGTTTGAAGCGGAAAACCGGTCTCCGTATCGAGCCAGATGCGATGCCCGTAGCGATACTCGTCGTGCGGTCGAATCGCGATCATGATCGCCTTGCGCCCGGCGACACGGTCCTCTCGGACATAGCCAACGTCGTATTCGACGCCGAAACGGATTTCGCTCGATGGCAAGGTCGAGAACAGGGTTGACTGGTCATCCCACTCTTCCACGAGCACTGTCTTGCGATCCGGCAGGATGCAATGTACTTCGTTGCCGTTTCGAATGATCTCCAGTCCATTACCATCCTGAGCGACGACTTTTTCGCGAATCACACCATCGGATACGGTGTGCACGACTTTCAGCGCTTCTACCTTGCTGCCCTGGATACGCAACACAGTGCCTTCGTAATTGGTTGACTGCACGGCCGCGCCCATGCGCTGAAGCCAGACCGCCGGGTCCGTGTCGGTCGCCGACGCAGGATGAACTGCCAGCCAGGCAAGCAAAAGCAGGCAAGCCGGTGTCAGTAATCGCGGGCTTTGCATCAGGGTTGCTGCGTTTCCGACGATTCTTCGGACTGCGTGTCGGTTTCCTCGTCACCATCCGCTGCGCTGTCGAGTACTTCTTCGCCCAGGCGCAGCGTAACAAGACGTGAATTCATGCCATTGGCGCCGTTCTCGTTCGTCGTCGCTCCGTGGCTAAGGTAGTAATCACGCAATTGAGTATTGACAGGTTGAGGCACCGTATAAGTATCCGCCGGCTCCGTCCCCGCGACAACGGGTGTGGTCGCCACTTCTCCAGTGTCTACCGAGGACTGCTGCAGGCCGAAAATTGCGAGCAAGGCGACGCTCGCGGCAACGGCGATGCCGAGCAAAGGACGAACGGCGCGGCTGCGCGTGTCGACAGGGACTTCTTCGTGATCTTCAAACGGCTTGTCGTCGAGAACGGCCGATACGCGCTCGTGAATGCGGTCCACGCCCGGCACAGAACTCTCGCCACGCATCACGCGGCCGATCGCGAGGTAGTCGGCGACTCTCTGCCGCAGCTCGGCATCCTGTCCCATTCTTCGTAACAGAAGATCAGCCTCGTTGTCCGGAAGCTCACCGTCGACAAACGCAGAAATTTGCATTCTTATTGCGTCATTCATACTTCACCCGCACAGGCCTTCCGGCCTTCCCTATCTCGTCAGCGATCCAACTTTCTTGCTGATCGCGTCACGTGCCCTGAAAATCCTCGAACGCACGGTGCCCACGGGGCACTCCATGGTCTGAGCAATTTCCTCGTAACTCATGCCTTCCAGTTCGCGCAGAATGATTGCTGTGCGCAGATCCTCCGGCAATGATGCAATGGCACGTTCAACCGTTTCTCTTAATTCGTTGCTGAGTGTCACGCCCTCGGGCGTGTCCGTCTCTTTTAGCTTGGCATGCAGGTCATATTGCTCCGGATCCTGCATGTCCAGTTCGACATCCATCGGCCTCCGCCGTTGTGCTGCAAGATGATTCTTGGCCGTGTTCACTGCAATCCTGTACATCCAGGTATAAAAGGCGCTGTCACCCCGGAAACGCGGCAGGGCTCTGTAAGCCTTGATAAACGCTTCCTGCGTGATGTCCAGTGCCAGCTCCGGATCCCGTACATAGCGCATGACCAGGTTGACGATCTTGTGCTGGTACTTGAGAACCAGTAAATCAAACGCGCCCTTGTCGCCCTTCTGGACCCGTTTGACCAGCTTCTTGTCGGACGACTGATTCGACATTCAGGCGCACTCACCAGAAGGTCCGCTCAGCCAACCAACACCGGGATAGACCGGTCCTGCGACGATAAGTTCTGCGATTTCCGCCTTATTCATCTTTGTTCTGTGACACCGTTCCGATTGCGCTCGCCAGACCCCGTCCCCGTCCGGATAAATCGATTGTTTTTTTCTTGAGACACAGCATGTTAGCAGCTTCAGGAGTATGCTCCAACGTGCCGCCACAGAACCTGCAGGCGACGCCAGTCCCGGCTATCGCGGCAGTGCCCGCGAAGCGGTTCGGCGAACACGCGGCCGCGCTCGTCGCGGACGCGAATCCAGCCGACCTGGCGCAACACGAGGCTGCCCGGCAGAAGCTCGGCGCTCTGCCACGCGCCATGTCGGTTGCGGAGCTCGATGCGACCCTCGCAGTCCAGCCGCAATTCGCAATACCACCCGTAAGCCTGCCGCTGCCTGCCGATGTCGAGGCCGCCTGCGACAAGCCACAAACCAGCAGCGCCGATACGCGGCAGCAATGCCAGTGGCAACGACAGGATCAGGACTGCCCCGGCGGCGACCAGGCAACATCCTGACAGCAACACGAACAGCCGCAACGGGCGGTTAACCGGGAGGCAGGCTGAGTATCTGATCGATGACACGTGCAATGCGTTCCGACCCAGGACGACGGCGCTGCAACAAATAACCGTTGAGTTCGGGATCCGCGAGCGCCAAAACTTCGTGAAATGCGGCTTTTTCGTCGGCGTCCGCGCGTGGATAACATTTTTCGAGATAACGTAGCAGCAACTCGTCGAGTTCGCGCATTCCGCGTCGGCACTGCCAGCGCAGTCGGGACTCCTCGCTCAATACTTCCTTTCCGCGAGCATTTTCTTCGTTTCCGCGATCGCGTGCGCCGGATTCAGGTTCTTCGGGCAGGTCTGCGTACAGTTCATGATCGTGTGGCAACGGTACAATCTGAACGGATCTTCGAGCTCGTCCAGGCGCTCACCCGTGGCATCGTCGCGGCTGTCGACTAGCCAGCGATACGCTGCGAGTAGTGCCGCCGGACCGAGGTATCGATCGCTGTTCCACCAGTAGCTCGGGCAACTCGTTGAACAGCAGGCACAGAGGATGCAGGCCGCAGGCTCATTGATCAGCTCCTGGTCTTCCTTCGACTGCAGTCGCTCCTGATCAGGCGGCGGCGGCGTGCGCGCCTGCAGCCAGGGCTTGATCGAGGCGTACTGAGCATAAAAATTGGTCAGATCGCCCACGAGGTCCTTGACGACAGGCAGGTGCGGCAGCGGGTAGATCTTTACATCGCCATTGACGCTCTCGATGGACCGCGTGCACGCCAGCGTGTTGCCACCATCGATGTTCATTGCACAGGAGCCACAAATGCCCTCTCGGCAGGACCTGCGAAACGTCAATGTCGGGTCGATATCGTTCTTGATCTTGATAAGCGCGTCGAGAACCATTGGCCCGCAGCTATCGATATCGACTTCGTACGTATCGACGCGTGGATTCTCGCCACTGTCGGGGTCGTAACGATAGACGGCAAATCGTCGTACTTTCGACGCGCCGCTGGCTGCGGCGAAATGCCTGCCCTTCGTGAGTCTTGAGTTTTTCGGGAGTCTGAATTCAGCCACAGTCGGTAGTCCTAGTAAACGCGAGCTTTCGGTTCGACATAGTCGACCTCGTCGGTCAGCGTCTCCTGGTGCACGGGTCGATAGTCAAAGCTGACTTTGCCCTGGCCGTCGACCCAGGCAAGCGTGTGTTTCATCCAGTTTTCGTCGTCGCGCTCTGGATAATCCTCGCGCGCGTGAGCACCCCGGCTTTCGAGACGATTCGCGGCCGACTCGATGGTCGCCGCGGCATTCAGTAACAGGTTTTCGAGTTCCATGGTCTCGACGAGATCGGTATTCCAGATGAGCGAGCGATCCGCGACTTGTACCTCCTCGAAGCTGGCAACGTCTCTCGCAGCAGTTCCACACCCTCGTTTAGCGTTTCGCCAGTGCGGAACACGGCTGCGTGCCCCTGCATGACTTTCTGCATTTCCAGGCGAATCTCGGAAGTCGGACGACTGCCGTCGGCATTTCGCAACTTGTCGATACGCCCGACACTGTCCTGACCGGCGTCGGTTGCCAACGGCTTGTGTCGCTCGCCCGGCGTCAACTCGGCGGCGCAAAAATGCGCTGCGGCGCGTCCGAACACCACGAGATCGAGCAGGGAATTCGAACCGAGACGATTCGCGCCGTGCACCGACACGCAGGCCGCTTCGCCAACGGCCATCAATCCAGGCACAACGGACTCGGGGTCGCCGTCTTTCTTCTTCACGACCTGGCCGTTGAAGTTCGCGGGTATGCCGCCCATGTTGTAGTGCACGGTCGGCAGAACAGGAATCGGCTCCTTCGTGACATCCACGCCCGCGAAAATACGCGCCGACTCCGCGATGCCGGGCAGACGTTCTTCGATGACCTCGGGGCCAAGATGCTCGAGATGCAGGTGGATGTGGTCTTTTTCGGCACCGACGCCGCGGCCTTCGCGAATCTCGATTGTCATCGAGCGGCTGACGACATCGCGCGACGCAAGGTCCTTGGCATTCGGCGCGTAGCGCTCCATGAATCGTTCGCCGTCGGAATTCGTCAGGTAGCCGCCCTCACCTCGTACCCCCTCGGTGATCAGGCAGCCTGCGCCGTAAATGCCCGTCGGATGAAACTGAACGAACTCCATGTCCTGCACGGGCAGGCCGGCTCGCAGGACCATCGCACTGCCATCCCCGGTGCAGGTATGCGCCGACGTGCAGGAGAAGTAGGAACGACCATACCCGCCTGTTGCGAGAATGACCTGGTGTGAACGGAAACGATGCAGCCGGCCGGTCGCGAGGTCAATGGCGACGACGCCACGACATGCTCCGTCTTCCATGATCAGGTCGACGGCAAAATACTCGATGTAGAACTCGGCATCGTGCTTCAGCGACTGCTGATACAGCGTGTGCAGCATCGCGTGGCCGGTCCGATCGGCCGCCGCACAGGTACGCTGCGCCGTGCCTTCGCCGAAGCGTGTCGTCATGCCGCCGAACGGGCGCTGGTAGATCTTGCCATCCTCGGTACGCGAAAAAGGCACTCCATAATGCTCCAGCTCGATGACCGCGTCGGGCGCTTCCTTGCACATGTACTCGATCGCATCCTGGTCGCCAAGCCAGTCTGAGCCCTTGACCGTGTCGTACATGTGCCAGCGCCAGTCGTCCTCTCCCATGTTGCCCAGCGCCGCACTGATGCCACCCTGTGCCGCCACAGTGTGGCTTCGGGTCGGGAACACCTTGGTCACGCAGGCCGTATTGAATCCTGCTTCCGCGAGTCCGAACGTTGCTCGCAGTCCGGCGCCGCCCGCACCGATGACAACGACGTCGTAACTGTGGTCGATAAACTCGTAGTCGCTCATGCGCCAAGTCCGATTTTCAATATTGCGAAGATGCCGGCTACCGCGAAGAAGATATGCGCAAATCGCGACAGGATCAGCGACACAAGCTTCAGGCCCGGGGCGTGAACGTAGTCTTCGATGACCACCTGTACACCGA
>Ga0265303_10001405_pt1 | contig 14775 bp, 16 predicted proteins | sample Helome_2_FD_192494 | JGI IMG/M metagenome (GOLD analysis project Ga0265303, IMG submission 192494) | Marine sediment microbial communities from subtidal zone of North Sea - Hel_20160317 (Illumina Assembly) | ecosystem: Environmental > Aquatic > Marine > Subtidal zone > Sediment ... | reverse complement strand
AGCGAGACTTGGTCGGAATGTCCGGGGTGGATTTGGCCGTGGCCGTAGATGCGGACGGTCTGGTGTTTGGAACGAACTACCGGTCCACCGAGGACGCATTGCGTCTACTGGCTCGGGTCGCCGGAGCGGTTGGTGAAGGCAGGGGCAGGAGAACCATGGTTCAGACCTCTCAACCGCACCACCCGGTACTGGCTGCGCTCAGGCGGGGTGACCCCTCTGAGTTCCTAGAGAACGAACTTCGGGAACGAAGACGACTCGGCTTTCCCCCGTTCGGTGAGGTGATGGTGATTGAAGTGGGTAACGCCCCCCAGTGGGCAGGGGAGCGTGTGGCCGGTGCCGTCTCTGCCCCGGCTCTGGCATTGGGGCCGGTTGATGCGTTCGGCCGGGTGCGCTGGCTTGTCCAGGGAGCCGATTTAGCAGCGACGAGAGAGGCACTAAAGGCCGTTGTGCAGGAGCTTCGAGACGCCAACGCCCAAGTACGGATCGATGTTGATCCGCTTGATTTTTAGATAGGGATCTGCACACCCACTTCGACGACCCGCTCAGACGGGATATTGAAGAATCGAGCTGCATTCGCGGCGTTGCGATGCATGAAGGAGAACATGCGTTCTCGCCACAGCGCCATGCCCGGAAGGTCGGTGGCGAGTATGTTTTCTCGACCGATGAAATAGGCTGCTCGCTCGGGATCGTATGGGAACCCCTGCTTCACGATGTTCGTCAGGGCGAACGGGACGTCCGGCTCCTCGAAGAACCCGTATCGAAGCACTACCTGGAAGAAGCCTTCGCCCAAGTCTGACACGACGGCTCGGTTGGCCTCTAGAACTCTTGGTCGTCTGACCGTTTCAACGGCCACCGTGATGACAGTTTCATGCAGCGACTTGTGGTGCCGGAGGTTGGTGAGCATCGTCGGAGGTGTAGCGTCCGCGTTTCGGTATAGGTACACGCCGAGTCCGGGTACCCGGGCTTGTCCAGAATCTACGATCGACGCGATGAATCTGTCGATGGGTAGTTCGCCGTCGGCCAAGCGAGCTTGAACGAGATCGCGGCCCTTTTTCCATGTGACCATGATGACGAATCCGATGACCCCAATGACGAGGGGGAACCAGCCACCCGATGGAACTTTCGTGATATTGGCGCCGAAGAAGATTAGGTCAGCAAGGAGGAAGAACCCGGTGAGGGAAGCTGTCTTGGCGAAACTCCACTCCCATCGATCCCGCATCACAAAGGCCAATAACATGGTGGTGATCACCATGTCGGTGGCGACGCCCACACCGTAAGCTGCTGCCAGGTTGCTTGAGGAGCCGAATCCAAACACCAGTGCCACGGCCGCGATCATCAACATCCAATTGATCCCGGACATGTAGATCTGCCCGAACTGACGATCTGACGTGTGATCGACCTTTTGGCGGGGAAGGTAACCGAGTTGGATTGCCTGGGCGGTGAGAGAATACGCTCCGGAAATCAAGGCTTGTGAAGCGATCACGGTGGCCATCGTCGCAAGGATGACAAGAGGCAGTGCTGCCCATGAAGGGGCCAGAGCGTAAAAGGCGTTTTCGATGGACTCAGGATCTTGTAGCACGAGCGCACCCTGTCCGAAGTAGTTGATGACGAGGGCTGGCAACACAACGGCGAACCACCCATACCGGATGGGTTTGAGGCCGAAATGGCCCATATCGGCGTACAGCGCCTCGCTTCCTGTGACGACCAGAAAGACGCCTCCGAGGGCCAGGAACGCAAAACGCGGCTCTTGTGACACGAACCGGAAAGCTTCGAGCGGATTGATAGCCGCTAGCACGCTGGGTTCCTTGACGATCTGGCTAAGTCCAAGCAGGGCGAGCACTCCGAACCAGGTCACCATGATGGGCCCGAAGAAGGTTCCCAGGACCGCAGTGCCACGGTGTTGGTTGGCGAACAAGACGATGAGAATCAAGGCCGCGATCGGCAGCACATACGGTTCCAGGGTCGGAACCGCTACTTTCAAGCCCTCGACCGCCGACAACACCGAGATCGCTGGCGTGATCATGCCGTCGCCGTAGAGCAATGCTGTGCCGAACAGGCCGACGGCGATGAGGAGGTATCGGCCTCTCTTGCTCTCGCCGTTGCCCAAGATCATGGACGTCAGGGCCAAGATCCCCCCTTCGCCATCGTTGTCGGCCCGCATCACAAAGATGAGGTACTTGATCGTCACGACGAGCACGAGTGACCACACGATGAGGGAGAGTATGCCGAGAACCGACTGCTCGTTGACGGGGACATGGCCCACCGTAAATGCTTCTCGGAACGCGTACAGTGGGCTCGTTCCGATATCTCCGAATACAACGCCGAGCGCGCCGAGGGTCAAGAGAGTCATTTCTTTGGGCGTGCTACGCGCGAGGTGCGTGTCTTCCATAGTGCTTTCCACTCGGTGATTTCGAGCACTATATGCGCGGTGATCGGCATTCTCGGCGTCCTCAGGGACAATTGCCGTGTGCAAGGAGGTGGCGTGAGGCACGCTATCCTCTCGCTCCATGGCTATTTATCCGATTCGAACGTTTGGGGATCCTGTCCTCCGCACGCCAGCTGCGCCCGTCACCGAGTTTGATGGGTCACTCGACAAGCTGGTTGCTGACATGTTTGAAACTATGTACGACGCTCCCGGCGTCGGATTGGCTGCTCCGCAGATCGGTATCTCGAGGAGAGTCATTGTGTTTGACGCGGGCTTCGGCCCGACGGAAATGCTCAATCCAGTGCTGGTTGAGCCAGCAGAGCGCATGGTTGTTGCTCCCGGCTTTGAAGACCCGTATGACGCGGATGAGCTGTATGAGTTCGATGAGGGGTGTCTGTCCGTGCCAGGGCATTACTGGCCGATCACCCGGCCTTCTTTTGCCTGGGCCCGCGGTCTGAACCTGGCTGGTGAGGAGGTGGAGTACGTCGGCGACGAGCTGTTGGGAAGAGTGCTCCAGCACGAAGTCGATCACGTGAACGGTATGTTGCTGGTTGAGCGACTTGAGCGCAGAGCTAAGAAGCAGGCTCTGAAAGATATTCGATCCGGAATAGAAGAGTAGGTCCAAGTGTCTAACGTCGTGTTCCTTGGGACGCCAGAAGCGGCCGTTCCCACGCTGCTCGCGCTGATTGATGCGACCAACGTTGTCGCGGTGATTACGCAGCCTGATCGCGCCCGGGGACGATCAAATAGGCCGGTGGCTTCTCCTGTCAAGGCCGCGGCTTTGAGCGCCGGTCTTCGAGTGCTGCAGCCGGAGACGAGGGACCAACTCAATGAGACTCTTCGACAGATGGAGGCAGTGGACCTGGGAGTCGTAGTCGCCTACGGCATGATTCTCGACGAGGTGGCCCTGGCAGTGCCGCGGCGAGGTATGGTCAACGTTCATTTCTCCTTGTTGCCGCGCTGGCGAGGAGCCGCACCCGTAGAGCGAGCGATCCTGGCCGGCGATAGGGAAACGGGTGTCACCATCATGCAGATGGATCGAGGTTTGGATACCGGTGATGTACTGGTGTCTGAGACCGTGTCGATAGGTGAGGCCACGGCAGGTGACCTCACAGAGGTCTTGTCCAGCCTGGGAGCCTCGCTGTTGGTGGACGTGTTCGATGATCTCATCGATGGCCGGGCGCCCACGGTGCCGCAAGCGGACGAGGGCGTTACGTATGCCGCCAAGCTCACCACAGTCGAGGCGGAAATTGACTTCTCAGCAGCGACGGAGGACGTTTTGCGCCACATTCGCGCCTACAACCCTCGTCCGGGCGCCTACACGTATCGCGATGGGGAGCGGTTCAAAGTATGGGAAGCTTTTGCCGCGATCGCCGACGGCGACGCCCAACCTGGTGTGTTGGCTGCTAACGAGGATGTGCTGACCATCGGAACCGGCGACGGGGCCATCGGTGTGACCGTGCTGCAACCTTCTGGCAAGCCTCGGATGGCCTCACCGGCGTGGCTTCGGGGCCAGCAATATCCCTTGGGCCGGTTCTCGCGACGAGAAGACCAGTGATTGGCGTGGATGCGAGAGCCGCCGCCGTTTCGGTGGTGCATCGTGTGTTGCGAAGCGGCGCCTATTCAAACGTCGCCATTCCCCACGTAGTCGAGAAGCTTGAGCCCCAGGACCGAGCCCTAGCTCAGTTCTTGTCCTTTGGGACGCTGCGCCAAATCCCTCGTATCGATCGGATGATCGCGGGATACAGCCAGCGGCCGCGTCTTGAGTCGTTCGTCGAAGATACGTTGCGGACTGCCGTCCACGAGCTCTTGTTCGGGGACGCTCCGTCCCATGCCGTGGTTGACTCCTACGTCGAGGTGGTCAAACAAGCAGGACATGAACGGGCCGCCGGGTACGTTAATGGCGTACTCCGGTCGGCGAGTCGGCATGGTGAACCAAAACTGCCGGACGGGGTCGCAGGGAGAGCGCTCGGTAATGGAGTGGCTGAGTGGCTCGTTGAGCATATGGACGCCGCGTATGGCGTTGCGGCATCGGAGGCCTTTTTTAGGGCGTCTCAGGAAGCGCCCCTCATCGGACTTCGCCGCCGGCCTGGAGTTGAACCAGATCCAGACCTTCGGCCGGTCCCCGGCATTCCTGATGCCTACTACGGCACAGTTGTTCCTGAGGGGTACTTTATTCAGGACCCTGCCTCCATTGCGGTGGGACTCAGTGCGGAGCTCGTACCGGGCGAGCGGGTCCTGGATATGGCGGCAGCTCCCGGTGGAAAGGCCCTCCATCTTTTTGACCTTCTCGGCGGAGAGAGCCTCGTGCTGGCAGATCGGCATTCCAAGCGGGTGATTCGGTCCGAACGGCGCACGCGTCAGGCGGGGTGCTCTGCGCCCTGGGTAATTGCCGACGGACGATATCCTCCATTCAGGGCGGGAACGTTTGATGTCGTTGTGCTGGATGCCCCATGCACGGGACTCGGCACGTTACGCAGGAGACCTGAGATCCGCCTCAAGGTGTCTCCGTCCGAAATCGCGCGCCTTTCCGCTTTGCAGGTTCAGTTGGTGGAAGGTGCGCTTAGTATCCTCAAACCTGGCGGACGCCTTGTGTATTCGGTGTGCACGGTCACCCCTGAAGAAACCGAAGACATCGCGCGGCGATTTGGAGGGGTCGCCCCTAGCATCCTCCCAGAAGCTGCCCTCGACCACGGTGTTCTAATGTCACCGGATCGCACCGGTACAGATGGTATGTATATCAGTGTGATCCACCCCTAGCCATCTAGGATGTTTTCTATGACATCCATCAAGATTGCTCCCTCCATACTTGCCGCTGATTTTGCTGACCTTGGCAATGAAGTGGCCAGAATCGCCGACTACATCGACATGGTGCATATTGACGTAATGGATGGGCATTTCGTTCCAAACATCTCTCTTGGGTTTCCTGTCATCGCGTCGCTGCGGGCGACTACCGATCTCTATTTCGACTGTCACATGATGACGACCAACCCAGATGTGTTTGCTGAAAACTTGGCGACGGCTGGGGGCAATCTGCTCACGGTCCATGCTGAGGTGTTCCCGGATCCCTCCCGGGCAATTGCTGCGGCTCAGCGGGAAGGCTTGGATTTCGGTTTGGCGGTCTCCCCGCCGACGCCTGTTGAGGCCATCTTGCCCTACGTCGAGAATTGTTCCCAGGTGCTCGTGATGACAGTTCATCCTGGCTTCGGCGGTCAATCGTTCTTAGGAGAGGTTTTGGGGAAGGTCGAGCGATTGCGAAAAACCATTGACTCGGCCGGGCTAACGACCGATATACAGGTAGATGGGGGTGTGACGTCAGAAACGGCACCCCTGGCGAGAGCTGCTGGTGCGAACGTGTTCGTCGCTGGCTCGGCGATTTTCTCGCAAGACGACCCGATAGCGGCATGTGAAGCGCTGCGGAAGATAATTGAAGAGAGCTAATGCCAGTTCAACATCGCATTCTTATCGCTGACGATGATCCAGACATTGTTCAATTTGTACGCGTGAATCTCGAGCTCGAAGGTTTCGCGGTTGACACAGCCAGCAATGGTCAAGAAGCCGTCGATGCTGTCCTCGCCGACCCACCGGACGTGTGTTTGCTCGACGTGATGATGCCTGTCATGGACGGTATGTCCGCCTTGAAGCTACTGCGTCGCCATCCAGCGGTGGCCAATACCTCGATCATCATGTTGACGGCGCGCGCTCGCACCGAGGACCGAGTCGAGGGCCTTGAGCTTGGAGCTGATGACTACATCACCAAGCCCTTTGATCTCACCGAGCTTGTGGCTCGGATAAAGGCCGTGCAACGACGAAGCCAGGCGATGCGCGATGTCTCGCCACTTACTGGATTGCCTGGGAATTTCCGGATCGCGACCACCATCGATGACCGCATCAGTACCGCTACCGAACCGTTTGCCATTGCTTGGGTGGACCTCGACAATTTCAAGGCATACAACGATCACTATGGTTTTATGCGCGGTGATCAGGTCATCAAATTCACCGCTCACGTCCTGCTAGAGGCGCTCGCGGAACTCGACGATATCGACTCTTTTGTTGGGCATATTGGCGGGGACGATTTTGTCGGTGTTCTTGATGCAAATGACGCCGAGAAGTTCTGTAAGACCGTAACGCGGCTGTTCGACGAAGGCATCCTTGATTTCTACGACACGGCAGACGCTCTGCGGGGCGCGGTCGAGGTGGTTGACCGCCGAGGCGAGCGAAACTCCTTTCCCATCGTTTCGATCTCGCTCGGAGTCGTGACGAATCTGTATCGCGCTATCAACTCTCAGTGGGAGGCCAGCGCGGTCGCGGTCGAAATGAAGGAGTTCGCAAAGCGACAACTCGGTTCTAGCTACGAGATCGATCGGCGCACGGGCTGAGCGTCTAGCCTGGTTGGCATGGATGAAGACTATATCCGTCGAGCAATCGCACTCGCCCAAGGCCAGTCAACCCATCCCAATCCGCGCGTAGGTGCGGTCATTGTTAAGGATGGGGAGGTGCTTTCGGAAGGCTTTCATTGCGGACCAGGCACGAAGCATGCCGAGGCTGTTGCATTGGCGGGTGCCGACGTTTCCGTCGTCGGTTCGACGGTGTACGTGACTCTTGAACCGTGTTCGCATCATGGCCGGACGCCTCCCTGTGCGGATGCCTTGATCGCATCTGGAGTGGCCAAGGTCGTGATTGGCGCCGGGGACCCAGACCCACTGGTGGCTGGCCAAGGTATAGCCAAGCTCAAGGCAGCTGGCATTGAGGTGATTGCCGGCGTCCTAGAAAGAGAGGCCCGTGCGTTGGATCCGGGATACTTTCATCATCGTTTGACCGGCCGTCCTCGCGTTACGATCAAGGCTGCCATGACCCTCGACGGCAATACGGCAGCCGCCGATGGAAGCTCTCAATGGATCACTTCGGGAGAGGCACGCGCCGATGGGCATCGCTTACGAAGTGCCGCAGATGCGATTCTGGTGGGATCGGGCACCTTGTTGAACGACGATCCAGAACTCACGGTCCGCATCGACGGATACGAAGGCGGCCAGCCACGGCCGGTGATCGTCGCCGGGCGGAGGCCACTCCCTTCCACCGCTAGGTTGTTCGAGCGTGATCCAATCGTGATAAGCACGGAGCCGCTTGACCTTCCCGGGCAGAATATCGTCGTGCCATTGCTCGACGAGCAGGTCGATCTGCACGCCGCGTTGCTGGCCCTAGGCGGAGAAGGAATTGTCGATCTGCTTGTTGAGGGGGGCGCTGGGATCATCGGGGGTCTCGCACGCGGTGGGCTCATCGACAGAGGTGTGTTGTACGTTGGAGCGAGATTTGGTGGAGGAACGGGCATAGGAGTGGCCAGCGGAGTGTTTGCAAACTTGGAAGACGCAGCTGATGTGACCATCATCAGCGCGGAGCGCGTGGGTCATGATCTGCGTATCGAATTCGAAGGGTCGTAGGGATGTTTACTGGGATTATCGAGACAATTGGCACGATTACGCAGGTGGCCGATTCCAACCTTGGTCGGACGTTGTCCATCGAATGTCCTTCGATCATGGCGGGCGTCAAAATTGGCGACTCCATTGCAGTAAATGGTACGTGCCTGACGGCGATTGAAATCAGCGCCTCGGGGTTTGTCGCAGAAGCGGTCTCGGAGACGCTCGACAAGACCTCGACGGGACGACTAGCGGAGGGTAACCGGGTGAACCTAGAACGCCCCATGCTGGCGAACGGGCGATTCGATGGTCATATCGTCCAAGGGCACGTCGATGGTACCGGCCAGGTCCTAGATGTGATCGGAGAAGGTGACGGGGTACGGATTACGATCTCCATGCCCTCTCACCTCGCCAGGTATCTCGTCGACAAAGGTTCCGTCACGGTAGACGGAATCAGCCTAACGATTGCCGCGTTGGGGGAGGAGAGTTTTCAAATCGCACTTATCCCGCATACTCTGTCGCAGACAGTGATGTCAGACCGACGGCCAGGTGACTTGATCAACCTGGAAGTTGACGTTATAGCCAAATACGTGGAGCGCCTGCTCGCGTAACGTAAGGACGGATGTCCGTCGAGGAGAGTCATGGCAACGATTGAAGAGGCCCTCGCCGCTATCGCCAACGGCGAATTTGTGGTGGTAACGGATGATGAGGATCGCGAAAACGAGGGCGACCTGATCATTGCGGCTGAACATATGACGCCAGAGAAGATGGGCTTCATGGTTCGCTACACCAGCGGCTTGATCTGTTTGCCAGCGGAAGGCAGTCGGCTTGACGAACTCGAATTGCCCCTGATGGTTATGGAGAATACCGACACGATGAGGACGGCGTTCACCGTCTCTATCGATTTTCGACACGGCACCACGACGGGGATCTCTCGAGCCGATAGGTCAGCCACTGTCAATGCTTTTGTTGATCCTGAAACAACGTCGATCGACTTCACCCGGCCGGGCCATATTTTCCCGCTCCGCTACCAGCCGGGAGGCGTGCTGAAGAGAGCCGGCCATACCGAGGCTGCCGTCGATTTGGCACGATTGGCCGGCTTGTATCCGGCTGGCGCCCTGTGTGAAATTGTGAACGATGATGGAACGGTGTGCCGCGGAGACGAATTGCAGAAATTCGCCAAGGAACATGATCTCAAGATGATCACCATTGCGGGTATTATCGAATACCGCAGGTCCAAAGAGTCGGTTGTCCGCAGAATGAGTGAGGCTCGGATACCTACGAAGTACGGCGAGTTCCGAGCTCTGGGCTATGAATCTTTGGTGGATGGTCGCGAACACGTGGCGCTCGTTCTTGGCGATGTGTCGCGCAAGCAAGATGTGCTGACGAGGGTTCACTCCGAGTGCCTCACAGGTGATGTATTTGGTTCGCTGCGTTGTGACTGCGGGTACCAGCTCGACGATGCGTTGGCGCAGATTGCTCGGCATGGTGAAGGTGTCCTGTTGTACATTCGGGGACATGAAGGCAGAGGCATCGGGCTCATGCACAAACTGCGGGCGTACGCGCTCCAGGACAAAGGCGCCGACACCGTAGAAGCCAATGAAGCGCTTGGCTTCCCCGCAGACGCTCGCGATTACGGGGTAGGCGCTGCCATTTTGGCCGACCTCGGTCTGACGTCACTGCGATTGTTGACGAACAATCCAACGAAGCGGGCGGGGATAGAAGGCTACGGACTGTCGATTTCGGAACGAGTCGCCATTGAGACGGCACCGACGGCAGAGAACCGGGATTACCTACAAACCAAAGTTGACAAGATGGGTCACATACTGGATCTCGACGATGCCGGTTCGTGATGTAGCGCCCGAACTCGACGGCGCTGGACTAGCGGTGGGCGTGATCCGATCCACCTTTAACTCACAGCTCACCAACCAGTTGCTCGATGGTGCGCTCCAAGCGCTAGAAGCTGCTGGCGTAGCCGATGTGACGGTCGTCAACGTGAGCGGGGCGTTGGAGCTTCCGGTGGTGGCCCGTCATTTGGCAGAGCATCACGACGCGGTTGTTGCGCTCGGGGTGGTAATCGAGGGAGAAACGGACCATTACGAGCACGTTGCCACGCAGGCGATGTCCGGGTTGATGGACGTATCCGTTATCACGGGGGTTCCAGTGGGTAACGGGCTTCTGACTGTGCGAGTGGCGCAACATGCCATCGACCGATCCGAACCAGGTGAACACAACAAGGGTACTGAAGCCGCCGAAGCGGCAGTAGCAGCCGCTCTGGCTATCCGAGCGCTGTAGGCCTCGTCGGCCTTCTTGCCTCATATCGACGACCCGAGTCCCGCGTCACGAGTCCCGGGTCGGCGAGGGCAGAGGAAACGTAGTTCCTCCGCACGAAGCTACCTTGCTGCGCCCTGGAGTGAACCCGTGATTTTGCTGGCGTCAAGTTCGAAGGCAAAGCAGACCGATTCACGATCGCCATTGCCCCAGGAATCTGCTGAAGGATAGAGGTAGCCGAGATCTAGCTCAGATGTCTCGTACGGCTCGCCAATGAAGGTATCGAAGGCCTCGAGGCACTGTCCTACTGTCCAGTCCTGGATCGCGGTGACGCCCGGAAAAGTGTCGCTTTCGGTGTAATCGACGAGTAGATACACCTCATTATCATGGGGCTCGGCGCAGTCGACCACGGGAACGTCAGATACTTCGTCGAGGACCTCGTCGTCGAAGCACGTGCCAACCTCCAAAGAGAATACGTTGCCCTCGCAAGCTGCGAGCAGCACGACAAGGCTGACCAGTAACAGTATGCGTTTCATGGTGAATATCTTCCCCTAGCGAATACCTGAAAAGCGTAGCAAGAAGAGACCTGGGAGCCATGTATCTCCGCCTGGGGATTGAGTGGGGCCGAAGGTGTCTGGCGTACCGCCTTGAGCTGCCACATTGACACATCTGACTTCGGTCGCAATACTCTTTTGCACAATTGAATCGGCAAGTGGAGGCAGCTGCTTCCCGCCCGGCCACGCAGGCGTGCGCCGAGGTTACGATGAACACCACGAGCACTCGCTTGGCGATTGGCTCCGTGGTTCGTTGGCAGCGCTTTTGCGCTGCCTTTTTACGTACAATATTCGGCCCATCCATAGGAGGATCACCATCGCCGAGCTACGAGTGAATGCGAATATCCGTGCCAAAGAAGTCAGGGTTGTAGCCCCTGACGGCAGCCAAGTCGGCGTCAAGAAAACTGAGGAAGCCATCTGGCTTGCAGAGCAACTGGGTCTTGACCTGGTTGAGGTGGCGCCAGGTGCGAACCCTCCGGTTTGCAAGATTCTGGACTACGGAAAGTTCAAGTACGAGCAATCGGTCCGCGATCGTGAGGCGAGGAAGAAACAGACTCGCACGGTGATCAAGGAAGTTCGCATGAAGCCTCGCATCGGTGATCACGATTATCAGATCCTTCTTCGTAAGGCCCTTCAGTTTCTGGGTCAAGGCGACAAAGTCAAAGTTACGGTTCGGTTCCGAGGTCGCGAAAATGAGCGGCCGGAATTGGGATACAACCTGGTCAATCGCCTGGCAGAGGACGTTGGCGAATATGCCCTCGTTGAACAACGACCCCAAAAGGATGGCCGCATGATGACCGCAGTATTGGCGCCGACTCAGGCCGCCCGAGAGCTGCGAAAGAAGAACGCAAAACTAGCCGCGCAAGCATCCGACGCCGATGCCGCTGCGGCCGACGAAAAGAAGAACGCAAAACTAGCCGCAGAGGCATCCGAAGTCGATGCCGAAGCGGCCAGCGAAGAAGAGTAACGAAAGGAGAGCGCAGATGCCCAAGATGAAAACTCACAAGGGTGCCGCGAGGCGCTTCAAGACAACGGGGACTGGCAAATTGCGCCGTCGCCAATCAGGCAAAGGTCACCTTCGCTTAGCGAAGGGCAAGAATCGTTATCGTCGACTTTCCGGCGATGCCGATTTGAGTAAAGGCGATGCCAAACGCATCAACCGGTTGTTGGGGCAGTAGGAGTCAATCATGGCAAGAGTAAAACGCGCGGTACATGCCCGCAAGAAGCACCGCAAGGTTCTAAAACGAGCTAGCGGCTACACCGGAGCCCGCAGCCGCCGATACAAGACCGCCAACGAGCAGGTCATGCAGGCGATGCAGGACAGCTACGACCACCGTAGGAAGCGCAAAGGCGATTTCCGTCGCCTTTGGATCACCCGTATCAATGCCGCGGCCCGCCAAAACGGAACGACGTACAGTCAGCTGATTGCCGGACTCAAGGCAGCAGAAGTCGAAATCGACCGGAAGATGCTGGCCGAGATGGCGATCAACGATCCTGCGTCATTTTCGCAGCTCGTTGACTTGGCCGGACAACAAAAGTAGTTGAGTACACCGGAGCCGGTCCGCAGCCCTCGTAATCCGCGAGTGGTCGATGCGGCCCGGCTTCGTCGCGCCCGAAATCGAATCGCGACAGGCCGTACTCTGCTTGAGGGTCCTCATTTGATAGCTGCCGCTCGTTCTTCTGGCGCGGAGATGGAAACAATCTTCGCACTAGAAGGTGCGGACGGTTCGGACGTCCTTTTGGTCACTCCCGCGGTTCTTGAGAAGATTTCTGACACCAAGTCTCCCCGCGGACCTATCGCCGTCATGAAAATCCCCGAATCTGCTGAAATTTCAACAGGAAACCTGGTTGTGCTGCATGAGCTGTCGGATCCGGGCAATTTGGGAACGGTGATCCGTAGCGCAGCCGCTTTCGGGTTTGGTGTGATTGTTGTCGGCGGAGCGGACCCGTGGAGCCCCAAGGTGTTGCGAAGCGGAGCCGGTGCCCATTTTCTTACTCAGATCGAGTACCGCACTACCTTGACTCCCAAGGATCTCTCCGATCGAGGCTTCTTCTCCGTGGGATCGGTTGTGCGGGGAGGGTCTGCCAATCTGGAGGCTCCTAGTTCCGAATCCGGAGGTCGAAGAAGGCTGGCCCTATGGATTGGTAGCGAAGCGCACGGACTCGGCGCCGATTTCGTTGAAGCCATGGACGCCTTGGTCACGATTGACATGCCAGGAGATACCGAAAGCCTCAATGCGGCAGTGGCGGCCAGCATCCTGATGCACGGTTGGGCAGCAAAAGGATCTAGACCACGTCTGCAAAGGCGCTACTCTATGCGACCTTATGGACGAACTTGACGCAGTACTTGCCTCCGCTCCGACGCGCATCGCTGAATGCGCAACGCTTGAGCAACTGGGCGAACTAGAAACTCAACTGGTCGGACGAGGATCTTTGATTTCTGATACTCGCCGCAACCTCGGAAAGCTCGACGCGGAGCAACGCCCCCTGATCGGAGCGAAGGTGAATCGGATCGCCACCGAGCTGCAGGCTGGCTTGGCCACTCGTAGGGATGCCCTGGAGCTCGTGGCTGAGAATCAGTTACTTGCTTCCGACAAAGTGGACGTCACCTTGCCAGCGGTGCGGTTCCGCCCAGGGACCGAACATTTGCTGACCTCCACGATGGACGAGGTCGCTGATATCTTCGCGTCGATTGGATATCAGATTGCTACGGGACCAGAGGTTGAGACGGCGTATCTCAATTTCGACTCTCTCAACACGCCCGCTGATCACCCAGCTCGCGCGGAGTCCGACACGTTGTATGTTGACTATGGCGATCCGGCAGACGAGATGTTGCTGCGGACGCAAACGTCGCCCATGCAGGTTCGCTATATGCTCGATCACACGCCGCCTGTTCACGTCGTGGTACCGGGCCGGGTGTTTCGCTCGGACACCTTGGATCCCACCCATTCTCCCGTATTTCACCAAGTTGAAGGACTTGCCGTCGATACGGGCATCACGTTCGCCGATCTCAAAGGGACGCTCGCCTATTTCGCCAGGGAGTTCTTCGGCGGGGGTCAAGGCATCAAACTGATTCCGCATTTCTTCCCGTTCACCGAACCGTCGGCCGAAATGCACGTATCGTGTTTCGTCTGCGACGGATCGGGCTGTCGGGTCTGTGGCAATTCCGGATGGATCGAGTTGATGGGCTGTGGAATGGTCGACCCCAACGTCCTCCTCGGCGTTGATTATGACGCCACCACGTTGTCCGGATTTGCCTTTGGCGTTGGCGTGGAACGTTTGGCGATGGTTCGTCATGGCATTACCCATATTCGCCATTTCTTTGAGAATGATCTTCGAGTGCTGGAGCAGTTCGTATGAAGGTCTCGCTGCGGTGGTTGCAAACGATTCTTGAGGTTGGTGTGACTGACCCCGAAGAGTTGGCCAATGTCTTGGCCAACCTGGGGCACGAGGTGGAAGGCTATGAGGTTCTCGAGCCAGCCTTCACCGGCGTCGTCGTTGGACGCGTCGAGACGATTCGACCTCATCCAGATGCTGACAAGATTCGGCTGTGTATGGTCACAACGGGTGGACCTGCCGAGGAGATCATTTGCGGTGCATGGAATTTCTCCGAAGGTGCTGTCGTCCCGGTGGCTGTCCCCGGAGCAGTGCTCGGTGAGGACTTCGTTATTACGAAGCGTGACATTCGAGGAGTGACTTCCAACGGGATGATCTGTTCGTCAAAGGAGCTTGGCCTCGGTGACGATCATGACGGGATCATGGTCTTGGATCCCCAAACTGAAATCGGATCCGACTTTCTTGATCATGTTGAGCTGCCCGACGTAGTGTTCGACGTATCTATCACCCCGAATCGGCCAGACGCCATGTCCATGCTCGGCATCGCTCGAGATTTGGCCGCGTTCTGGGGTGTCCCGGTTTCTATCCCTGAAACCGTCATAGAGGAAGCGTCAGACTCAGCGACACTCAAAGTGCGCATAGAGGATGAAGCGGGGTGTCGTCGTTTCGTCGCTCGCGAAGTTGTCGGCGTTGCCATTGGTCCGTCTCCGCTATGGATGCAACAACGGCTAATCAAGAGCGGTGTACGAGCTATCAACAACGTTGTGGATGCATC
>Ga0265303_10001404_pt1 | contig 14776 bp, 9 predicted proteins | sample Helome_2_FD_192494 | JGI IMG/M metagenome (GOLD analysis project Ga0265303, IMG submission 192494) | Marine sediment microbial communities from subtidal zone of North Sea - Hel_20160317 (Illumina Assembly) | ecosystem: Environmental > Aquatic > Marine > Subtidal zone > Sediment ... | reverse complement strand
TATGGGCAGAGTCTATTCGAGGCATATGTATTATCGATTGGATAGATAGTATTTATTGGCGGTATAAATGGCAACCATTCACACGTTACCAGGATAAATTTAATGACCGACACCACCAACCAGGATGCCGCCCGCTCCCCCAGCGGTGACCCCTACCTGCTGACCCCGGGTCCGCTGACGACCTCGCTCACCGTCAAGCAGGCGATGCTGCACGACTACGGTTCGCGGGATGCGAGCTTCATCGATTTGAATGCACGTATCCTCGATCGCCTGGTGGCGATCGTCGATGGTGCTGGCAGCCATGTCAGTGTGCCGCTGCAGGGTAGTGGAACCTTTGTCGTCGAGGCGATGATCGGCAACTTTGTGCCCGCCGATGGCAGGCTGCTTATCCTGATCAACGGCGCCTACGGCAAACGTATCGCCAAAATATGCGATTACTATCGTCGTGATTACCTGGTGCAGGAATCCGCGGAAGACGTGCCGGTCGATACCGCACTGCTCGACAGCACGCTCGACGCCAACCCCGACATCAGCCACGTGGTCGTGGTGCATTGCGAAACCACGTCGGGCATCCTCAACCCGATCAAGGAAGTTTCCGCGATCGTCGCGCGGCACCAGCGCAGCCTGTTGATCGATTCGATGAGTGCCTTCGGTGCGTTACCACTGGATGCGCGCGAAATTCAGTTTGACGCGGTCGTGGCCTCGAGTAACAAGTGTCTCGAAGGCGCGCCCGGCATGGGTTTTTGTGTCGCACGCGAAGCCGCGCTGGAAAAAACCGAGGGCAATTCACCGTCGCTGGTGCTGGATCTTTATGATCAATGGCGCGCAATGCAGAAGAATCGCCAATGGCGCTTTACCCCGCCGACCCATGTTTTACTCGCTTTCGATCAGGCGCTCACCGAGTATGAAGCCGAGGGTGGTGTCGCCGGCCGGGGCGGCCGCTACCGTGCCAACTGTGATCTGCTGGTGGCCGGCATGCGCGAAATGGGATTCAAAACCCTGCTGCCCGATGCGTTGCAGGCCCCCATCATCATCACTTTCCATATGCCAACCAATGCTGAATTTGATTTCGACGCGTTTTATGATGGTCTTAAAAACCAGGGCTACGTCATCTACCCCGGTAAACTGACCGTAGCTGACAGCTTCCGCATGGGTTGCATCGGGCGACTCGATCAACAGCACATGCAGGCGGCGCTGGATGCCGTCAAGCACATGTTGAACCAGTTTGGCATCGACAGGATAACCGGCCCGGATTAAATGGCTTCGCAGTGCTTGTCGCGATGGATCGCGGCAAGCGTCGACAACCGTCTTGCGCCCCGATTCCCGTGATTGCGATCTAGTCAATTCCCGTGGCTTCGATCTAGTTTAAAAGCCCGCCTGTACTACACTCTGTAACTAAATCCCACTAAAAATGGAATTCTGGTGCAGTTCAACAAAAATATCTGGCTTATCTACAATGTATTCCTGGTAATGGGGCTGGTGTATCTGGTCGCCACCGCCTATTCCCGCTGGGAAGAAATACGCCAGAGCGCCGTTGTCGAACTGGCCTACCTGAACCGCATCTTCGCGTCATCGATAACCTTAAATTTTGATCAGCAGGAAATTATGCTCGACCTGTTGGGGCGGCAGATTCTGGTCGACAAATCCACGCAAAGTAACACCAGGACGCGGCGTCTGCTGGACAAGATACTGCAACAAAATAACTCATTGCTTGCCTTTGGACTGGCAAATATGGATGGCGATATCGTGGTGGGCAGCTCCAATCTCGATCTCGACAGGATGCCCAATCTGAAGGAGCTGGAAAATAGTGCAAAGAGCTTTGTCAAGGCGATACAGATCGAACGCATGGTTCTGGGCAGGACTTATTTCCTGGCGGCACTCGATGATCTGGTGATCCCGATTCGCAAGGGTATTCGAGGCGATGATAACCAGGTTATCGGCGTCATGACCGCCGGTATCAAGCCGCGTGAGCTGCTACCCCGACTGGGCTCTATTAACCAGGAATCCGACTCCGGGGCGCCATACCAGCTGCAGGTTTTTCACGATTACGAATTCTACTATGCTTATGCCAGCGGTATTGCCGATAAATCCGTGCTGCGCAAATTCATCGACGAGCCGATGTCGATGAGATATATCGAAATGCTTGAAAAATCCCTCGAGGATCAACTAGGGCTTTCTCTTGAAACGCTAAGAGAAGATACCCGCCCGGTGGTATTCAGTGCCGAAGGCAGCGACGGCAGGATCAGTCTGCACTCGATCGTCTACCTGCCGAAATACCAGATGTGGTCGTCTACGTTACTGCCGCGAGATTTTCTATTCAAGCAGCTGTCGGAATCTGTCGTTTTCTACGTCATTACCTTTTTCATTATTTTCGGCCTTGCCTTTCTGATGTTCAGGCGTATAGCGACATTTGAACAGAAAAATCACCAGCAACTGGTTGACCAGGCCAGCCAGGATTTCCTGACCGGTCTCAAGAACCGGCAATTTTTGCGGCTCGCTGAATCTCAATGGATTCATGGCGGGGCGGAACCGTTTTCGGTATTTTTTATCGATCTCGATAATTTCAAAAACATTAATGACAGTCACGGACATTCCTACGGGGATAACCTGCTCAAGCAGGTGGCCGGGCGCCTGCTGTCCATGGCCGGTAAAACCGACCTGGTGTGTCGTCAGGGTGGAGATGAGTTTATTATGCTTTCGCGCCGCTGTGACGAAGCCTCGATTGCCAGTCTCGCCAACGCTGTCCTGAAAGCCATAGCGGCGCCTTACTATGTCGAGCAGTACAACTTTGTCATGGGCGCCAGTATCGGCGTGGCCCGTTTTCCCGAAGACGGGACGTCGTTTGAAGAACTGTTCAGTGCGGCGGATACCGCGATGTACCAGGCCAAGAATGTCAAAAACAGTTTCAATATTTTCTCAGGCGAACTGCGTGAGCAGTTGATGGAAACAACCTACATCCAGCATGCGCTGCCACAAGCCCTGTCCAACGGTGAATTTTCACTGGTTTACCAGCCCCAGGTGGCGGATTCGAAGTCACCCGTCGGTGTCGAGGCGCTGATCAGGTGGCAGCACGCCGAGAAAGGCCTGATCCCGCCGGACCGGTTTATTCCGGTGTCGGAGGGCAATGGCATGATTATCGATATCGGGCACTACGTGATCGACCAGGCACTCGAGGACATATCGCGCATCACCGACAGCCAGCGCTGCAGCAGTCTGCTGCTGTCGATCAATGTGTCGATTCGCCAGCTGCAGGAGAATGGGTTTGTCGACAGGCTCGCGGCAAGCCTGGCGGGCTGTAATTTTCCGGCGCAGCAATTAACGCTCGAAATTACCGAGGGCATCTTTATCGACGATCTGCAATACCTGATTCCGGTGCTCAATCAAATCCGTAGTCTCGGGGTAAAAATATCACTCGACGATTTTGGTACCGGCTACTCGTCCCTGAGCCTGCTCAAGCAATTGCCGATCGACGAGCTAAAAATCGATAAAAGCTTCATCGACAATATCACCACCAGTGATGATGACCGGCTGATGGTGCTGAACATTATCGACATCGCGCAAAACCTGGGTATCCAGGTCGTTGCCGAGGGCATCGAGGAGAAGGAGCAGTCGCACATGTTGACCGAACTCGGTTGCAATCTGCAACAGGGCTATTATTTTTGTAAACCGGTAAAACTCGAGCAGTTAATCGATTATTGCGACCAGACCAACTGGACCTTCGACAAGGATGATGAGGACGACGAGGTCGGGTAACGCTCGCAATGCATGCCTGCTATCACTCTGCCAACACCGGCGCTGTGGTTTTTCTACCGTAACCGGCAACAACTGCCGATTCTGTTTGCTATCAACAAAATAATTAATGCAGAATAGGGGCTTATCTGGCCAACCAAACCCGAGGTAGTCCTTACCATGTCAATTGCAATTCCCGAGCGCGCAGCCGCGGTAATTATCGGCGGTGGGGTGATCGGCTCCAGCGTCGCCTATCACCTGGCAAAACTGGGCTGGACCGACGTAGTTCTGCTGGAACGTAACCAGTTCAGCTGCGGCACGACCTGGCACGCGGCCGGATTGGTTGGCACCATGCGGGCCAACGAATCGCAGGCGAGATTATGCGAATACTCGATGGCGGTGCTGAACGAGCTCGAGGCTGAAACCGGGCAATCGACCGGGTTTAAACAGGTTGGTTCGTTGACCATTGCGCACAGTGAAGCGCGCTTCGAGGAATTGAAAAGGGTCGCGGCGATGAATAACGCCTTTGGTGTGACCCGGGTCGATATCATTAGCGCGGAAGAGGCAAAGTCGATTTATCCCTACCTCGAAACCGGCGACCTGCTCGGTGCCAGCTGGGTTGAGCAGGATGGCACCGCGAGTCCGGTCGATATCACCCAGGCCTTCGTCAAGGGCGCGCGCGGCCGTGGTGCGCTCTGTCTCGAGGGGGTGCGGGTCACCGGCATCAGCAAGGCCGCTGGCCGTGTCACCGGTGTGATCACCGACCAGGGCGAAATCAAGACCGATTACGTGGTCAATTGCGGCGGTCTGTGGGGCCGTGAAATCGGACGCATGGCTGGTGTCAACGTGCCCTTGCATGCCTGCGAACATTACTATGCGCATACCGAAAAGCTCGAGGATTTGCCGGGCAATCTGCCGGTCATGCGCGATCATGACAATTGCGCCTATTATCGCGAAGATGCCGGCAGCCTGTTGGTCGGTGCCTTCGAACCCAACGCGGTGCCCTGGGGACAGGACGGTGTACCACTCGATTTCGCCTTCGAAGAACTCGAGGGCCACCCGGACGAACAATTCATGCCGGTACTGGAACAGGCGATGTACCGGGTGCCGATGCTGCAGGAATGCGGCTGGCGCAGTTTCTTCTGTGGTCCTGAAAGTTTTACCCCGGATGACCAGTTCCATATGGGCGAGGCACCGGAGCTGAAAGGTTTCTACGTTGCCTGCGGCCTGAATTCGGTGGGAATCCAGACTTCCGGCGGCCTCGGGCGTGCGCTCGCCGACTGGATGCATCACGGATACGCGCCGATGGATCTATGGGGTAATGACATCCGGCGCATGTTTCCGTTCCAGTCGACGCAAAAGTATATCCAGCATCGCGTCACCGAGACCCTTGGCCTGTTATACGACAATCACTACCCGTACAAACAGTTTGAGACCGCGCGTAACCTGCGCCACTCACCGTTGCACGAGCGTCTCGCTGAGCGTAACGCCTGTTTCGGTGAGGCCGCAGGCTGGGAACGCCCGAACTGGTTTGCGCCCGCGGGTGTCGAACCGAAATACGAATACAGCTTTGGCAAGCAGAACTGGTTCGAGCATAGCGCCGCCGAGCACCGGGCCGCGCGGGAAAAAGTCGTGCTGTTCGATCAAAGCTCGTTTTCCAAGTACCTGGTGCAGGGACGCGACGCGGTCAAGGTGTTGCAGCGTATTTCCAGTGCCAACATCGATGTCGAACCCGGGCGCATGGTCTACACCCATTGGCTCAACGAGCGTGGCGGTATCGAGGCCGATCTGACCGTGACCCGCATCGCCGAGGATGAGTTCTGGGTAATCAGTGGTGCGGCGCAGACCATCAAGGACCTGCACTGGCTGAAATCGCATATTGCAGAGGGCGAGTTCTGCTGTGTCAGCGATATAACCAATGCCTGGGCGATGCTCGGTGTGATGGGTCCTGATAGCCGCGCGCTGGTCAGTGAGGCCGTCGATCATGACTTTGCTACCGAAAACTTTCCGTTTGGTGATTTTCACGCGGTCGAACTCGGCATGACGCGCGCCTACGCGGCGCGGGTGTCATACGTCGGTGAACTGGGCTGGGAGTTTTATATTCCGGTAGACCAGGCGCGGCATGGTTTCGATTTCCTATGGGAGAAAGGGCAGTCGCAGGGCCTGACCCTCGCGGGTATGCATGCGCTCAATTCCTGCCGCATGGAAAAGAAATTCGTGCATTATGGGCACGACGTGGCCGACCATGACACGCCACTCGAATGCGGTATGGGTTTTGTTCTCGCCTTCGACAAGGAGATTCCCTTTATCGGTCGCGATGCCATGTTGCAGCAAAAAGAATCGCGTGCCTTTATGAAGAAACGACTGGTGCAATTCCTGCTGCAGGACCCGGACGCGACCCTGTATCATCATGAACCGATTCTGCGAGACGACAAGATCGTCGGCCACCTGACCTCGGGCGATTACGGGCATACGCTGGGTGCTGCGGTAGGCCTTGGTTACGTCGAGGTCGACGAAGAAGTGACGCAGGAATACATCGAGGCGGGCAGGTTCGAAATCGACGTAGGCGGGGAACGCATCCCGGCAAGTGCCAGTTTATCAGCGATGTACGATCCCAAAGCGGAGCGCATGCGCGGCTGAGGCCGATCCTGCTGGTGCGGGGGGATAACGACCCAGGCGGGCATGACCTTCGTATATGCTAGGTTACGCGCCAGGCCTGGGTGCGGCGCACCAGGTTGCGTGATACGAACTGGTGAATCAGGCGCGCGCCGACGTTGGTATAGAAAATCATCATGCCCATGGCCGCGGCCGGGGCAACATCGCCGGCGTCGTCCATGTTGAGCACCGCCACCGAGGCTAGCGTGGTGTCCGGCGAATACAGGAAAATGACCGCCGACACCGTCGTCATTGCGTTGACGAACAGGTAAATCGATATATCCAGGATCGACGGCAGGCACACCGGTACCGTCACTTTCGAAAGCAGCTTGTAGAATGGCTGTTTCAGCGAAGCGGCGACCGACTCGAATTCCCGGTCCATCTGTTTCAGCGCGGTCACCGCTGTCAGGTGCGACACCGTATAAAAGTGGGTGACGGTGCAGATCACCATGATCCCGAGCGTCCCGTAAATCGGGTTTAACGGATTATCAGGGTTGTTGAAGAAAAAGATATACGCGAGGCCAAGCACCATGCCGGGGATTGCCATCGGCATCATCGCGAGGAACTGGAAGCTTGAGCGCGTGGCGAAAAAGCCGTTGGTCTTCTCAACCATGTAGGCGCCGACGAATACCACGATGGTCCCGGCCAGCGCGGTATACAAGCCGAGTTGAATCGAGTTGATGTAAGAATCCCAGCCACCACCGTCCATTACTTTGAAATTATAATTCACCAGGCTCAGACTCAGATTGTATGGCCAGAACTTGATCAATGCTGCGTACTGACAAACGGCAATCAGACCGACGATGAAGATCGCGACCAGCGAGCAATAAGCGAGGCAGATCCGATCGAACTGCTGGTGAGGTTTGGGTACGTACGGTACCGAGCGTGCCGACAATTGCGCGACCTGTTTCTTTTGCACGTAGCGGTCGATGCTGAAAGCCAGCAACGCCGGGATCAGCAACACCACCGATACCACCGCGCCCATCTCGAAGTTTTGCTGGCCGATGACCTGTTTGTAAATATCGACCGCGAGCATGTTGTATTGCCCGCCGATGACCTTGGGCAGGCCGAAATCGGTAATCACCAGGTTGAATACGACGAACGCCGCCGATATCAGGCCGTAGCGTGCGCCCGGGATGGTCACGGTCCAGAAAGTTCTCCAACGCGAGGTCCGCAGCGCAGTCGCAGCTTCGTACAGGCGCCCATCGGAAATCGCCAGTGCGGTGGTGATGATGATCAGCGCGTGTGGAAAGGTAAAAAACACTGACCCGATGACAATTCCGATGGGCCCGTAAATCGACTCTCCGAACATCAATCCCTTGATCATGCCCTGGTTGCCAAACAGGTAAACCAGCGCAATCCCGGGCAATAGCGAAGGTACCAGGATCGGGATCATCGCGATCAGTTTGAACAGCCCCTTGAAACGCATCGTGCTGCGGTTGATCGCATAGGCGAAACCAAATGCGAGGCTAACGGTAATGATGGTGCTCAAAAACGCGATGAACAATGAATTTTCGATCGAGCGAAACAGTGCCGGTGTCGAGAAATAGGCGCGGAAGTTGTCAAGCCCGGTGTCGCCCGAGGCGCGCAACACGATGCGTCTGAAGTCGTTGGAGCTGTATTCATGCCAGTCGGTGTCATCGATGCGATCGGTCTTAAACAGGTAAGAGGTGTCGCCCCGGACCTGCCTTAGCTTGTATAGCGTAGGGCTGCGAAAACTGAAATCGGGGAATAATTCCGTCGGCGCGAGGCGACCGTCGGAGCTGGTAACCAGGTCTTCGGGTTTGAATTTCTGAACCTTTTCATTTTGCGCCGCGGCGGTGAACGGTTCACTCCAGCCGTCGCCGGTATTGACCTGGAACTCGAAATTGGTGAGGTCAAAAGCATAGGTGGAAAACGATTTCGACAGCATCGCGTAAAGCGGGAATGCGAGTGTTACTAACAGGTACAGGCTGATGACCAGGATGAAACCGACCATGATGCGGTCGTCCTTGCTGGTCTTCGGTTTGATCAGCGGTGCGGCGTCAGTCGCGATGGTTGCGGATTCACTCATCGGTCAACCTCAGGTATTTGCTGAGGGTGGGAATATCCAGAGCCTGTCCGCCGGTAGTTTTACGCGAATCGTCGAGCCCGTATTGACATCGAGACTGCGGATCGCGTTGATCGACATGTCCGCCATCATGACCGCAGCCCCGAGAGCACTATTCTTTAATGAAACGCGCCAGAAAGATCCTAGAAACTCCATATCCTCGACCTCCATTTCGAGGCTGTTTTCCGCATCCGAGTCGCTACTGGAATAATCCCCCATTCCCTGTGGCACGATGTCTTCCGGACGGATAGCCGCGACCACTGGGGTTTCGCGGCTAAGCCCGTGATTTCTCGATGTGAAGCTTAACTCGCCGATGGCAACACTGTTATCACCATCGATTTGTCCCTCGACCTGGTTCATGGCACCGATGAAGTCGGCGACGAACAGGGTATCGGGCTCGCGATATATATTGGTCGGCGTGCCGACCTGCTCGATCACGCCTTGATTCATGACGACGATTCGATCCGCCATGGTCAGCGCCTCTTCCTGGTCGTGTGTCACCATCACCGTGGTTACCCCGAGACGCCGCTGCAGGGCTTTTATTTCGTGGCGCAGATGCGCGCGTACCTTGGCGTCGAGTGCGGATAGTGGTTCATCCAGCAACAGCAGTCCCGGAGAGGTTGCCAGCGCACGCGCGAGCGCGATGCGTTGCTGCTGCCCTCCCGATAACTGTGCCGGATACTTGGGGCCCTGGTCGGGCAGTCCCACCAGGTCCAGCAATTCGTTAACGCGTTTGTCGATGGCCGATTTTTCGAGCTTCTGGTTCTCGAGCCCGAAAGCGATGTTGCGTTCGGCAGTCAGGTTCGGGAACAGTGCGTAGGACTGAAACACGATACCGAAATCGCGTTCCGATGGTGGCAGTGCTGAAATATCGACATCGGCCTGGCGGACGCTGCCCGAAGTCTGGATATCGAGACCGGCAATCGCGCGCAGTAATGTTGTTTTGCCACAACCCGAGGGCCCGAGAAAGCAGATGAACTCGCCCTCATAAACTTCGAGCGATACGCTATCGAGTGCAACGAAGTTGCCGAATTTCTTGGTGAGCCGGTCTATCTGGAGATAGCCGCTCGAGCCGGATTTATCCGCGAGCTGGTCTGCCATGATCCTTTACCTGCTGGGTCAGTTTCAGCATCCTGACGTTCAGTGCCAATATGAGAAACGGCCCGATCTCTTGCAAGACCAGGCCGTATTCAAATACCGATACCTACTTGGCGTCAGATTTTGAATCGTAACGCTTCAACCACTCAGTCAGAATTTGCTTGCGGTTATTAGCAGCCCATTCAAAGTCGTTGTCGATCATTTTCTCCAGCAGGTTTGTTGGGAAATACTCCACCGGCTTGGCCACACCAGGCATGGCGACTACTGCATAACCGGTGTTATACATTTCGTTAGCCTTGCGTGTAATTGACCAGTCAACCAGGGTTTGAGCGGCTTCCATATTGCTGGTGCCGGCTACGATCGCGGTTGCCTCCATATCCCAGCCCACGCCCTCGGCTGGCACGATGATCTCGAGCGGAGCGCCCTGGGCCTTGGACTTGGCGCCGCGGAAGGCGAAGGAAATACCGATCGGTATCTCACCGGCGGCGGCGAGTTTGCAGGGCTTCGAACCGGAGTGCGTATAACGTGCAATATTCTTGTGTAAACGATCCATGAAATCCCAGCCACCCTGTTTCTTACCGAACATCTGCAACCAGCTGGAGACGTCCAGAAAGCCGGTACCTGAGGAGTTCGGATTCGGCATGATCAGGTGACCCTTATACATGGGTTTGAGCAGATCGCGCCAGGTCTTGGGCGGCTCGAGACCATGTTTGGCGGCTTCGACGGTGTTGTAGCAAACCGCGGCAACCCAGGCGTCCATACCGACCCAGGTCGGTACGGCGCCGCTGTCGACGAACTTCTTGTCGAGTTTTTCGACACCTTTGGGCTTGTAGGGTTCGAGCATGCCTTCGCTCTTCATCAGTAGCAGCGAAGTCGCCGCCAGGCCCCAGATAACATCGGCCTGCGGGTTGTTCTTTTCGGCCAGCAGCTTGGCGGTAACGATACCCGTGGAATCCCGCACCCATTTAATATTGATATCCGGGTGATCCTTGTTGAAGGTTTCGGCATAGCGGGCGAGATCTTCGGCCTCCACGGCGGTGTAGACGGTTAAATCAACCGCCACCGCCGACTGACTCATCGCCAGCATCGAAACAGCTGCCACCCAGGCAGCGAGGGAACTTTTTTTGATCAATTTTTTTAGCATGTCATATCTCCTTCGATTGTTATTATCGGGACTAAGGCGTCCCCGAATTGTTGTTTTATATTGCTACTACTCCGGTGAATCCGGATTTATACCCGGTTTACTCCAGCCGAAGACATCGAACGGATACTCTACCCTAATCCGGCCCGCTTAAAAACAGGATAATATGTATACGAAATATAGATTGCTTCGATATCCAGGCAGCGTTGATTTACAGCCTGTACCGCGGGTTGGTATATTGGCGGCCCCGAAACCGGCTATCCTGGCGAGCAGGTTAATCCGAAAATAAATAAGGAGAGGCTCTTCAATGGCGATTCAAACCACCTGTATCGGAGCTTATCCCAAGCCCGATTTCGTCAAGCTGCCGGACTGGTTCAACCATCCCGACGGTCCGGATACCGCCGATCCGACCGCGCTGTGGGAAAAGGCGATGGCTGATCTCGGGCCCGATGTGCAGGATATTGTCGCCAGGGGAGTGGCGCAGGCGATCGACGATCAAATCGAATGCGGCATCGATATCCCGACCGATGGCGAGATATCACGTGAAAACTACATCCATTATCACTGCCGGCACCTGCTCGGTTTCGATTTTGTGCACCTGACGCGCAAGGAGGTTCGCGGTGGTACCTACGAGGCCGCGCTGCCGACCATCAATGGCCCGGTCTCGATACGCGATCAGTTCCTGGTGGCGGACTGGCAGCGTGCGCAGGCCAATTGCAAGCGCGCGGTCAAGATTACCATGCCAGGACCGATGACGATTTCGGATACCAACCACGATGCATTTTATAACGACCCCAAAACGCTCGGACGCGATATCGCCGAGGCCCTGAATGTCGAAGTGCTGGCGCTGGCCGATGCCGGTTGCGTGCATATCCAGATCGACGAACCATTGTTCGCGCGCAAGCCCGATGCCGCGCTGGATTACGGTTTCGAGAATCTCGAGCGCGCCTTCCATGGCTGTCCTAAAAACGTTCAACGCACGGTGCACATGTGTTGCGGCTACCCGGACAAGCTCGACCGTGACGACTATCCCAAGGCGGATCCCGGTTCCTACCTGCAGATCGCGGATGCGATCGAGTACTCGAGCATCGACGCGGTGTCTTTTGAGGATGCGCACCGGCATAACGACCTGTCTTTGCTCGAACGCTTGCCGACCACAAAAGTGATTTTCGGTGTAGTCGCGATTGCGAAAAGCGAAGTTGAAAGTGTCGATTTTATCCGTGATCGCCTGAAGCAGGCGCTCAATCACATAGATGCTGGTCGCCTGCTCGCGGCGCCCGACTGTGGGCTCGGTCTGCTCGGGCGCGAACTAGCCATGGCCAAACTCAAAAACATGTGCGCCGCCGCGCAATCCCTCTAACCCCGGTGTCATCCCGCTGACTCCCCTGTCATCCCGCGCAAGCCTGCGTGGTATGACAGGTATTAGTGCAGAGTCATTGTAAGTGGCTCGGGGATGGCAGCTCAGGTCGCTAAATTCATGCTTTACGGGAGGAGTGGCGTCGTGATCCCGGCCGCATTTTCCGAATGTCGAGCAAATCACAAAACCACCCACAACCAGTTGCGCCAAGAAATCGCTCAACTAATCTTTATTGCTACCGATAACTAACTATAGAGTCACCGAAGCCTGATGTGATTCGCTAAACAAACCAGGGTTTGATAGATAAAATCTATAAATAATATATGCAGCTTAACCAACGCTTTGGCCTGACCATGATTATCGCGACCCTGCTGGTCATGGTTGCGACGGTCTATATCCTGTTCGATTATCAACGCGATAATCGGGCAGAGCTGGCACGCGCGCAGGGCCTCGACCTGGTGCGTTTGCTTGGTGGAATGTCCTGGGATGAGCTGGTACCTCGACCAGGCCGCAAAGGATTTCTCGAAATTCTCAGGCAGGGGCAAAGCAACCCGGACTTTGCCTATGGCGCGGTGGTTGGTATCGATGGTAAGGTGGCAACCGAAGTCACCCGCTCCGGCGTTATCGTGCCCCCGGGTGATATTGTCGACGAACCCACCAACTGGTTAGGCCAGCGCGTTTTATCGGCGGACAACGCCGACCGTCAACAACATTTCATCGAGTCCTATGCCCCGCTTTTTGAAGCCGATGTGCATCGAGGCTTCGTACGTCTCGGATATTTCCAGCCGGAGTTTAGTTTGAGCCAGTACGAAATGCCCTTTCTGGCGACGCTGATGCTGCCGATCTTTCTGCTAGTACCCCTGTTTTATTTCATGCTACGGCGTGAAATCAGGCCACTCAAGCATATCAGCGAACGCTTTGAAAACCTGGCCGAACAGGTTGGCTTCAACCAGGTCGAATTGCAACCGAGCCAGGCCTTGAGCGATTTCATGGAACAGTTCGGCAGTTATATCGAAGCCACGCAAACCAGGATCGAGGCGTTGAACAAGGAGCACGACGACTTGACGATGTCGAGCAAGTTGCTGACCTACAGGAACAATCGAGTCGATGCCATTTTACAGAATTTCCCCGACGCGATCCTGGTGATCGATGAAGCCGGCGAAGTCAGTTATGCCAATGGCAAAATCGAGCGTTTACTCGGGGTTGAACCGCAGGCGATACTCGGCAAGAAAATCCGCGAGTGGTGTGAGGATCCGCAGATTATACCGCTGCTGACGCTGGGCGACGTCAAGTCGAACCTGCAGGCCAACCAGGATACGATTCAGGTCAGGTTCGATGATCAAAGCGAAAAATCGGTGCAGTTCAACGTTTACCCGTTGTTCGTACCCAATGATGAAACCCGCATCCTGGGACGCCTGGTGGTGGTTCGTGATGTTTCAGAATCCCATTTGATGCGCCAACGCCAGACCGAATTTATCTCGCATATATCCCACGAGTTGAAGACACCGCTCAACGTGTTATCGATGTACAGTGAATCATTGCTGACCGAGGGTGCCGACAACGAAGAATACCGTATCGAAGCGGTTAACGTGATCCATGACGAGGTCGAACGCCTGTCGACCCTGATCAACAATTTGCTGGCAATCAACCAGTACGAACTGGGTGGTGTAGTCGCGCAGCGCAAGCATGTGCGCATGCACGAATTCCTCGAAGACGCGTTTAATAATATTACCCAGGCCAGGGATGACAGAGGGCTAGAGTTTGATCTCGATATTCCACGCGAAATGAGCATGGTCTATATCGACAAGGATTTGTTTCGCATAGCGATCAACAACCTGCTGACCAACGCGATCAAGTACAGCAAGCCCGGCGGCACGGTCAGTTTAAAAGCCAGCGAAACCGAAGACAGTATCGAAATCATCGTCAGTGACGAGGGCTATGGCATTGCGGAGAGCGATATAAAGCAGATTTTTAATAAGTTTTTTCGTTCGACGGACGACAACATAAGAAAGCAGACTGGTCACGGCCTCGGTTTATCGCTGGCGCGTCAGATAGTCCTGATGCATCACGGTGATCTGAGTTGTACTAGTGAACCCGATAAGGGCAGTCAGTTTGTGATCCGATTGGAGAAGGTTTCGAACCAGATTATGGATGCGGTCGCCTCATGAAGAAAATTGTAATTGCCGACGATGAACCGCATGTGCTGCGGGTGTTAAAGCTTTCCCTGGAGAAAGAGGGTTACGCGGTGGATACCTGTGCCAACGGTAAGGAAGCGCTTACCCGGCTGGAACGGGAATACCCCGACATCCTGATCACCGATATCCAGATGCCACAGATGACCGGCGAGGAGTTATGCCTGCATATCAAGCGGCATATGCCTGATCGCAATTTCCTGATTTTCGTGCTCACCTCGCGTACCGAAATCGAACACCGTGAATGGTCACGTGAAATCCACAACCTGCTGTTTCTGGAGAAACCGGTCAGCATTCGTAACCTGGTTGAAAAGCTCGATGGATATTTTGCGGGAACGACCGATAGCTGGAGGATGCCCTGATGCCATCGCCGTCGGATAACAACGTACATTTCGACAATTACCTCGCCCTGCTGAAAGGCTTTGACCCGGCGGTCGAGGGTATGATCGCATTCGATCATGAGCAGTGTTGCGTCTGGCAGGACAGTAGTAAAACGCTTGAACTCACAGTGGTGG
>Ga0265303_10001403_pt1 | contig 14776 bp, 17 predicted proteins | sample Helome_2_FD_192494 | JGI IMG/M metagenome (GOLD analysis project Ga0265303, IMG submission 192494) | Marine sediment microbial communities from subtidal zone of North Sea - Hel_20160317 (Illumina Assembly) | ecosystem: Environmental > Aquatic > Marine > Subtidal zone > Sediment ... | reverse complement strand
ATCGAACGGCATCACATGATGAGAGTCACCTTCCACCGAACCGTGTCCGGGAAAGTGCTTGCCTATCGCTTCCATGCCTGCCCTGCGCATGCCCCGAATCCAGGCATTGGCTAAATGACAAACCGTTTCCGGGTCCTGGTGAAAAGCGCGATCACCGATGACACTGCTGATCGGATTAGCAATATCCAGAACCGGGGCAAAGCTCAAATCAACGCCGTAATGGAGTAACTCGGCTGCCATCACCCAGGCGAATGTCTCCGCCAGGCGGATTGCCTGTTGCTGATCCTCGTCGTAAAGATCACCCAGCAACCCCATTGCCGGTATCGCCTGAAATCCGTCACGAAAACGTTGTATCCGACCGCCCTCATGGTCAACCGCAACCACCAGGCGCGGATCTCTAAGTGCATGAATTTCGCTGCACAGACCGGCGAGCTGATGCGGGTCCTGGTAGTTACGGCTGAACAGAATGACACCACCGACCTGCGGGTGAACGAGGCGCTTACGATCTTCGGGGGTTAATTCGCATCCGGCGATATCGAGCATAACCGGCCCGAGGGTCATTGATTCATCTCCAGCATGACTACCGCCTCTGCGGCAATTCCCTCTTCACGTCCGATATATCCAAGCCGCTCGGTCGTGGTTGCCTTGATATTGATTGTTGCAGGCGCACAGTCCAGCTCCTGCGCCAGGATTTCTTTCATCGTGTCGATGTGTGGTGCCATTCTCGGTGTCTGCGCAATGATGGTGACATCGGCATTACCCAGGCGGAAGCCATCGCTATCAAGCAGTTGTTTTATTGCGCGTAAAAATTCACGACTATCCCGACCCTCATTGCGTGAATCGCTATCAGGAAACAACCGACCGATATCACCGCGCCCCATGGCACCCAGCAATGCATCGCATAAAGCGTGTATAAGTACATCGCCATCGGAATGGGCTACTACCGCTTTATCACAGGATATTAAAACGCCACCCAGGACAAAGCCGTCGCCATCAGTGAATGCGTGCACATCATAACCGTGCCCAATTCTGGAAATGCTCATCGGATCCCAGTCTCGATTTTACCAAACCGGGCAATTATAACCGCCTGTCGCGGCAACTACACCCGGCTGAGTGCATGTAAATTAAAAAGTAACGCGCTGAATAACAGCAACGCGCCGGCCTGGTGTAACGCGCCCAGCAGCACGGGAACCTGCATTAGCAGGGTCGTAATACCAAGTACCAACTGAATAATTACCATCATGCCGACGAGCTTGAAACTGCCTTGCAGCATTGTTGCTTCGAAATGCGAACGCCCCCTGATGTACCAGATAATCAGGATTATTCCGCTTATAATCGCCAGCCATCGGTGGTTGAACTGCACGGTGACCATGTTTTCCAGTGGGTTCAGATACCACGGGGACAAGGCACCGATACCCTCGGGTATCAGGCTGCCACCCATCAGTGGAAAGGTATTAAAAATTAATCCCGCCTTGAGCCCGGCCACAAAACCGCCGGAAACAATCGTGATCAGCACCAGGATGACCAGGCCCAGGGACAACTTGCGCCAACCTGCGACACTCGACTCGGCAAGTCGCCGGTACTCTCTTGTCGTCACCAGGTTGAATATCGTCCACAGGATGAATCCGTAGATCAGAATTGCACTGAGTAAATGTGCGCTCAATCGATATTGACTGACATGCGGATTGCTTACCAGGCCACTTTTAACCATGTACCAGCCGAGCAAACCCTGCAACCCTCCCAGGACAAACATGATCATCAATCGAGGGGTTAATCCCGGTTTGATCATTTTGCGTAACCAGAAATAAACAAACGGCAGCAGGAATACCACGCCTATCAATCGCCCGAGCATACGATGCGAGTACTCAAACCAGTAAATCGATTTAAAGCCGTCAAGCGTCATATCTCTATTAAGTTTCTGAAACTCGGGGTACTGCTTATAAAGTTCGAATTCGACGAGCCACTGTTTAGTGTCGAGCGGCGGCAGCATTCCGGTCGGATGCCAGGTGACCATGGAAAGTCCTGAATCGGTAAGCCGCGTTACCCCACCCAGAATTATCATCGCAAAAACTAAAACCAGGCAAACCTGTAACCACCGCTGAATGGCGCGGTCGTTTTCACTTATGTCACGCATGCTGAATAATTACTCCGAAATTACGACGATGCTTGCAGGATTAGAATATTAAACATAACGAGGAGTTTCTGCCCATAAAAAAAGGCGCCTGTGGGCGCCTTTCTCGTTCTCGCAGCCGCTATTATTTTTCTTCGGCAGCTATCTCCTCCAGTCTCTTCGCCCTTGTTCGACTGACCTTCTGGGGTTATGTCTCCAACTCCGGGTCAGGGGCCACTGATATTGATTGACCGTAGTAGACCACAGGTTTTTCAAAGTTTCTAGCGAATTTTGCATTAATTTCATCCGGGAAAATTGAAACATCGGCCTGGCAAAGCGAAGCAGATACAACGATCACAGTGCCAATCGTGATCCCTGAAACGCGAACTAAATCTCCTCGAACGGGAAACTGTCGAGACGTTCGATGCCCCCGTCCCTGACCACCACCTGGACTTCCAGCTTGACCGACTCGCTGCCTTTTTCACCGATAAGGCTTTCCACGCAGAGCACCATGTTTTCCTCGAAATAACCTTCACCCGCGGTTTCAAAATCGGGGTGCAGCGGAATCACCGGCCATTCGTCCGCCATGCCGACACCATGTGCCGCCAGCGAGTAGCGATAGGGTTGATACTGTTGCGGAATCTGCCAGGACTTCGCATTGAACTCGCGAAAACTCATCCCGGGCTGGATAATTTGCAGGTTGTGATTTATCTGCTCGACAGCCGCGCGGTAAAGTTCGGATTGCTTTGCTGTCATCGCGGTATAGCCGCAGGTCCACGAACGCGACAGATCGGCGCAGTATCCGTAAGGCCCGATCAGGTCGGTGTCAAATGAGATCATTTCCCCTTGTTGGCAGACATAGTCTGAGCATTCCCGGTACCAGGGATTGGTGCGTGCCCCGCAGGTCAGCAAGCGGGTTTCAAGCCATTCCCCACCGGAACGCGCATTTTCGTAATGTAATTCCGCCCACAATTCCTGCTCGGTGCGTCCCGGTAGTGAGTTCTCGTACATGCGCGCCATCCCGGCCTCGCAAACGCGTATCGTCCATCGCATCAAGGTCAATTCGTCCTCGCTTTTGATCGCGCGCGCCAGTTCAGTAATTTGCTGACCTTCGACATACTCGAAACCTTCCGCTTCGAGCGCCTTGAACCCAGGTGGCTCGACCTTGTCGATCGCAATACGTCTATTGGCGCCGTATTCACGCATCAGGCCAGCTATTTCGTGGCTCCAGTCGCGCACCATTTCTACGCTGCGAGTGCCGGTTTCCATAAAAATCCACGGAATCGAGTTGCGTACCTCATCGATACCTTCGTAACCGTCACACAAATGATGGCAGCCCTTGAACTCGAACATGATTGCCGGCCCGTCAGCAAAAATCAGCGCGTAACGCATCGCATCGTGTGCGGTCCAGACCTGCATGTTAGTCACATCGAGGGCGTAGCGGATATTGATCGGACTGTAGAGCAGAATTGCCGCACAATCGAATTCCTGCAACTTTGTACGTAATCGTTGCAGGCGATACTTTCGAGCCTTAACCAGGGTGTCATGCGGGATGGGACTTTTCAGCGGGCGATCGGCACCTTCCGGATTAAGATAGGCTCGCTTGCGCTGATCGAAGAAAATCTCACCCGGGGCCTTCATTTCATCGCCTCGGATCGGTGAGGTGGAGGTCGTCGAGTCTTTCCCCGGTTAATTCGTAGGCCTGCCCAAACCCACGAACAAATCGACCCGATGTTACACACACGCAAAACAGTTGAAAATCAGGGAGCGGTTCAATGATCTTCATCACCTTGCCAAAACGTTGATGAAACTCGCTGAGCACGCTTTTGAATATATCACTTTCCCGCTCAACAGGCTCGGCCCTGCCCTGCAGGCTGATACGCCTTCGGGCAAACGCATTTACTGCTTCGAATTCATCTTCGATCAGCATCAAACCAAGCTCGGGATTACCTACCAGGTTGGCGGTGTGGCTCGCCAGCTGGCTGAGGAAAAGATAGTAATCACCTGCAAACAAAATACAGGGTGCGTAACTCGCCTCGGGAGTCGAGTCTTTAGCGAGAGTCGCTAGTTGAGCACTGGAGGCGTTATCGCGCAGCGCCAGGAAATCCTGGCGTGCGCTATCTGATTCGTTCAAAACTGTTCCCGGTAGTCAATACCCGGTTATTTTGCCACGCTAGCCGGGCATGCGCATCAAACTCGCACTGGCTTCGTCGTTCTCACTGGCAAGCTGCATCAGTTTGACCTGGTGCTCATAGTAGCGCGCATAGTCAATCATTCGCACCATCGCGTCGACCGTGTTGACATTGCTTGCTTCGAGTGCACCCGAGGTTACGCTAACCGAAGCGTCGGCGACGGCCTCGATACCATCTCGACTGCGAAACAACCCATCTTCACCACGATAAAGCTGATCCTGCGGCGGATTAACCAGGCGGATTCGATCCACCCCCACCAGGGCATTGGCGGCCTGACCGGTAGGACGAATACTGATACTGCCGTCACGACCGATCTGCAGGCTTTCAAATTGCGGAATTGTTACCGGACCGCCGTCACCCAGTACAATTTGATTGGCGCCGTTGAGCAGCAGCCCGTTGGGGTCGATTCTGAAATCGCCGCGTCGTGAATACCCGGCGCTACCATCAGCGGCCTGAACCGTAAACCATCCGTCACCATTAAGTGCAAGGTCAAGATCTCGCCCGGTGGTAACGACTGCACCAGGATTCAAATTAGCACCACTACCTTCGTCACTGACGTACACACGATCGGCGTATCCTGGACCGGATACCGGGTTTGATTCGAAAAAATCCAGTGTGGACTTGAAACCAACTGTACTGACATTGGCAAGGTTATTGGCATTACTTTGCTGCGCAAGCATTGCTTGCGCAGCTCCGTTCATTGCCAGGTACAGGTAATCATCCATTACGATTTAAATCTCAATGCTTTATCGAATCTGGATAATGGTATCGGTGATCGAATTTGCTGTTTCGATCGAACGCGCGTTGGCCTGGAAGTTACGCTGTGCAGTAATCAGGCCTACCAGTTCTTGCGTCAGGTCGACGTTAGAGGTTTCCAGCGCCCCCGATTGAATCAGGCCGAAGCGCCCGGTTCCGGCAGCACCGGTGATTACCGGACCCGATTCGATGGTTTCCTGCCAGGCGGTTCCACCCACGGCGTTCAAGCCCTGGACATTGGCAAAATCAGCCATCGCGACCTGGCCCATGGGAGTCTGGATACCGTTACTGTAGGTCGCACGCAGCAATCCTTCCTCGGAGATATCTAGCCCCGTCAGCCTGCCCGTGGTAAAGCCATCGGGATCGAGAGTGCTGACAGAAAACGCAGCCGAAAACTGGGTCGTACTGTTGTTGGCGAAATCATGCAGTACCGTGAGTGGGCTGGCACCGGTGGTTAACGGAATCGCAACGTTTTGCAGCGCAGCAGGAGTACTGCTGGCATAACTACCATCGGGATTAAAATTCAGGATTCCGACATCCTGGACAGTCGCGATACCACCATCCAGGTGATTAAGCGCGGTACCACCGGCAATATCGGTTTCAGCACCATCTAGATAGCTGGCAACGATCCACTGGTTAGGGTCACCGCCCGGATTCGGATTCGTCACCGATCCCGGCAGATCGTGGATGAAGTAGTAGGACATCACGTGCGAGGCACCGAGTGAGTCGTACACCGTTGTCGAAGTTGCATGTGAATAGGTGTTGCTCGCGGTCGGGTCGAACGCGGTCGGGTCAAGCGCAGGTCTCGAAGCATCCAGGTTCAAACCGACCTCTACTTCGGTAGTCGCCTGCGGTGCGCCCGTGGTTGCCGGCAACACGATCGGGATCGTAGTGTTCAGGCTGGTCGAGGTGACATTACCACTTGCGTCTACCGGGAACGCCTGCAGGTATTCGCCGGAGCTATTGGTGATGGTTCCAGAGTTATCAACGCCAAACTGGCCGGCCCGGGTATAAGAGATGTCGCTGCCGGTCAGGGATTTGTTAGTGATGAAAAAACCCTGGCCGCTGATCGCCATGTCGAGGCTGGCGTCGGTAAACTTCAGGTTACCCTGGTCGAACTGCTGACTGACGCTCAAAACCTCTACGCCACTACCGACCTGGGTAGATGTATTACCAAAAGGTGAAATTTCGAACAGATCGCCAAATTCGGTGCGCGAATTCTTGAATCCGGTGGTTGAGACGTTAGCGATATTATTGCTGGTAACGCTAAGATCAACGGTTGCGGCCTGTAATCCGCTGAGTGCTGCATTAAATGACATTATATTCTCCTGCCTTGTTACATTATTTTGCGAACCTGGCCCATGTCGATATCGCCGAGGCCGGACACGCTGAGCGTAAGGTCCTGACCACCGACGCCGAGCGTTACACTCTCGACATCAACCACCGAAAACATACTTCCCGAGCTAACCTCGGTTCCTCGATAAACTTCTGCGGAAATCTGGTATTCACCACTCGGCAAACTGTTGCCGTCTGCATCGAGACCATTCCATTCAAAATCGATCAGGCCTGCCTGCTGCAGACCCAACTCCTGGCGATTTACCAGCTGGCCGGCAGCATTCTTGATCGTAACGACTAAATTGCTGGCGGGTTGAGCGAGCTCAACGGACCCCATCAAGTTAGCACCCTCATTTAGGATGCCGGTTTGTGCAGGGACCAGGACGCGCCGACCAACCAGGGTCGAAGCCTGCAAGGCCTGGTTTGACTGGAATGACGAACTCAAAGTGTTAAATGTTGCGTTCAAATCATTGATGCCACTGACAGTACCAAACTGGGCCATCTGGCCCAGGAAATCTCCGTTTTCCATTGGCGCGAGTGGGTCCTGGTATTGCAGCTGGGCAGTCATCAATGCCAGAAACTCGGCCTGCCCAAGTTCATCGTTGTCCCTGGTGTTATTTTCCGTAGGCTGGCTTAAACCAAGCTGGGCATAAATCGAATTAGTATCGATATCAGACATCTTCAGTCTCCGTTAACTTCCCAACGACAGAACCCGTAACAACAGGTCGCGTGAGGTGCTCAATACTTGCACGTTATTCTGGTAGGCGCGTGAAGCCGAAATCATGTTAGCCATCTCTTCGACCGGGTTGACATTGCTGCCAAACACAAAACCTTCTTCATTGGCAAGCACATGACCCGGTTCGTAACGCCTTGTAACTTTCTCCTGGCTTTCAACGATTTGAAGCATCTTCACACCGACCTCACCCGGTCGTGCATGATCGCCGAGCATTGCCTGGAACACCGGCTGGCGCGAGCGATAAGCCTCGGCCTCGCTGCTGGCGCTGGTTTCGACATTGGACAGGTTACTGGCGATGGTATTCAGTCGCACTGACTGCGCGCTGATTGCGCTTCCAGAAATATTAAAATTGGCAAACAGTCCCATGATTATTCTCCTTTCAGGGCCTTCATAAGACCCGTAACCTTGCTATTCAGAAAACTAAAGCTGGTTTGAAACATCAGCGCATTTTCGGAAAACTCGGCCTGTTCAACGTGTGAATCTACAGTGTTGCCGTCCAACGACGGATGTAAGGGATTACGATACATCAGTGCGGGCTGCATGACGTTTGTCTGGGGCGCAATGTGGTCACGATGCGTGCTCGCCATCGCAACCCGGCCAACCTGCTGCTGGCTTGCTGTGCGCAGCATTGCGCCAAAGTCAATATCGCGCGCTTTATAATTCGGGGTATCGGCGTTGGCGATATTAGAAGCCAGGATCGAGGTGCGCTGGCCACGTAGCAGCAGCGCGTCATCGTGTATTGAAAAGGCTCTTTCAAAGCTAATGGGCATGGTTCTCACCGTAAATCATCATTATGGCTACCGTTGCATAGACGGTGCCACCAAATTATTATTATTGTGAATCAACGACTTAGGTCCCGACGCCTGGCCCATAGGTGGCAATGCGGCAACACAAAGAGGCAATATTGCCGCCTTCTTGCAGCCCCTTCAGAAAGCCGTCACGGTACTCAACAAGCAAGTTCTGCACCCCTTAGGCGCTGCCGGTGACTGCAGCCTGTAAGATCGCAAAAGCGAGTACTATCCTGCAGAATTGCCTGAAATCCTGAAATCGACGTCCCTAAAAAAATTCCCCCTCGGATTTACCCAGGATCGATACCATAATTTAAAGCTGGTAACAGAGCCGAGTATTGGCCTGATAATTGCAGTGACTCTTGTCATGACCAAACCAATGATTCTGAAAACCGTTACAAGGTCCCTATTGCAGCTAGCGATAACGGCCTGTTTCATAGTGGCATCCTCATCGTCACTACTGGCTGCGGATTACCAGAGCCTGGCCTCGATCCGTATGCAAACTGAATCCTTTATCTCGAAATATCCTTACGAGAGCCCCTATCCACCTCGCTTTCAGCTCAGCAAGCTGGATTCGAGGCTGCGCCTTAAGGTATGCCCGGAAGCCCTGGCGGTCGATTTCGTGCGGCCTGACATAGCCCTGGGGAACACCGCAATCCTGGTGCGTTGTCCGATAGATTCTGGCTGGAAAATTCATTTACCGGTACGCATTGAAGTCTTCGAAGACGTCATCGTTACCGCCAATCCAGTACTAAAAGGTCAAAATATTGACACATCGGCGGTGACCTTTCAGAAGCATAATATAGCGCTTCTTAAAAATGGCTACTACGTGAAAAACAGCAGCTTCGATCAGCTGCAGGCGCGACGTAACCTGAAGCGTGGAACCGTTCTTACCCCCAAAAACCTGAGTCCCCGGTTAATGGTTCGTTCGGGCCAACAGGTTACGCTGGTATTAGATTACAACGGGCTGCAAATCAAATCGACCGGCACAGCCCTGAAGTCCGCCACTCTCGGCCAGGTAGTAAGGGTTCGCAATAGCCAGTCGCTTAGAGTTGTCGAAGGGATAGTCTCGGGCGAAGCCATGGTACGGGTAAGCATCTGATGAATCTAAATGCTTTTAACAGTAAACTATTTTGTCATACGGCCGATAAGGTAAACAGGAATCTCAAGGAGACCAGCAATGTCCGACGCGATTAACACGCAAAACCGCCTGCGAAATACCGGGGTATCCGGCGATACCAAGGCTGGATCTACTGCAAAAACAAACCAGCAGGCTGCACAAAAACAACCTGCTGCCAATACAGCCAGCGAAGCGAGTACCGTCGAACTGAGCAGCACCACGCTGATCGAGGAACTGAGCGAACAAATCAAGAATCTTCCTGAAGTTAACGAGGCCCGCGTAGAAGCGATTAAGCAGGCAATCGGCAAGGGGGAGTACCAGACCGACGCCGAAGTGATCGCGCGCAAATATAGTGAAATCGAGAAGTTACTGCCATGAATAGCCAATCATGTCGTGAACAACTGATTGAACTGCTGGAAGCACATAACGCACGTATTAGCAGGGCCACCGAATACCTGGCCAATATCAAGCAGGCAATAGCCGAAAATCGACTGGAAAACCTGCAAGACTCACTGTCAAATCCGGATTTTGCAGTTGATGATATCGAAAGACTCGAGCAACAGCGTTACCAGCTGCTGGCCGACTATGGTTTTAGCCAGGATAGCGACGGCTTTGAGAAATGCATGACCTGGTGTGACGATGAGCAAAACCGGATCTCCGGGCTTTACCAGCAGTTAATACAAAGCCTGGAACAACTGCAACATGCCATTCAGATCAATAGCCTGCTGGTCAGCAGGGGTCGGGACCGCGTAAAACGTTCACTCGGTATACTGACCGGGCTTGGTGCCTCGAGTAATTGTAAAACCTACAGTAGTGATGGCAAAACCCTTAGTACCCCGGGCCGGCGCGACATCGCTATCGCCTAGTTGCTGGTAGCCCCTGCGCAAGCAGAAACTTTCACCCAATCCTAAATGAGCATTTGTCGTCGTTTTTGGTAACGCATGTGCGAGCGCAGCAGCTCAAAAAAAACCCCATCGGGTAGATGGGGCTAACACACAAACATATAACTAAGGAGGGTCTTGAGAATTAAATTATAAGCAGCTGCGCAATTATAACTGGGACCTGGGTCTCAAATCCCAACCCACCAAATGTAAATTAATCACAACACCTCTAAATTCGAGCTGTACCCGTTTCGTGCTAATCATTTAAAACTCTGTCGGTGCCGTTATACTGTCCGCACCAGCACTGACCAGGCACCCATGAACGAAGATTTATCCCTGCTACAGCCTTACCCGTTTGAAAAACTGGCCCAGCTGAAAGAGAACCTGCATCCCCCGGCACAGCTCGATCATATCGCCTTGTCAATCGGTGAACCCAGGCATCCGGCACCCCAGTTTGTGGTCGAGAACCTGATCGCTCATCTGCACCAGTTATCGACCTACCCCAGCACGCGCGGCAAAGACGAGTTGCGCCAGGCGATTGCGAACTGGCTAACATCACGCTACTCGATAGGACAGGATCTATTGGATCCGGAAGTGAATCTGTTGCCGGTAAGCGGCACGCGCGAAGGCCTGTTTGCTATCGCCCAGTGCATCATCGATCGCACTGCCTCCAATCCGCTGGTTTTCATGCCGAATCCGTTTTACCAGATATACGAGGGTGCCGCGGTGCTGGCTGGCGCATCACCGCGTTATCTCGATTGCCTGCCGGAAAAAGATTTCCTTCCCGACCTAGACCAGGTTGGCGCACGGGAATGGTCGGACTGCCAGATGATTTACATTTGCAATCCCGGTAATCCAACCGGGTCGGTCATGTCGCGTCAATACCTCGAACGATTGATCGAGCTGGCCCATCGCCACGATTTTGTTATCGCCAGCGATGAGTGCTATTCAGAGATTTACTTTGAAGAAAAAAATCCCCCCCCGGGGCTACTTGGCGTTGCCGCTAGCATGGGAAACGACAGTTTCAGGCATTGCCTGGCATTTCACAGCCTGTCGAAGCGATCTAATTTACCGGGATTGCGTTCGGGGTTCGTGGCGGGAGATGCACAAATAATAGAAAAATTCCTGCTCTACCGAACCTATCACGGTTGTGCTTTACCACCAGCGACGCAAACCGCAAGTACCCTGGCCTGGGGTGATGAAGCCCATGTCGTCGAAAATCGGTGTCTATACCGGCAAAAATTTGAGCAGGTTTTGGCACTGCTTTCTGATACACTCGCGCCGCAGAAACCGCAGGCGGGTTTTTACCTGTGGGCCAAAACGCCAATTTCAGATACCGAGTTCGCGCAACGTCTTTACGCTGAGCAAAACGTGACCGTGCTGCCAGGCAGATTCCTGGCACGTGATCATGGTGAAGGCAATCCCGGAGAAAATCGGGTGCGCATGGCGCTGGTAGCCCCCCTGGACGAATGCCTCGATGCGGCCAAACGAATCAATTCACTGTTAGCGGGTCTTTAGGAGAAACACCATGGCTGAACTTCAGCAAATTATCGAACAGGCGTTCGAAAATCGCGCTGAAATAAATCCCGGCAACGTCGATGCCGAGATCAAGAATGCTGTGCTCGAGGCGATCGAGCTTCTCGATTCAGGACAGCAGCGCGTTGCCGAGCCGGTCGCTGGCGGCTGGCAGGTCAACGAGTGGTTAAAGAAAGCCGTGCTGTTATCATTCCGCATTCGTGAAAACCAGGTCATGCCGGGTGGATTTACCCAGTATTTCGACAAGGTCGACTCCAAGTTCGACGGTTGTTCAGCCGAACAGCATGCTGCCAGTGGGGTTCGCGTGGTTCCCCCGGCCGTGGCGCGCAAGGGATCGTTTGTCGCGCCCGGTGTCGTAATGATGCCTTCCTACGTCAATATCGGCGCTTACGTCGACAGCGGCACCATGGTCGATACCTGGGCAACAGTCGGTTCCTGCGCTCAAATCGGCAAAAATGTGCATCTTTCGGGCGGCGTCGGCATCGGTGGCGTACTCGAACCACTGCAGGCCTCCCCCACTATCATCGAGGACAACTGTTTCATCGGGGCACGCTCGGAAGTTGTCGAAGGTGTGATTGTCGAGAAGAACTCGGTAATCTCGATGGGTGTCTATATTGGTCAAAGTACCAAGATATATAATCGCGAAACCGACGCAGTGACCTACGGACGAATTCCCGAGGGTTCGGTCGTGGTCGCCGGTAATTTGCCTTCCGACAACGGCAGGTACAGTCTTTACTGCGCGGTCATTGTCAAACAGGTCGATGAAAAAACACGCGCCAAGGTCGGGATCAACGAACTGATACGCAACGTATAGGTAGGCCATGGTTAACGCGGTAACATTATACGGAATTCCCAATTGTGACACGATCAAAAAGGCCAGGGCATGGTTGAACGATCACAGGGTCGAGTTTGTATTCCATGACTATCGCAAGCAGGGGCTTGATAAGGAGCAGCTGCAATCCATGGTAGCCGTGTTGGGCTGGGAGGCCATGCTGAATCGTCGTGGCACCACCTGGCGCGCCTTGCCAGACCCGCTCAAGGAGCGTATCGATCTGCAAACGGCTATCAGTGTAATGCTCGACAATCCGGCGATCATCAAGCGACCGATACTGGCTAGAGACGAGCAGCTACATCTTGGCTTCAGTGCGGCGCAATACCAGGAGATCTTTGGCTAAGCTATGGCAAGCGCAACCCTGAAACTTGCATCTGACCTGATAGCCAGGCCCTCGGTAACCCCGGACGATGCTGGTTGCCAGGCGTTATTGATCGAGCGCCTCGAGGCGATTGGTTTTGACTGCGAAATACTGGTTTTCGATGATGTCACCAACCTGTGGGCGCGCCGTGGCAAGACCGGACCGGTGCTTGCCTTTGCCGGCCATACCGACGTGGTACCGCCCGGACCACTGGAGAAATGGCATAGTGATCCGTTTACCCCGGAAATTCGCGACGGCAACCTGTTTGGTCGTGGTGCCGCGGATATGAAATCGAGTATCGCGGCAATGGTGACTGCCTGCGAAAGATATGTTGTTGAGCACCCGGATCATCGTGGTTCGATAGCGCTGCTCATCACCAGTGACGAGGAAGGCAAAGCCGTTAACGGCACCGTCAAGGTGATCGAGAAGCTCGAGGCAAGGGGTGAAAAAATCGACTGGGCCCTGATTGGAGAACCTTCCAGTCACGTCCACGTAGGCGACGTTGTCAAAAACGGCCGACGCGGCTCGATCGGTGCAAAACTCGTGATTCACGGCGTCCAGGGGCACGTCGCTTATCCGCACAAGGTAGACAACCCGATCCACCGTGCAATGCCGGCATTGCACGAACTTGCGCGGCACGAGTGGGACCAGGGAAACAGTTTTTTTCCGCCCACCAGTTTCCAGATTTCGAATATCAATTCAGGTACCGGAGCACATAACGTGGTTCCGGCCCACGCCGAAATCGCGTTTAACTTGCGCTACTCAACCGAGATCGATGCCAAACAAATCATAGAAACCACCCGCGTGATACTCGACAAGCATGAGCTTGATTACGACATCGACTGGTCGATTTCAGGATACCCGTTCCTGACGCCTGAAGGCGAACTGGTTGCAGCGGCGCAACAGGCAATTAAACAGCATACGGGACTGACGACCTCTCTCGAAACCACGGGTGGCACCTCGGACGGTCGATTTATCGCCCCCACAGGCGCACAGGTGCTTGAGCTCGGACCGGTAAACGAGTCGATTCACAAGCTTAATGAACATGTGAATACGCAGGAACTCGATCAACTGTCCAATATATACCAAAGTATTCTCGAAAACCTGCTGTCTTGACACCATTGACTGGACGATTCGCGCCCTCGCCCTCGGGACCCCTGCATTTTGGCTCCCTGGTCGCAGGCCTGGCGAGCTATTGCCAGGTGAAGTCGCAACAGGGAAACTGGCTGTTGCGTATCGAGGACGTTGATACACCCCGTGTCGTAGCCGGAGCCAGTGATCAAATTTTGCGTGACCTGGAAGCCTTCGGCTTCGAATGGGACGGAACCGTCAGCTATCAGAGTCAACGCTTTGAAAAGTACCGGCACTATCTCGACAAGTTACTGAACCAGGAGGATTGTTACGCCTGTGAATGCAGCCGCAGGATCCTGCGTGAACAGGGTGTGCCCAGCGGACCCCTGGGACAGATATATCCCGGTAACTGCCGCTTAAAGCAACTATCCCTCGAAAACCATTCGATCCGGCTAAATACAGGGGATGCGCAATGGATAAAATTTGTCGACCGGGTCTATGGTGAATTTGCCTTGAACCTGCCTGAATCGGTTGGCGATTTCGTGCTCAGGCGCGCGGATAACATCTACGCCTACCACCTGGCCGTGGTAGTCGATGACGAGCTACAGAACATTACCGAAGTTGTACGTGGTGCCGATTTGCTGGAAAACACTTGCCTGCATATCTACCTGCAGCAAAAACTGGGATTCAAAACCCCCGACTACATGCACATTCCACTGGTCAACAATGCACAGGGCGTAAAGCTCAGCAAACAAACCGGGGCCAATGCGCTGGATCACCAGAACCCGTCGAGACAGCTGTTCGCCGCACTAAGCCACCTGGGCCAGTCACCCCAGCCTGAACTGGAAAATGCCGGGCCGCAGGAAATCCTGCAATGGGCAGTGGACAACTGGAGCATCGTCTCGATTCCGGTGGAACGTGCGGCGGTCGCAGAAACCTTTGACAATTAGTCCCATTCCAGGACATCGGTGAACTCATCGATTGGCTTATATTGACTATTAAACCTGCTGCTTCCCGCCCGAAAAGTTCCAATCAGCTGCCATCGGGACAGCCTTGTT
>Ga0265303_10001402_pt1 | contig 14777 bp, 13 predicted proteins | sample Helome_2_FD_192494 | JGI IMG/M metagenome (GOLD analysis project Ga0265303, IMG submission 192494) | Marine sediment microbial communities from subtidal zone of North Sea - Hel_20160317 (Illumina Assembly) | ecosystem: Environmental > Aquatic > Marine > Subtidal zone > Sediment ... | reverse complement strand
GAAACGAAATCGTTATGGTATCGGGCATCGGCTGTTCCGCCAGAATTAGCGGTTATGTTGATTTTCACACCCTGCACACCTTACACGGTCGGGCCCTGGCTTTTGCTACCGGAGTGAAAATGAGCCGGCCGGAGTTAAACTTAATCGTCCCTATGGGCGATGGCGATGCCCTGGCCATTGGCGGCAACCATTTTATCCACGCCGCACGCCGCAATATAGATATTACCGCTATCGTTATGAATAACCGCATTTACGGGATGACCGGTGGCCAGTTTTCGCCCCTGTCGGGAGAAGGTATCTTGGCCACCACGGCACCTTTTGCCAATATTGACTACAGCTTTGATGTAGTGGAATTGTCCAAAGCTGCCGGGGCCACATTTGTCGCCCGCACAACTAGTTATCATGTGCAGCAAATGACGGATATTATCAAAAAAGCCATTTTGCATGAGGGGTTCTCCGTGGTGGAAGTCTTAAGCCAGTGCCCGACATATTTCGGGCGCAAAAACAAGGCCGGAGATGCCGTTGATATGGTCAAGTGGTTTAAAAATAACACCACTTCCATCGGATCAAAAGCCAAACAGGAGAATCCAGATCTGATTGAACGGGGTATCTTTGTGCAAAAAGAGAGTCCGGAATACTGCAACGAATACGATAAGATCGTCGAACGGGCGATGGAGGGAAGATAAGTATGGAAAGACTCAGGATGGTGTTTTCGGGTTCAGGAGGGCAGGGAGTCATCACGGCGGCCATTATTCTGGCCGAAGCAGCCGTGCTCTACGAAGGCCTGAACGCCGTGCAATCTCAATCCTACGGAGCGGCGGCACGCGGCGGTGCAACCCGGTCCGATATTATTATCTCAAACTCGACCATAGATTATCCCAAGGTGATACAGCCCAATTTGCTGGTATGCCTCACCCAGGACGCCTATAATAAATTTTACGAAATAATTCGACCGGGCGGACTGTTGATCACCGATAAGCGCTATGTAAAAACCCATAAAAAAGTCGATGCCCAGCAAAAAGAAATTCCCATATACAACAACGTCATGGAGAAAATCGGCAAGCCGATCGTATTTAACATTGCGATGCTGGGCACGTTGATCAGCATGACTGAAGTGGTAGCGCCTGGGTCCATTATGAAGGTTCTTGAGAACAGGATCCCTGCTGATTTTTTGGATATGAACCGTCAGGCCCTGGATTTGGGTCTGGCGCTTGGAGCGGAATATAAATCATAATCGACGATTGAAAATTGAATATTTATTGAATTCTGTCGTGATTTATAAAATCGAAAGAATACCTTCGTTAGTCAATTGCCAATAGACATTTGTCATTTGCAGTTATCCCTACCAGAGCCTCTGAGCATGCTCCTCCGGAAGGCCGGCCGCTTTAATTTTCTGGACCACCGACGCAATATCATAGGATAAAAATCTTACATCAAGGGAGTCTTCGATCGAATCCCAGATCAGATATTTGGCATTGTTGCTTGAATCTCTGGGTTGTCCGACACTACCGATATTGACGATATATTTTTTTTCTGGATCCAGGCGGGATAATCCCTCGGAGAGTTCCTCGTGTAGTATATCTTTTCCATCATAGCCGATGATTTCAAGGGTGTGGGTATGACCGATAAAACACATCCTTTCCGCCATTTCATTAAAAACTTCCTGTTTTCTGCCTTCAGATACCTGGAACATATAAATCAGAGGAGAATCCGGAGGAAATCCATGGACAAAGCGGCAGTCATAGGATGTGATAAACGGTTCAAATTGAGAAATATAGCGAATGGAAGCCTTGCTGAGCAAATCGCGCGTCTTAATCAGAGATTTGCGTGCAGCCGGATTGAACCAGTTCAGGTATTGGTCATCATTTAGCGCCAGTTCATGATTGCCTTGAACAGATGGGATACTCAGGGCTTTGATTTTCTTTATCACGCGATCTGGCTCCGGACCGTATCCGATGTTGTCACCCAGGCTGATTACGGCATCTACATCGGAAGCGTCAATATCCTTTATTACCAGCTGAAAGGCATCATAGTTGGCATGAGTATCAGAAAAAATGGCAAGTCTCATAGCACATTATCTTAGTATGTTAAAATACCAGCTGATCAACTGGATTCCGAAAAATATATAGGTAATGGCACCGATGGACAGAAAGGGACCAAAAGGCACGGCCAACTTCATACCTTTGCGGGATTGCAGCATGACTGCCAAGCCGGCCAGAGTTCCCACCAGCGAGGCGACAAAAATTGTAAAAAATACACCCTGCCAGCCCACAATTGCACCCATCATCGCCAATAATTTGATGTCACCTCCGCCCATTCCCTCTTTCTTGGTGATGATGCTATAGACCCAGGCGACCAGAAACAAGCTCCCGCCGCCGATAAGGATACCCAGCAGCGCATCTTTGTATGTGATGGCCGGCAAGGCAAAACTGGCCGCAAAACAGACGGGTATTCCGGGCAGAGTGATGACATCCGGTATAATTCGGTGATCTAGATCTATGAAGGTAACCACTAACAGCGCGGCGATAAACAAATAATATATCAATGTCTCGATGCCCAGACCAAATCGCAGGTAAGTTACCAGGGCAAAAAGGCCACCTAATAATTCAACCATTGGATACCGCAAGGGAATTTTTACCTTGCAATTGCGACATTGCCCTTTCAGCCACAGGTAACTAAAAACGGGGATATTGTCGTAAAAGGGGATAAGAGTGTCGCAATGCGGGCACATGGAGCGGGGATGAACAATAGATCTGGAGGCCGGCAGCCGGTAAATACAAACATTTAAAAAACTTCCAATGCAAAGACCCATTAGGAAAATGAAAGTTTCGATCAGATACGACATCATGCATTATCCTTTGCAATTGTCCAGAAGCGATCTCAATAATGTCTTTTGGCCTCCCGCCTTTTCGGCGGGATTGGTGCCTCGTTAGAAATCCTCGAAATACTGATGTATTCCTCCGGTTAAAAACTCGGCCCCGCCGCGACCTTGAACCAAAATCCTATTTGTGAGATCGCTTCTATTATTTCTTATATTTTGGCATGTTTCGCAAAAAAAACAAAGTGATATTGTCAAAAATAATTACTGTATTACTATAAGAGGTTAGGCATGCACCCGTCCGTTACCGGGGCGGCAAATAGGATGAAACTGTGTGTGATACAGCTAGATGCAAGCGAAGAAAAAAGGTCTAATTAGGGTGTTAGCTAAGATAAAAACTCAATTACATTGATAGAATTTCTGGATGCAGGATTATAGGAGCGAAAATGGCCGAAACCGATAAAGATGATCTTATCAGCATTATTGATGACGACGATCCGGAAGCAGAAGTACCCGGAATTCTTCCTTTAATGCCCGTGCGTGATGTCGTTGTTTTTACGGACATGGTTCTTCCCCTGTTCGTGGGTCGTGAAAAATCGGTGCGTGCGGTACAAGAGGCTGTGGCCAAGGAAGGCTATCTGTTTCTTGCCACCCAGAGGGATCCGTCTATCGAAAACCCGGATACCGACGAGATCTTCAGCACCGGCACAGTCAGCCGGGTGCTGCGAATGCTGAAACTTCCAGACGGCAGCGTTAAAATACTGGTTCAGGGGTTCGCCAAAGCCAGGATCGTAAATTATACTCGCAGGCGATCATTGTATCGAGTGAAAGTAGAAATGATTCTGGAGCCGGCAATCGAAAAAATCAGCCTGGAAACAGAAGCACTGATGCGAAACGTCAGAGAGCATTGTGAGAAAATTTTAGTTTTGCGCGGCGAGATGACCGGTGATGTCATCACGATATTACAGAGCATTGAGGAACCCGGCAAGCTGGCTGATCTGGTGGCATCGAATCTGAGACTGAATATTGAGGATAGTCAGCAGTTGCTTGAGATTACGGATCCGATGCAGCGTCTGAAAAAGGTGAATGACCTTCTTGCCAGGGAAGTTCAACTATCGACCATGCAGGCTAAAATTCAATCCGACGTCAAAGAAGAAATGTCAAGGAGCCAGCGAGACTATTTTTTGCGTGAGCAGGTAAGAGCGATTAACAAGGAACTCGGAGAATTTGACGAAAATTTGCTGGAGTTTGAAGAGTATCGAAAGAAGATCAAGCGCGCCCGGATGCCGAAGGAAGTCGACAATGAAGCCACCAAGCAGTTAAAGCGTCTGGAGCAAATGCATCCTGAGTCGGCCGAGTCAACGGTTGTGAGGACCTATCTGGACTGGCTGGTGGATATGCCCTGGAGCAAGTCATCAAAAGATGTGATCGATATCAAAAAGGCCAAACAAGTTCTGGATAAAGATCACTACGGGCTTGATAATGTCAAAAAAAGGATATTGGAGTATTTAAGTGTTCGCAAACTCAATCCCAAAATGAAAGGTCCCATTTTATGTTTCGTAGGGCCACCTGGAGTCGGCAAAACCTCATTGGGGCAGGCGATTGCCAGGGCGTTGAAACGAAAATTCATTCGTATTTCTCTGGGTGGAATTCGTGATGAAGCTGAAATTCGAGGGCATCGCCGCACCTATATAGGAGCTATGCCCGGCCGCATTTTACAGGGTTTAAAGCAATGTCATACGAACAACCCTGTATTTATGATGGATGAAATCGATAAACTGGGCTCTGATTTTCGAGGTGACCCCTCATCGGCTTTGCTGGAAGCCCTGGATCCGGAACAGAATTCTGATTTTAGTGATCATTTTCTGAATTTACCGTTCGACCTGTCCAAGGTGATGTTTATCCTTACCGCCAACACCACTGATACCATACCGTCGGCCCTGCTGGATCGTATGGAGGTCATCCACCTTGCCGGATACACCGAGGAAGAAAAATCGGTAATTGCCTTCAAGCACCTTATGCCTCGTCAGATCAAAGAAAATGGATTAAAATCGAAGACGCTGATCATCAGTCCCGGTGCCATGCGTCAAATGATAACCGAATACACTGCTGAAGCCGGATTAAGAAACCTTGAGCGTGAAATTGGCACCATTTGTCGTAAATCGGCCCGCCAAATTGCTGAGAACAGGAAAAAGAAATTTTGGGTAACCAGGGTAAATTTGCATACATTTCTGGGGGTTGCCAAATATATTCCGGAAATGGACCAGGAGAAAAGCCAGGTCGGTCTGGCAACGGGGTTGGCCTGGACCCAGGTCGGAGGTGAAGTTCTGTATGTTGAGGCGTCTTTGATCGGCGGGAAAGGGGAGTTGATCGTTACCGGGCAGCTCGGAGATATCATGCAGGAATCGGCTCGGGCGGCGCTAACCTACACCCGGGCCAACCTGGCCTCGTTTGGCGTAAAGAAACAAAATTTTGATAGCCTGGACATCCATATTCATGTGCCTGCCGGTGCGATTCCCAAGGACGGTCCTTCGGCCGGTATCGCCATGGCCACCTCCCTGATTTCGGCATTGTCGAACAGGCCCGTGCGCAATGATGTTGCCATGACCGGTGAAGTCACCCTAAGAGGCCGGGTCCTTCCTATCGGCGGTCTTAAAGAAAAGGCGCTGGGCGCTTTGCGAGGCGGTATTCGAAGGGTAATTTTTCCTGAAAAAAATAAAAAAGATCTGGCAGAGATTCCCAAAAATATTAAGCGCAAAATCGAATTTATTCCGGTAACGAGCATGGAGCAGGTGCTGGATAAAGCGCTCTTAAAATAGGCCAATGGTTCAAACAAAACCATCCAAACAAACTAAACGTTCCTAACCAAAAAAATGAAAATTCTAGCGGTGGATACGGCCACCACGAGCTGCAGCGCAGCTATTGTGGATGATGGGTTGGTGAGCGCAGAATTGATCACGGTCAACAACCAAACCCATTCAAAACATTTAATGAACATGATCGACACGGTTTGCGGCATGACCGGGGTAAAAATTTCGGACATGGATGGGTTTGCAGTAACTATCGGACCAGGGTCTTTTACCGGTTTGCGAATCGGTATCAGCACCGTCAAGGGGTTGGCCTGGTCGCTGAATAAACCGGTGGTGGGTGTTTCCAGTCTGGATGCGCTTGCCTGGCAATGTGCGCCGGGCAAGTATCTGGTATGTGCGTTATTGGATGCACGCAAGCATGAAGTTTATTGTTGCCGCTATCGCTACCAGGACGGTGATATAAAAAAAGAAGGGACTGAGCAGGTCGTTGCACCTGGCGAGGCAATCGGTGGTATACGGGAACCCTGCTTATTCGTCGGCAATGGCGCGGTGATGTACAAGGAAGAAATCGCAACCAAACTGGGGGCGTTAGCCCACTTTGGGGGTGGGAATCAAGATAACCTTCGGGCCTCATCTGTCGCCGGAGTGAGTCTGAGCCGTTTTATACAACAGAAAACCCATGATGTCGCCTTGCTGGTTCCGCAATATATTCGAAAATCCGATGCTGAGTTCCACCAGAGAAAAAAAGGATAATTTATTGAAATTCTAAGGACATTCTTGACAAGAATAGCAATTGCTGTTAATTATTAAAATTTTAATTTATTCGGAGTATTTATAATCGCCTCAAGGGGCGGGGAATGAAACCCTCGTCCGCCTGGCGGATTAAGCCAGTGCATCTGTATTTATATGAACAAATTTTTCAGATCTGACCCACCCAGTCAAACGGCGTTTCCTGTGGCAAGAGCCGGGTATCCGATTATATTTGTTGCGGCTTTTACCACAGCGATACTGGCGCTGTTGGGGCTGACTACCCTTACGCTGATCGGATTGGTGATTACATTTTGCATTTGCGGATTTTTCAGAGATCCGGACCGGGTCATTCCTGCCGAAAAAGGCGTGGTGGTATCACCGGCCGACGGAAAAGTTCTCGCCGCCGGTGTTACGAAGAACAGCCCGTTTTTAAACGGCGAGTGCATGAAAATCAGCATTTTCATGTCCGTGTTTAACGTACATGTCAACCGGGTGCCGTATACCGGTCGAGTAAAAGAGATCGACTACTATCCCGGGAAATTTTTTTCTGCGAATCTAGATAAGGCGTCGCAGCAAAACGAACACAACGCCGTTTCGATTGAGATGGAAAACGGCAAACCATTGTGTGTCGTACAGATTGCCGGCCTGATTGCCAGACGTATTGTTTGTCAAATAAAGCCGGAGGATCAAGTGCGCCGCGGCCAGCGCTTCGGACTCATTTGCTTTGGTTCACGGCTCGATGTATATTTACCGACCGACATAAAACTGAAATTGGCTGTAGGCGACAAGGTAAAAGCGGGTACATCGATATTGGGTCAGTTTGAATAGCAGGCCTTCATAGGGTCGCATCGAGATCTTTGCCAAGTATGGTAGTCATGAAGCTGACGCCAGCGTTATCCTGCCTATTCTTTACAATATTTACATATCTTCGCATATATTAGCGATAGATCAATTTTAAAAGGCTACAGAGGGAGCGTTTACATTATTCCGTTAGAGAGGGTCCAACAGATGTCTAAAAAAAAAGTCAACGTTGCCGTTGCCGGGGCAACCGGTGCAGTAGGCAATCAAATGATTCGTTGCCTGGAGGAAGCGGATTTTCCGGCGCGGTCCGTAAAATTTTTAGCCTCATCGCGTTCGGTGGGCAGATCGTTGCGATATAAGGGTGAGTCGATAGCAGTGGAAGAACTCAAAGAAGACTCCTTCAAAGGTATGGACATTGCCCTTTTTTCAGCGGGCGGCGGAACCAGTCAGAAGTATGCACCCCATGCTGCCAAAGACGGTTGCGTGGTCGTGGACAATTCAAGCGCCTGGCGAATGGATCCCGATGTGCCCTTGATCGTCCCGGAAGTTAATCCACACGCCATTGCTCAATATAAGAATAAAGGGATTATTGCAAATCCCAATTGCTCAACAATTCAGATGGTGGTTGCCTTAGAACCCATCCACAAAAAATTCGCTATCAAACGTATTGTGGTATCTACCTATCAGGCAGTTTCGGGTACCGGCAAAAAAGCCATCGATGAGCTGTTTGATCAAACCCGGGCCATGATTAATTTTTTAAATTATGAGAGCAAGGTCTATCCCCATCCCATCGCATTCAACTGTCTGCCGCATATAGATACCTTCCTGGACAATGGGTATACCAAAGAAGAGATGAAGATGGCCAATGAAACCAGAAAGATACTGGAAGATGATACCATCGGCGTTACGGCGACCACCGTGCGGGTTCCCGTCTTTTATGGCCATTCCGAATCTGTCAATGTGGAAACCAGGAAGCCCGTTTCCGCCCCCGAGGTGAGAGCGCTTCTTGAACAAGCGCCCGGCATCAAAATTGTTGATGATCCGCGCAATAACCAATACCCCCTTGCAACCGATGCGGCCGGACAGGATTTAACCTTTGTGGGTCGAATCAGAGATGATAAATCCATCGCCAATGGGATCAACATGTGGATCGTCGCAGACAATATCCGCAAAGGGGCAGCCACAAATGCAGTGCAGATTGCCAGGGTTCTGGTGGACGAATATTTATAAGGAGTATTGAATTGGATCCAGTACCGGTAACCCGTGAAGGGTATGAGACTCTTAAAAAGGAGCTTGAAAACCTAAAAAGAGTTGAGCGCCCTCGAAATATAAAAGCAATTGAAGAAGCTCGCGCCCACGGTGATCTCAGTGAAAATGCAGAATTTGATGCCGCTAAAGATCGGCAGGGTTTTATCGAAGGACGGATCGGTGAGTTGGAGTACAAATTAGCCAATGCCGATGTCATCAACATTGACAAACTGCCCAAGGATCGAGCGGTATTCGGGAACAAAGTTCTGCTGGAAAATATAGACACCGGAGAGGAAGTTGAATACCAGTTGGTAGGGCCGGATGAATCCGATATTGGGAACGGACGAATTTCAGTATCCTCACCTCTGGGTAAGGCCATTTTAGGTAAAAAGCCGGGCGACGAACTGACGCTGGAAGTGCCGGGGGGCAAGCGGATATATGAGATAGTGGATATACTCTAAGGCAAAATATATCATACCAAACACATGGAGGTTATTTCGTGGCACGTATTACGATTGAAGATTGCTTGAAAAAAGTCGAAAATAGATTTTTACTTGTCAACATGGTGGCCAAACGGGTGCGACAGATCCGTGAGGGATCCGATTATCTTGTAAGTTCACCTAAAAATGAGGACATTGTGGTTTCGCTGCGCGAAGTTGCAGCTGGAAAGGTTGTATCCCAAGAGGCCGATCTGCAAGAAGAAGGGACTGAATGATTTTAGATTCTTTTGCCGAATGCACCTAACACATATAAAGCCATAAACCGGGCAATGGGCAAAGCCCTGCATCGCTACCAGATGATTTCCGACGGCGATCGAATCGTTGTGGGGCTTTCAGGCGGTGCGGACAGTTTAACACTTATGTGGATGTTAAACGAACGCCTGAAGCGCGTGCCTATAAACTACGAACTGTTTGCCGTCTACATTGATCCCGGCTATGAAGGCAGTTTTGGAGAATCTCTGGAATGGTATGGCAACAAACTGGGGTTTTCCATTAGAGCTGAGTACACAGAATATGGGCTATTGGCACACAGCCCCGAAAATCGTGAAAACCCTTGTTTTCTGTGCTCCCGGTTGCGAAGAAAACGTTTGTTCGAAATTGCCGCTGAACTCGGGTGCACCAAACTGGCATTGGGCCATAACAAAGATGATATCATTGAAACTCTGTTTATGAATATATGTTATGCTGGGGAGATCAGCACGATGGTGCCTTCCCAATCATTTTTTCAGCAAAAATTCACAATTATTCGACCGCTGGCATTTGCCGATGAACAGCTAATTAGAAAGTTTGCCAGAGATCAAAATTTCCCTGAATTTATTAACACATGCCCGAGTGCCAACAACTCCAAACGCAAAGAGATTAAGACTTTGTTGCAGCAGCTTTACCGCACCAATAAAAAAGTGAAGGGCAATATTTTCAGGGCCATGAGCCACGTGAATTCAGATTATCTTTTAAAATAGAGCCAAGCTTCATCCGGCTAATCGGAAAAAGCGGCTTTCGCGGGATTGTATTAAGCACCATAACAGGAGCAATACCTGAATTATGAAGGATATCCAGAGCCAACCCGATTTCCGTAAAATTCCCATTGATAAGGTCGGAATCAAGAATTTACGATATCCCATCACCGTTCGTGATCGCCGGGACGGTTTTCAGCATACCATCGCCGCTATCAACATGTTTGTGGATTTGCCCCATAACAACAAGGGTACCCATATGAGTCGTTTCGTCGAATTGCTGCATTTGCTGCGCCCTGATGTCTCGCTGGATAAATTTTCCGTAATCCTGGAAAATATGAAAAAACATTTAAAGGCTGCTTCGGCCCATCTTGAAATGACATTCCCCTATTTTATCGAAAAAGCTGCACCCGTCAGCACATCGCCGGGGCTAATGGACTACACCTGCAGTATTAGAGGATCCAGCGACCCCAATGGCAGGGTCGATCTCGTTTCTGAAGTTATTGTCCCCATATCTTCGGTTTGTCCCTGCTCAATGGAAATCAGCGACCATGGTGCCCATAATCAGCGGGGTGAAGTAAAACTGTGCACCCGCTTTAACAAATTTATTTGGATGGAAGATATGATTGAGCTGGTTGAATCATCGGCATCCTGTGATGTTTTTTCGGTATTAAAGCGGGTGGACGAAAAATCAGTTACCGAAAGAGCTTTTGCCAATCCGAAATTTGTTGAAGATATTGTACGTGATGTCGCTAAAAAGCTTAACGCTGACGATAACATCACCTGGTTTTCGGTCAGTGCCGAGAATTTCGAGTCGATTCATAATCACAGTGCGTATGCCAGTATAACTTCTGGATAGATAGAATACCTTAATTCGTCATTAGACATTCGTCAATCATCATTCCATTATTCCAGCAATTGAAGTAATTGGCGCATAATTGGTTTGGTGGATTTGCCTCGGGTATTTACCATGACGACGTAGCGATATCTGCCGCCGTTTTGGCTGGCGATATATCCGGCGCGGGTGTTGATGCCATGCAGTGTGCCGGTTTTATAAAAATCACGCCCTTGCTGACGCAGCAGCACAAAGTTTGGCTCAAACGCTTCCAGAATGCGAAGCATTTGCCGGGCTGAGACCCTGTTCTGCCTGGATATTCCGGAACCCTCAACAATTGTCATATCATCAATTTCCAATTCTCTGGCGGCATATGCCACGGCTGCCTCAACCCCCTTTTCCAGGTTGCCCGGAGGACTGGAGGCCTCGATTCCGGCGGAAATGAGCAGCTGATTTGTAGTAAAATTGTTGGAATGTTCAAGCAGCTTGGATATAATTTGAGCCAGGCTAAAGCGAGAAGTATATCGGAAAATGAGTTTATCGCGGGAACGATTAACCTTGCCCAGCTTAACATTTCCACTAAACTCAACCCCTTCTTGTCTGAGAAAATATTCAAAAAGCTTACCGGCATAAACTGTATTTTCATTTTCGACATGGGACAATACAATCCTGCCGGCATTCAACTTTCGGTTGCGTATTTTTTTTTCGGCAAATGGAAGCAGCGGGGTTTGGGATTCGGCGCTGATGTAGCCTGATCGGGTGTGCTTAAAAAAAACGGTGTTGAAATTTACACACAAAGCGCCATTGGGGGCATCGTAGGGTTGAGATGATGAACTGATGCCGGGAATGGTTAACGGCTGGTTGAAATATGAGTCATCGACTATCAAATCGTTGATAATGGTCGATCGGCCCAAAAGGGTGGCCAGAAGTTGGGAGATGTCCCGGACGATTTCCGAAACTAAAAGCGGATCGCCGAAACCTTTTATTTTCAAATTTAAATTGTTATCGATGAAAAATTCAGTTTGGTAGTGATGTCCAGGTCCCAGGTAATGAATGGCAGTCAGAGAGGTAAAGATTTTGAGAATGGAAGCTGGAATCAGTTTCTTGGCATCGTTTTTCGAGATTATGGTGCTGCCGTTCGGATCTACAACCAGGAGGGAATCATCAGCCCCGATGAGCGACGTTATCTCCTCGGTTCTGGTTGCACCGAAACCTGCAGCAGTTCCGAAAAAAGATACAACGTATAGCACCAACAGCGAAATTGTAACTACGCGACGTAAGAGATTCAATTTGGCAAAAATTTCCATTCAAAATTCCGAATTCATTTCTGGCTTTCTACAATTATGGTGACCGGTCCATCATTAATCAAAACAACTTCCATCATGGCCCTGAAGCGACCGGTTGCGACGGTTATTCCCAGGCTGCGGACCTGTTTAACAAAATATTCATAAAGCTCGGTGGCCAGTTCTGGCTCGGCAGCCTCGGCAAAGGAAGGTCGGCGTCCCTTGCGGCAGTCGGCCAGAAGCGTAAACTGTGAAACGATCATCATTTCCCCGCCAGTCTCCAACAGGGATCGATTCATCTTTCCCTTTTCATCTGCAAAAATTCTAAGGTTGGCAATTTTATTTACCAGGTAGTCGGCATCGGAGGGGCTGTCGCCTTTTGCCACCCCGAGTAAAACCAGAAGACCAAAGCCGGTTTGACCGACAATTTGGTTTTCGGTTTTGACTGAGCTTTCTTTGACTCGCTGGATTACTGCACGCATAATTTAAAAAGCGTTCCAAGGTTCTGGGTTCAACGTTCAAGGTTATTTTGGATCACCCGAACTTCGGAATCTCAGAAGCTTTGAACCCAGAACCCTGAACCTCTGAACCCTTGACTCTCACATTAATATAAATTGTAACAATTATTCATCGATATTAAAACCTTAATAATGACGGCAAATGTCCTGGGAAAACGACCAGCGAATCCGAATGAATCCATTGCTGGAATGTTCTCAACCTGATTAACGGATGTTTAAAATTACCGGATTGACTACTCAACCGTCTAACCATTTCTGTTTTTGAGTAGATCTGCAAAGGAACTATTAAAAGGCGCCTTCGTTTTTTTGTCGGTTTTGGCTTGTGACTGCCTTTTCTGAGGTTTGGCTGATGGTCTCACTTTTTTAGTGGATTCGCCTGGAAATGTTCGCATTGATAGAGAGATGCGGTTTCGGTTTAGATCTACATCCATGACAGTAACCTCAACCTTTTGTTGCACTCGGACGACATCTGCTGGATTTTTAACAAATTTGTCCGCAAGTTCGCTGATGTGCACCAGGCCATCCTGATGCACACCAATGTCGACAAAGGCACCAAAGGCCGTGACGTTGGTTACGATGCCGGGGACTTTCATACCGGCTTTAAGATCGGTAATTTTTTCAATGTCACGGGCAAAGGCGAATTTTTCAAATGCCTCTCGAGGGTCTCGGCCCGGCTTGGCCAGTTCGCCGAGGATATCGTTTAAGGTTGGTATTCCGACCTCAGCCGTGACATACCGCTGGATGTCAATTTTATCCCGCAGATCTTTATGTTGTATCAAATCGCTAACCGTGCAATCCATGTCACGGGCCATTGCTGTGACAATGTGATAGGTTTCCGGATGCACGGCGCTTTTGTCCAACGGATTTTCGCCGTTTCTGATTCTTAAAAAACCGGCACACTGCTCGAATGCCTTAGGCCCCAGCCTTGGAACCTTTGGCAGATTGTCTCTGGTCATAAACGGCCCATTTTCTTCTCGGTACACGACTATATTTTTGGCCAGCTGTGGTCCCAGGCCCGAGACATATGTCAACAGTTGAATGCTGGAGCGATTAACGTCGACCCCCACGCTGTTCACGCAACTAACCACGGCGTCATCAAGGGATTGTTTCAGAGCTGATTGGTCGACATCATGTTGATATTGCCCGACACCGATGGATTTAGGGTCTATTTTTACCAGCTCTGACAGGGGATCCATCAGCCGCCGACCGATTGATATGGCGCCCCTGACAGTCAGGTCAAGATCGGGAAATTCTTCACGGGCAACCGCTGAGGCGGAATATATCGATGCGCCGCTTTCATTGACCGAAACCACTTGAACCGGTCGGGCGAGGCTCAACCCGTTGATAAAGGTTTCCGTCTCTCGTCCAGCTGTACCGTTGCCGATAGCAATGGCTTCAATTTTAAAACGGTCCACCAGGTGCTGAATTTTAGCTGCCGCATCCTGTTGTTGTTTCTTCGACCCATGCGGGAATATGGTGTCATAGTGCTCAACGTTTCCTTGACGGTCCAGGCACACCGTTTTGCATCCGGTGCGGTAGCCGGGATCTATTCCCATGACGCGTTTGGGCCCCAGCGGGGGAGCCAGTAGGAGTTCGCGCAGATTCTCGGAAAATACCTTGATGGCCGTGATATCCGCTCGTTTTTTAGTCACCAGCCTGATTTCAGTTTCCATCGCGCGTGATAACAGGCGTTTGTAACTATCCTGAATGGCGAGTTTTACCTGCTTTGAATCATCCCTGTCACCCTTTAAGAAAAAGTGTTCAAGAACACGGATGGCCGAATCTTCCGGTGGCGCTATGGATAGATTGAGAATATCTTCTTTTTCTCCGCGCCGCATCGCCAGTATCCGGTGAGAAGGCGCCGTCGCAGCTTCCTCCTGCCAATCGAAATAATTGCGATACTTTGAGCCGTCTTCCTCTTTACCTGCGCTAACACGGCTGCGCACGACTGCTTTGGCAAAATACAACTTTCGCAGTTCCGTGCGCGCTCCTTGATCTTCATTGATCAGTTCGGCAATGATATCCCTGGCTCCCGCCAGGGCATCATCGATGGTTTCAACTTCTTTTTCCGGATCCATGAATTCAGCCGCCGCTCTACGAGGGTCGGTTCCGGCCTGCTCCAAAAGGATCTGGGCCAGCGGCTCGAGACCTTTTTCTCTGGCTACCATCGCCCGGGTTCGTTTTTTGGGTCGAAACGGCAAATATATATCTTCCAGGGCGGCCATGCTTGGTGCGGATTCGACCCAAAAAACGAACCCGGG
>Ga0265303_10001401_pt1 | contig 14784 bp, 8 predicted proteins | sample Helome_2_FD_192494 | JGI IMG/M metagenome (GOLD analysis project Ga0265303, IMG submission 192494) | Marine sediment microbial communities from subtidal zone of North Sea - Hel_20160317 (Illumina Assembly) | ecosystem: Environmental > Aquatic > Marine > Subtidal zone > Sediment ... | reverse complement strand
CGATGACACAAAATCCCGGTCATGGCTGACAAAAATAAGCGTGCCGGGATAGTTTTCCAGTGCCAGGTTCAGCGCCTCGATGGACTCCATGTCGAGGTGATTCGTCGGCTCGTCCATGATGATCACATTCGGTTCCTGCAACGACAGTTTTCCGAACATAAGGCGACGTTGCTCGCCACCGGATACGACCTTCACCGATTTTTCACTGTCATCCTTCGAGAACAACATTCGGCCGAGCGTGGCGCGGAGCAATTGCTCGGGTGAGCCAGTGGGTTGCCACTGTGTGATCCAGTCAAACAGACTGACGTCGTGTTCAAACTCGTGCGCATGGTCTTGTGCGAAGTAGCCGGTCTGTGAATTCTCCGCCCACTTGACCTCGCCGCAATCAAGGTCGAGCTCCTGCAACAGGCAACGCAGCAGCGTCGTTTTACCGATGCCATTCGTTCCGAGGATCGCGACGCGTGAGCCTGCCTCGATGGTGAGGTCCAGGTTTTCAAACAGTGGCCCCTCGTCAAAGCTCTTGCCAATTCCCGTCGCTTCAACAGCGAGACGGCGCAATGGCTTCTTCTGCTCAAAACGAATGTAGGGGCTGACGCGACTCGATGGCTTGATGTCCTCGAGCTCAATCTTCTCCAGCTGCCTGGCTCGCGAGGTAGCCTGCTTCGCTTTCGATGCATTGGCGGAGAAACGACTAACAAACGCCTGCAACTCGGCCATCTTGGCTTTCTTCTTCGTGTTGTCCGCGTACATACGCTCGCGTGCCTGCGTCGCGGCTGTCATGTATTCGTCGTAGTTGCCCGGGAATATCTGCAGCTTGCCGTAGTCGAGGTCGGCCATGTGCGTGCACACACGATTCAGGAAGTGGCGATCATGCGAAATGATGACCATCGTCGACTTGCTGGAATCCAGAAAATCCTCGAGCCAGCGGATTGTGTTGATATCCAGGTTGTTGGTGGGCTCATCGAGCAGCAATACGTCCGGATTGGAGAACAAGGCCTGTGCGAGGAGCACACGTAGCTTCCAGCCCGGTGCGATGGCGCTCATCGGTCCCTGGTGCTGGCTGACCGGGATACCGATGCCCTCCAGGAGCTCGCCGGCCCGCGATTCTGCGGAATAGCCGTCCATTTCCGCGAATTCGACCTCGAGATCGGCAACGCGAATGCCTTCTTCGTCACTCATCTCGGGGAGTGAATAGATCCGCTCACGTTCCTGCATCACTTCCCAGAAGCGGTCGTAACCCATCATCACGACGTCGAGTACGCGGTATTCCTCGTACGCAAACTGGTCCTGCGAGAGCTGCCCGACACGGGCGTTGGGTTCGACGGAAACGTTGCCCGCAGTAGGCTCCAGCTCCCTGGCCAGTATCTTCATCAAGGTCGATTTGCCGCATCCGTTCGCGCCGATCAGGCCATAGCGGTTGCCGTTTCCGAAGGTCGCAGAAACATTCTCGAACAGGGGTTTGGCGCCGAACTGAATCGACAGATTTGCGGTAGAAATCAAGGTAAGGGCCTGATAGATAAGGGGTTGAGAAAACGAGGAGCCGTGAAGGCGGGCGGATGATAACAAAATTTCCGCCAATAAAGTGGACAGTCGTGGGTCAGAGACACTTTGATGGCTGCGCCTCTCAATGGCGCGTCTTCGATCGTATGTCGGGGCTACTTGGTTCCCGGCATTATTTCGAACACCGGATCGAAAGCGGCCAGCGTCGAAGCGAGCTGTTGCAGCACTTCAGCATTGCCACTCAGTGTCGCCTTGCCGGCCTGAAGCTGTGTGCCGAATGACGCCTGCTGCATCATCACCGGAACCAGGTCGGATCGATTGATAGTCAACGTGGCGTCCGCGTCTGGGGCGGTGTAGCCGACGATATTCGTGAGCGTACCGTTGCTCATTTCGACGACCAGCTTCTCGCCGGTATCCGGGCTTATGAAATTCAGCTTGAAATGAATACCATCGGCTTTGCCCGAATCGACGCGAATGGCGACCGCATCCCACCACTGCGACGTCGTGAGTGCCCCAATGGCGTCGGGGCCTGCGCTATCAAGCCCCATCACTTCCTGAACGCCGTGGCGCAATTCCCTGGCGGCGGACAGGAAGGAGTTGCGCATACTGGTGCTTTCGTACTGATAACCCAGTTGCTCGAAAATCCGGGCCAGCAGTTGTTTCGCGTCCGTGTTGTCTGGCTCTGCATAGACCAGCTTATTCACGATCTCCATTGCCTGGCGATACTGACCTGTGGCATGCAGCTCGCGGCCTTTCTCGAGAATGCGTTGTGCTCCGCCCATCATTTCGACGTAAAGAGGCGCGGATTCCGCGGGAGACAGCGGTGCCAGCGTTGCCGGGTTGCCATCCCAGTAGCCGAGATAACGATTCAGCACGGCACGGCTGTTATGAAACTCCGAGCCATGGTACTGGCGTGCCGCCCATTGGTCCTGGAGGCTCGTGGGTACAACGTACTCGTTGTGAATCTCGTTGATCGTGACGCCCTGGTTGGCGAGGTGCAGTACCTGGTTGTTCAGGTTCGCATAGGCGTCGCGTTGGGCACGCATGACTTCCTGAATACGATCATTGCCCCAGCGTGGCCAGCTATGCGATGCGAGCATTACCTCGGCATCATTACCGAACCGATACAACGCATCGTTGATTCCCTTGGACCAGGCGAGCGCGTCGCGCACCAGCGCGCCACGCAGCGTGTAGATGTTATGAATCGTTGCCGTAATATTCTCGGCGGCCCAGAATGCCTTGAAGTCCGGGAACCAGGTGTTCATTTCGGCGGGCGCCTCGGTCCCCGGCGTATTCTGAAACACCATACGCACGCCATCGATGGTGTGCTCTTCAAAGTCCCGCTCAATAGTTTGCGTTGGCGCAATTAAGCCGAGCGTGCCGCTAGAGGTCGCTTTGCCGATTGCAGAGTCGATCTGGCCATATGGGCTGACAGGCAGCACACGACCATATTGGTAGGAAGCCCGCCGGGTCATTGCATTGCCGGCATATATGTTCTCGGCTATTGCATACTCCATGAAGCCGCGCGGCGCGATAATTTCGACCTTGCCGGAGACTACGTCCACTTCGTCAACGACACCGCGAATACCGCCGAAGTGGTCAGCATGTGAATGGGAGTAAATGACGGCGACGACAGGGCGTTCGCCGAGCTTCTCGTTGGCGAATGCCAGCGCGGCTGCAGCGGTCTCCTTCACCAGGAGAACATCAAAGATAATCCAGCCTGTGTCGCCTTTGATCAGGGTCATATTGGCCAGGTCATAACCACGAACCTGGTAGATCTCTCCAGGCACTACTTCGTACAGGCCGTAGTTCATGTTCAGCGTCGCCTGCCGCTGCAGCGAAGGGTGAATGCTGTCGAAGGTTTCGCCTGTCAGTAGAAAATCGTACTGCCCGATATCCCAGACAGTCTCGCCGGACTCGCTCGCAATACGTCGGTAGGAGGGAGCCGCGATGAAACCGCGCTGGTGCTCCTCGAAGTCTCGCTGATCATCAAACGGCAGGTCTCCACGCAGCGCTTGCTGGCGTGCGATCGTGTGACTGGACGGAGGATTGACCTCTGCGCTGGTACTCGGTGGGGTCTCGGCAACGCAGCCAGCGGCAGCCAGGAACAAGGCGGTTACGAAAAATTTTGCGATTATCTGGCTCATGAAAATTCCTCAATGTCAGGTATCATCGTACCCGAAAAGGTGTCGAGCCAATGACCGAAGAAAGAAACAACAATCTGAACGGAGCATTCGACGTGGACTACGATTGGTTGATTGTCGGGTCCGGCTTTGGCGGCAGCATCTCGGCGCTGCGCCTTTCCGAGAAAGGACACAAAGTTGGCGTAATCGAGGCCGGTCGACGTTTCGACGACAAGGATTTTGCAGAGTCGACCTGGCAATTGAATCGTTACCTCTGGGCCCCCCTTATCGGACTGAGGGGAATCATGCGCATGACGCCGTTCAAGGACGTTTTCATCGCCAGCGGCGCCGGGGTCGGTGGCGGCAGTATCGTCTATGCAAACACGCTATATCGTGCAAAAAAAGAGTACTTCCAAAATCCGCAGTGGGCCGGACTGGCAGAGTGGGAGCAGGAACTGGACCCCCACTACACCACCGCCGAAGCCATGCTGGGCGTCAATACCGTGCCCTTCGAAAGTCCGGGTGATAAGTACTTGCAGGACTACGCCGCAAGCGTCGGTACGGAAACCACGTTTACTCGAACGCCCGTCGCCGTCTATTTCGGTGAAGCCGGCACGACCGTTACTGATCCTTATTTTGATGGTGATGGTCCCGATCGCACCGGTTGCACGCGCTGCGGTGCCTGTATGGTCGGATGCCGCGTCGGGGCCAAGAATACGCTGCCAAAGAACTACCTGTGGTTTGCAGAAAAGGCAGGTGCCGAGGTTATGCCCGACCTCAAGGTTGTGGATATTCAGCCACTCGGGGCGGGCGATGGGAGTGATGGCTACCGGCTTCAGCTACGCTCACCGGGGCTATTTCCGGGCCGCACCAGGACATTGACTGCCAGGGGCGTCGTTCTTTCGGCCGGTGCACTGGGTACCAATCACCTGTTAGCCAACTGCAAACATAGTGGTTCGTTGCCGAATATCAGCGACCGGCTTGGCGAGTTGGTTCGCACCAACAGCGAGTCGGTGCTGGCAGTCACCTTACCCGATGACTCGACTGATACATGGAATAGCGTCGCAATCAGTTCCAGTATCCACACTGACAAAGACACGCACATCGAAGTTGTTACCTATGGCGAGAAGGGCGATTTCATGAGCCTCCTTTTTACCCTGATGACCGGGGATGGTACGCGCTGGACGCGTGTATTCTCATTGTTGGGGAACATAGTTCGGAGCCCTCTCAGGTTCCTGAAGACTCTCTGGCCGGTTGGCTGGTCCAGGCGCACAATCGTGTTATTGGTCATGCAAAGTCTCGACAATGCGATTGCATTTCGCACGAGAAAACGATGGTTTGGCAAGGGTGTGCGGCTGACGACGGAGCAGGACGCTGAAAAGCCGAACCCGACTTACATCGATGCGGGCAACAAGGCCGCCGAGTGGATTGCGGCACAGACCGGAGGCATTGCTCAGAGTATGTTGCTAGAGGCAAGCGCGAACATTCCTACAACGGCCCATATTCTCGGTGGAGCGACAATAGGCAGCGATGCAGCGAATGGTGTTATCGACCGCGATCATCGACTGTTCGGTTACGAGAACCTTCTGGTCTGCGATGGTTCGGCGGTGCCCGCCAATCCGGGCGTCAATCCCTCTTTGACGATCTGCGCGATGACTGAACGTGCGATGGCCAGGATTCCGGCGAAGGGCCGCTAGATCCCGCGTGTCAGTACGCCCGCTGGCTACTGAATATCTGTCGTATAGATTCTAAAGGTATCCCCCACTCCCTGATCGAATGACGTCAAGTCGGATTGGCTGATAAACAAGACGCCGGTTCCGTTGGTGATAACAGACGGCCTGTCTCCCTTGAAGTCCAGGGCATCTATGGAGACTGTGCCGGTACGCAGTATCTGCGTAGGCACGCCGGTGCCATCAGCGGGAACCGAAAAAATCGTGTGGTTCCCATTAGGGTTATCGCCGGTGTGGTCGGCACTCGACCCAAAGACAACCGTACTGCCATCGCCGGAGATGTCGAAAGCGCCAGGGCCGGTGAGTGGGAAAGAGGGTGTCGTGCTGCTTGTGCCCACGCCCGAGTAGTATCCGGATGCGCGAGTGGTGTTGCTTGATACTTGCACAATTGAGCTGCCATCGGCCGTTGCCACAAAGACTTCGGCATTCTGTTCCGCATTCATGCCGGCAGCGTGGTCGGCTGAAGAAACGAAGGCAACCAGGCTTCCATCGTCGGAAATTCTGGATTTTTCTGAAAACGTATCTGATTCGGTGAGTTGAGTGAGGTTGGTGCCATCAATGTCGATAACAAAAATCTCATCGGTGCCGGTCGTATTGGTGCCGAATGGATCACTATTTGAGGTGAAAGCAATTCTGTTGCCGTCGTCAGCAAGCGCCAGGTCGCGGACTCCGAGGTCACCGCTTGTTACCTGCGCCAACCCCGTGCCGTCGAAATCAATCGAGAAAATCTGAGCAGAACCGGTCAGGTTATCGCCCGTCAGGTCTTCGGCCGTCGCAAATACAATGACTCCACTGTTGGCCATCTGAGGGTTGCGGACAGAATCCGTGGCCGCGTTGATGCGAGTCACCTGGGTGATTCCGGCGCCGCTTGTCGAGGCGATAAAGACATTGCCCTCAAAGTTCGGGTTGTCACCGGTGATGTCATTGTCGGATACAAAGACCACGAAATCACCATTGTCTGTGACGTCCCACTCCCTGACCCGGTAGCTGAATCTCGCAGGGTCAAGGGTGAGCTGGGTGATATTGCTACTAGAAAGGTCTTGGGCGAATAGCTGCGTATTTCCACCCGGGTTGGTGCCGAGCGGATCTTCCGTGTCGACCCACACCATGGTGGTGCCATCACCGGAGATACGGCCGGCCACAAAATCATCGAACAAGTAGCTTGTTTCGAACTGCATGATCGGTTCGAGGCCGCCGCCGCCAGAACCACCGCCACCACCGGTGCCACCACCGCCACCACCGGAGAGTCCACCTCCGCCAGTACCAGGAGGGCCAGTGAATGAGGACACACTGTCACAGCCGCCGAGGGCAATGGCCGCCAAGAGCAGCGAGAAGCGCAGGTAACTTGTTGATTTCATTTAGAGATGCTCCGAATGCAGTCTGTCCAAGATCGTTGCAGACTCGCGCCAAGGATTCCGGGAGCGAAGTCACATTTTTGTCATAACGTGCCGGTAACATTCTATGTGAAGTTGGTCACTCAAGTTATGTCAATTCCGGCCGATGAGACACTGTGTGAAATAGTTTGGAATCTCCATCATGATCAAACCGACCATTCCGAGTGACGAGACTCGACGATTACAGGCACTGCGTGATCTGCGGTTGTTGGACACGCCTCCAGAAGAGCGATTCGATCGGGTGACACGCCTTGCCAGGCAGTTGTTTTCTACTCAGATTGCCTTAGTGAGCCTCGTCGATGCAGATCGACAATGGTTCAAATCTCGCCAAGGGCTCGATGCGGAAGAGACGGGAAGAGACATTTCCTTTTGCGGCCATGCGATTCTCGATGACAAAATCATGGTTGTTAACGATGCCGAAAAAGATTTACGGTTTTGTGACAATCCGTTGGTGTGCGGTGATCCACGCATCCGCTTCTATGCGGGCTGTCCGCTGGCGGCTCCCGACGGGAGCCGAGTTGGAACACTCTGCGTTATCGACGAGAAACCTAAAGAGATATCCGACGAGCAACTGCAACTTCTGGGTGAGCTTGGGCGCATGGTGGAGGAAGAGCTGCATGCGGCGAGTAACGCCACCATCGACCCCGTAACAGGCCTGTCAAATCGCAACGGACTCGTTGTAGTAGCCGATCATCTATTGTCATTGAGCAAGCGCGAGGACCAACCTGCAGCCTTGATGATGTTCCATCTGCAAAATCTACACGCCCTGGAAGAGCATCATGGGCGCTACGAGGGGGACACCGCGGCGGTCGAGCTTGCGCACATGCTCAGGGCCGGCTTCCGTGAGTCAGACGTCATTGCACGATATTCGATCGACACTTTTTGTGTATTGCTGGCCAATACCGACCTCGAGGGCGCCGACGTTGTGCGACAGCGTTTCGGGATGCTACTCGGCGACCGTCTCAATGATACAAGTCGACGGCATAGGTTAGCCGTGGACATTCAGACCGTCGCATACGACGAGGACCAGCACAACAATGCCGAAGCGCTATTGCGCGATGGCGAGATTCGTATGGTAGAGGTTTACGAGGAACGGGCTTCGGACAATGTTGCTCAAACCGGCTAGCTCAGTCACTTTGTCCACCAGGTGCGATCAGGGCTTGGCGGCCAGGTGCTCGAGGAACACATCCTGAGCTGAGACCCGATCAGCTTTCCCAGGTGAAAGCCGCTCGTACTTGCCATCCCCATCGAGCACCCATGACTGGCAATTGTCAGCCAGGAATAACTCAAGGTGCCGACGAAGTTTATCCTTCATCGCCTTCTGACGTATTTCGAAACACGATTCGTTACGGCGGAACATGTTGCGTTCCATCCAGTCGGCGCTCGAACAGTAGAACTCCTCGTCACCGTCGTTAAGGAAGTAGTACACGCGCGAGTGTTCGAGGAACCGGCCAACGATAGAGCGCACATGGATATTCTCTGACAGCCCCTCAATACCCGGACGAAGCGAACAAATGCCGCGGACGATGAGGTCGACTTTCACGCCGGCTTGAGAGGCTTCGTAGAGCACATCAATGATCTGCGGTTCGTTTAGTGAATTGACCTTCGCGATGATGCGTGCGTCCTTGCCGGCCTTTGCGTTTTCGGTTTCCCGCTTTGTCTTTTCGATCAGTGCATCAAACAGGCTGAACGGGGAGGCGAGCATGCGCGTCATACCCACAGCCTCGGTCAGGCTCGTCAGCTGTAGGAAGAGCTTATGCACATCCTCGCCAAGGCGCTGGCTGCTCGACAGGTAGCCATAGTCGGTGTAGACGGATGTGGTTGCGTGGTGATAGTTGCCCGTTCCGAGGTGGACGTATCGAACCAGCTCGTTATCCTCGCGGCGTACCACGAGCAACATCTTCGCGTGAGTCTTGAATCCGACAAGGCCATAGACAACGTGCGCGCCTGCTTCCTGCAGGCGATTCGCAAGCGCAATATTTGCCGCTTCATCAAACCGCGCCATAAGTTCGATGACGACGGTGACTTCTTTACCCGCACGTGCGGCGGTAACGAGATGGTCGACGATGGGCGAATCTGCGCCGGTGCGGTACAGGGTCTGTTTAATCGCAAGGACATCAGGATCGACTGCTGCCAACGCTATAAAATCGATGACCGGGGCGAACGACTGGTATGGATGATGTAGTAGTACATTCTTCTTCGACAGGACCTCGAAAATGTCCTCATCAGTGAGTAGCTCGTCCGGCATGCCCTGTGTGAAGGGCGGATAAAGCAGCTTTGCCCGGTCGGTCAGGCCGCAGACTGTGCTTAAGCGATTCAGATTGACCGGACCTTCGACGAGGTACATGTCGTCTTCCTGCAAACCAAAGTGATCGAGCAGGAATTCCTGAAGGTCCTCCGGGCACTCATGCCCGATCTCTATACGCACCGCAGCCCCGTAACGGCTGGCCTGGAGTTGGCCTTCGAGTGCGCGCACGAGGTCGCTGACTTCCTCGTCATCGATATAAAGATCACTATTGCGAGTGACCCGGAACTGGTAGCACCCGTCCACATGCAGGCCCGGGAACAGCCGGTCCACGTGTACGCGAATAACAGACGAGAGGAACACATAGTTGTGTTCTTCTGCCTCGCTCAGGTGTTCAGGCAGTTCGATGATGCGGGGCAGAGATCGCGGTGCCTGCACCATACCTCTGTGACGTCGCCGTCCGAACGCGTCGCGCCCTTGCAAGCGAACAATGAAGTTCAGGCTCTTGTTGAGAATGCGTGGAAACGGACGCGAAGGGTCGAATGTCAGCGGAGTCAAGACAGGGACGACCTGCTCGTCGAAATACTGGCTTAGCCACTCCTGCTGCTCCGGGTTCCACTCGTGACTTTGTACGAAACGAACCCCGGCTTTCGTGAGTTCGGGAAACATGACCTGGTTGAGCAGCTCGTATTGCCGCCGGACCAGGTCAGCAACGTCTGTACGTAGCGTGTTGAAGAGCTCTTGCGACGGGATCTTCTCCGGCCCCTGGGCGGGAGCGCCAATCTCCATGCGCTGCTTCAGGCCGGCAACACGAATCTCAAAAAACTCATCGAGATTCGTGCAACTGATACAGAGAAACCGCAGCCGCTCGAGCAACGGGACGTCGGTATCGAACGCCTGTGCGAGCACACGTTTATGGAACTCGAGTAAGCTGAGTTCCCGGTTGATGTATAAGCTACTCATCTCTGCGCAGAGTGTATCTCGCCAAGGATAACTTTGCGGCTTGCACCGGTCACGCTTGGCAGGTTTCCGGTCTTGTTGTTCATAGTGCGCATGGCCAGCCACGCGAACGCCACGGCCTCTACCCAGTCCGGGTCGAGCCCAACCGCCGCGGTTGTGTCGACTCTTAAACTCGGGAGCCTGTCAGACAGGCGCCTCAGCAGGTCTTTGTTGTGCGCACCGCCACCGCAAACGAAAAGCTCACTTGTGGCAGCGGCATGCGTCTGCAGGCTGTCCGCGATCGTACGCGCCGTTAGCTCGGCCAGTGTTGCTTGCACATCGGCGGGGCTGTGAGACCGGGTGTCGTACCCGGACAGCCACTCGAGGTTGAACTCCTCCAGCCCCGTACTCTTGGGGGGCGGAAGATCGAAGTATTCGAAAGACAGCAGGCGTTCGAGAAGCTCATCAATGCAGTTCCCCGACGCGGCCCAATCGCCGTTTCGATCAAAAGCCGTCTTTTCGTGCTTCTGTATCCAGCGGTCCAACAGCGTATTGCCTGGCCCGGTATCGAAGCCGATAACAGGAGAGCCATCGCTCTTGAGTATGGTGACGTTGGCTATGCCACCTATGTTGACGATTACGCGATTGCTGTCTTCATTGCCGAACAGCCACTGATGAAACGGCGGTACCAATGGTGCGCCCTGTCCTCCGACCGCAATGTCGGCACTGCGAAAGTCGGCCACGGTCGTAATACCGATGTCGCTGGCAATGGTCGCGGGGTTGCCAATCTGTAACGAATAGGGGGTGATGGCATCAGGTTGATGCCGGACAGTCTGGCCATGACTTCCAATGGCGCAAATATCGCTGGCCGAGATCCCACTGGACTTGAGTAACGCCAGTGTCGCGTCGCGGAAGCATTCGCCCACTTGCCGGTCAATCGAGCCGAGGTTATCGATGGGTTGGTCGACGGGCGTGGCCACCGCATTCAGCAGCGCGCGACGCAGTGTGTCCGGATAGTCTTTCTGGAGAGTTGCAGCAATGCTGACGCCGGCCTGGTCGAAGCTCACAATTACAGCGTCGATACCGTCCATGCTGGTACCCGACATCAGGCCAATATAATAGTCAGGCATTGTCCCTACGGCGCGTTGTACGCGATCGACGCCAGGCGGGTGCTCTTGAACTTCTCCAGTTCGTCGAGGAGCGGCGTCGCTTCGGCGAGGAACTGCTGGCGATATTTTTCGGCAATCGGTTCGGCTTGCGGCAACTTGACCGTACGCGGATTGCGATGCACGCCGTTGAGGCGGTATTCGTAGTGCAGGTGCACGCCGGTGACAAGGCCCGTCTTGCCGACGTAGCCAATGGTCTGCCCCTGCCGTACGCGGTGGCCCGTTCGCACTTTGGATACGAATCCGGACATGTGTGCGTACAGGGTCGTGATATTGCCGCCGTGTTGCAGGATTACTGTGTTGCCGTAGCCGCTCTTGACGCCGCGGAAGATGACCTTGCCGTCGCCGGAGGCCTTGATGGGCGTGCCACGTGGCGCTGCATAGTCCACGCCGCGGTGCGGGCGCCGAGTCTTCAGCACCGGGTGCAGGCGGTTCGGGTTGAATGAGGAGCTGACCCGAAAGTCGACGGGTGAACGAAGGAATGCCTTCCGTACACTGTGGCCATCGGGCGTGAAGTAGTCTGAGCGACCCGTCTGATCCACAAACCGAACAGCTGTACTGGTTCGGCCATTGTTATTGAACTCGGCAACCACTATCTCGCCATCCGTCACGTATTTGCCGTCTTGCCAGATCTCCTCGTATTGCACGTAATAGTTATCGCCTTTGCGTATGTCGAGTACGAAGTCGACATCCCAGGCGAAAATTCCCGCGATATTCATAATGACCTTGTCCGACAGCCCCGCGGCTGCCGCGCTCTCGTACAGGGATGTCTCAATAACACCGTAAGCGCTGCGTTTGCGAAGTTCGATCGGATGATTGATCAGTTGTGCTGCGAAACTGTCTTCCTGCCTGTCAATCAGCAATGCGCTCGTCAGATCAAGTTTCGAGTAGATGCTGACGACCTTGCCTTCGTCGTGTTCGACCTCGAATACATCGCCAGGCTTGATCTGCCTGAAGCGCCGCTTCGCCTCATCGAGCTGGGCGATTTGCATGAGGTGTCCGATGTCGAGACTGTTCCTGCGAAACAGTTTCTCCATTGTGTCGCCGCGACCGACTGTCAGGGACAGGATGTCAAACTCCGGCTCGGGCTCGGGCAGAATCTCCGGCTCGATGATATCCCTGGTGATCTCAGCTGCATCTTTGTCGTCGGGGGCGGGCAGGACGATATCGGCCGCAACCATGCCGGGCGTTTCCAGAGGGGGTGGTTTCGGGTCGTTGGTGCCGAGTCCGGTAATCAGGGCTATGCCGATCAGGGGAATACCGAGGCCTACCGCAAACCACCGGAGGCCTTTTGGTTTAGCGGGTTTTGTCGCTGAAGACGTCTTGTAATCGTGGAGTAGTGGGCTGGACTGACGATTCAAGTCTGCGTTCCCGTGTGCATAGATGTCGCTACTCTACCGTTTGGTATTTTGGAGGTCAAAACCCCGCGTTGATGCTACAGTTCGCGGAAATGACCAGCATCAATGAACAACTCGCGGAACTTTGCCGCGGGACTGACGAAGTCTTGCCCGAGGACGGGCTCGAGGCGAAGCTCAAACAGGGTCGGCCGCTGATCGTGAAGGCCGGCTTCGACCCGACCGCGCCGGATTTGCACATTGGGCACACAGTGCTGATAAACAAGATGCGGCAATTCCAGCAGCTCGGCCATGAGGTCGTCTTCCTGATCGGCGATTTCACCGGAATGATCGGTGACCCCTCCGGCAAGAATGCCACGCGTCCTCCGCTGAGCCCCGAAGAAATCCAGGCAAACGCGGAAACCTACGAGAACCAGATATTCAAGATTCTGGATCCCGATCAGACTCGCGTTGAATTCAACTCGAACTGGATGGGCGAGATGGATGCGGCCGGGCTGATCAAGCTGGCGGCAAAGCATACCGTCGCGCGCATGCTCGAGCGGGATGACTTCAGCAAGCGGTACAAGGGTGGGCAGTCGATCTCGATTCACGAATTCCTCTACCCGCTGGTGCAGGGCTACGATTCTGTTGCCCTCAAAGCCGACGTCGAGCTTGGCGGCACGGACCAGAAATTCAACCTGCTCGTCGGGCGGCAATTGCAGCAGGACTATGGCCAGCAGCCTCAGATCGTAATGACTACGCCATTGTTGGAAGGGCTGGACGGTGTCCAGAAGATGTCGAAGTCCCTGGGGAACTACATCGGTATCACGGAAGCACCGGGCGAGATGTTCGGCAAGCTCATGTCCATTTCCGACGACCTGATGTGGCGCTACTTTGAGGTGCTGAGCTTCCGTTCGCTTGATGACATCGCTGGTTTGAAGAAGGCTGTGGCCGACGGAATGAACCCGCGTGACGCAAAATTTGAACTTGGGATGGAAATAGTTGCCAGATTTCATGATGGCGCAGCAGCGACAGGCGCTCGCCAGGAGTTCATATCGCGTTTCCAGAAAGGCGCGATGCCGGATGAAATACCGGAGGTAACGCTGGAAGCCCAGGATGGAAAGCTCGGAATTGCGCACCTGCTGAAGGGAGCCGGGCTGGTCAGTAGCACATCCGAGGCGTTTCGTATGATCAAACAAGGCGCCGTCAAGATCGATGGCGAGCGTGTTGAGGACCGGGCTTTGCAGGTTGCGGGCGGCAGCGCGCACATATACCAGGTGGGCAAACGCAAGTTCGCACGCGTCACGCTCGCCTGAATGCCGGCCCCGACCGTTGTAGCGGGGCGGGAATGCAGGAGGTGAATGCAGTGAACAGGATATTGGCTATCGCCACGGCCTTGCTGGTGTTGGCACTGACGCCAGGTCTGGCGGCTGCGCAGTCAGACGATGCTGAGATGCGCGAGCAATTCGCGGCCGTTATTCAGGGCCTGAATGACAACACGTTCGGCCCCTTTCAGGATGCGATCAACGAAAAAGCCCTGGTTAACAAGGTTTTCGGCACGCGCGTCATTGAAGCCGACGCCGGAGAGGCGTTCGCGGATGCGTTCGCCGACAGTCTCGAACAGATTTTCGTGGGGTCTTTTCCAAAACCGAGAAATCAGAATGAGACCGGTGGAGAAATCATCGGGACGATCATCGCGTTCCAGTTCGAGGGCGGTCAGGGTCGCGCCATAGTGCGTTATGAAGGCAAGGGCTACCGTTTCACCTACCACTCCTACGACCTCGCCCAGACCCGCAGCGGCAAGCTCATTATTGTGGACTGGTTCGATTACTACAACGCGAGCTGGTTTAGCGAGGATGCCGGTAATGCGCTCGTCCGGTCACTGCCGAGCAAGGGGGCTGTTCGCAGCATCATGGAAATGCCGAATCCGTCCGAGGGCCAGGTGTTCCAGATGGGGGAGCTGCTGAAAGCAGTGCGTGACCAGAATGCGCAGCGTTACTTCCAGATTTACGATGGGCTGGAGGAATCGCTGCGTCGCGAACCACATATCGTCGTCCTGAATTTCCATTTCTGCCGCTCTTTGCGAGATCCGGCTCGAATCAATCAGGCGGTGCAGGAACTGGTTGCCGCGTTTCCCGGGGATGCACGGCACAGCCTCGGTCTTTCCGAATTCTATATAGGCCGAGGTCTTTTCGAAGAAGCTATCACCGAACTGGATCGATTCGAGGGTGCCCTGGGTATGAAGGATGGTGTTTCAGAGGCATTTAAGGCCACCTCGGCTATGGCGCTGGGCGATTTTGAACGGGCTCAGGAGTTCGCGCGTAGCGCGACCCAGGTCGAGGCGGAGCTGGAA
>Ga0265303_10001396_pt1 | contig 14805 bp, 15 predicted proteins | sample Helome_2_FD_192494 | JGI IMG/M metagenome (GOLD analysis project Ga0265303, IMG submission 192494) | Marine sediment microbial communities from subtidal zone of North Sea - Hel_20160317 (Illumina Assembly) | ecosystem: Environmental > Aquatic > Marine > Subtidal zone > Sediment ... | reverse complement strand
GCAACGCGGCTATGATGTCGTGTTGCTGGAAGCACGCAAACCGGGTTGGGGTGCTTCGGGACGCAATGGCGGGCAACTTTGCAGCGGGCAACGCAAGGACCAGGTCACGCTAACTAAAATGGTCGGCGCGGACGCGGCGCGTCAGTTCTGGGAACTGGCCGAGGAAGCCAAGAGCCTGGCCAAAAACCTGATTGCAGAACACAACATCGACTGTGATTTAAAGCCCGGCATCGCGCATCCCGATCACAAACCGGGCTATGCGCAGGAATCCGAAGGCTATGTCGATTTCCTGCGGCGTGAATATGACTACCAGCAAATCGAATACCTCGGCCGCGAAGCCATGGCTGAACTGGTCGGCAGCGATAGCTATTATGGCGGTAGCCTGGACATGGGCGCCGGGCATTTGCACCCGCTCAATTATGCGCTGGGGCTCGCCGACGCTGCGCTGGCCGCCGGTGCCAGGCTCCACGAATCTACCGTTGTCGAAAGCTACCAGGAAGGCAGCCCAAACCGGATTATCACAAACCAGGGAGTGGTCGAGGCGGACAGTATCGTGCTCGCCTGCAACGGCTACCTCGGCAAACTGGAGCAACGCATGTCCGGTAAAATCATGCCGATCAATAATTTCGTCATTGCAACCGAGCCGCTCGGAGAATCACAACTCAAACGAATCAACCCGCGCGATGTTGCCATCGCCGATTCTCGCTTCGTCGTCAATTACTATCGGCTATCGGCGGATAAACGCATGCTGTTTGGCGGTGGTGAAAATTATCGCCAGAACTTTCCCGACGACATTGCAAACTTCGTGCGCAAACCCATGCTGGAAGTCTACCCGGAACTCGCCGACACCCGCGTCGACTACGCCTGGGGCGGTACCCTTGCGGTAACGCTTAACCGCATGCCGCATTTCGGGCGACTGGGTAAGCACAACACTTATTACGCGCAAGGCTATTCCGGGCAGGGCGTCGCCATGGCAACCCTGGCGGGCAAGTTGATCGCCGATGCGATCGCCGGTGAAGCCGATAATTTTGATTTGTTTGGCACGATTCCGACGCGCAACTTCCCGGGTGGCGATTTGCTGCGCTGGCCGGGACTGGTGCTCGGCATGAGTTATTACGCACTGCGCGATCGGTTCTAGGTGAATGATTAGACTGCAGATAAACAATTCCTATCAGGACCTGTTAGCTGCTAATCAACTTGGGTCTTACTCCAGCTTAATGCACACCGAGGCTGGTACCGTCATCGAACAGAACGAGCAACGCGACGTGCGGCGCCTGATCCTGGGTGAACAATGCTTTTATCTCAAGCGCGTCAACTGCGAAAAAATCACCTCCGCTTTCGAAAGTTATCTAGCCGGGAAGGCCGCCCACAGCAAACCGTTCAAGGAAATGCTCCATTACGGCTTTTTGCGCGACAGGGGTTTCGATGTCGCCGAAGTCGTCGCAGTAGGCGAACAGCTTAAGCTTGGCATCCCCAACGCAGGATTCATCATGACGAAAGAAGTCCCGGGGCAGGATTTATCGCGCGTCTTTCAGGTGGCAGACCAGGAAACCCGCTTAAGCATCATGCGACGCTTCGGTGCACTGGTCGGCAATCTGCATAATTACGGATTCTTCGGCTCGATCCGCCTGAAAGACATCATCTGTTTCGGTGAACCGGCTGAGGCCATGACCATGACCTTGATCGACCGCGAAGTGCGCAACCCCTACCCCAAGCGGACGACGAAACAAAAAGTTCTGAAACGCCTGCTGATCAATGTTCGACGTCAGACCAGCCAGGGAGAAGTTTTCTCACCTAAAGAATGGAAGATTTTTACCAAGTATTACTGCCGCAACCTCTCCCAAACGGTGAGGATAGATAAAAAGTCTACCCGGGATGAGATCGGACAAATCCTGCTGAAAGCCACGCGAGGCGGGGCTGAATAGATCGCAGTAGAACGTTCAAGCATCGGCGAACATCGACGGTGGAATGGGAGATCCCGGATAAGTGCTAACGCACTTTCCGGGATGACAACTCATACCGAATCCTTTACGAGCTAAAGGATTCGGTATGAGTTGTCAGTTGATGGCCTTGCGAACGAGCATTTCCTCGATCAGGATATCGTCCTGCAGTTGCAGGTGATAGCCCTGCTGCGTGAGGTTTTCTATTACCTCGGAGGCGTCTTCCTTGGCGAGCTTGCGTTCCCCGGTCAAATCGAAGCTAAAGCTGAATTCGGGAGGGCCGAACACGCGCAGCAACTCCTGCGGAACGATCGAAAAATCGTCCTTGTCGAGCAGGTAAAGGTAGGTATCGAGTTTGAGGTTACTGCGGTAAATATGGCACAACATGACAGACTTGGATTGCTCGAGTGAGATTATATTAACACACAAAAGAAGGGGTCGGCAGAACGCCGACCCCGGTTTGTCCAACTAGATCAGAGTGCTGAATTAAACAGTCGAACCGGAAGCGGTGAATTCCGGATAGGCTTCCATTCCGCACTCGGAGAGATCGACACCCTCGTATTCCTCTTCTTCGCTGACCCGGATACCCATGATCATCTTGATCACCAACCAGGTCACGAAGCTGGCACCGAACACCCAGACGAAAATTGTCAGCGCGCCGATGATCTGGCCGGAAAAGCTGGCGCCATCGTTGGTCACCGGCACCAGCAGAAGGCCAAGCAGACCGACCACGCCATGAACCGAGATCGCGCCAACCGGATCGTCGATCTTGAGCTTGTCCATGGTGACGATGCTAAACACTACCAGCACACCGCCAATGGCACCGAAAAAGGTGGCCAGCAATGGCGTTGGTGTCGACGGCTCCGCGGTAATCGCAACCAGTCCGGCCAGCGCACCGTTCAAAGCCATCGTCAGGTCAGCCTTGCCGAACATCAGGCGCGCCACGATCATCGAGGCGATCAGGCCGCCCGCGGCAGCGGCGTTGGTGTTCATGAACACGACCGCGACCGCGTTGGCGCTTTCAACCGTCGCCGTGGCCAACACGGAACCGCCATTAAAGCCGAACCAGCCCAACCACAGGATGAAAGTACCGAGCGTCGCCAGTGGCAGGTTGGCGCCGGGGATCGCGTAGACCTGCCCGTTCTTGCCATACTTGCCTTTGCGTGCGCCGAGCAGAATTACCCCGGCCAGGGCCGCTGCCGCACCGGCCATGTGCACGATGCCGGAGCCGGCAAAGTCGGAGAAGCCAAGATCGCCAAGTGTGTACATGCCGAAGACGGGCTCACCGCCCCAGGTCCAGCGCCCTTCCATCGGGTATATCAGGCCAGTCATGACAACAGCGAAGGCAAGGAAGGCCCACAACTTCATGCGCTCTGCGACCGCACCCGAGACGATTGACATCGCGGTTGCGACGAACACGACCTGGAAGTAAAAGTCGGCAGATGGCGCATAGGTCGCAGGCTCTTCAGCACCGGTAACACCGTCGCCAACGATGCCTGACAGGAACATTGTGAAATCACCACCGCCGTACATGACCGAATAACCACAAACCATGTACATCGTACAGGCGACCGCGAACAGTGCGACATTCTTGGTCAGAATCTCGGTCGTATTCTTGGAACGCACCAATCCAGCCTCAAGCATCGCGAAGCCGGCGGCCATCCACATGACCAATGCGCCACAGACGAGAAAATAGAAGGTATCGAGTGCGTACTGTAATTCAAAAATCTGGTTTTCCATGTTGTCCTCCTAAAGCGCTGATGGACCAGATTCACCCGTACGAATACGAACAACCTGTTCAAGTGTGGTTATAAAAATTTTTCCATCACCGATTTTGCCGGTGTTGGCGCTACTGGTAATGGCTTCAACCGCCTGGTCAACCAGGTCATCGTCGATTGCAACCTCGATTTTTACCTTGGGTAAAAAGTCGACCACGTATTCCGCACCCCGGTAAAGTTCAGTGTGCCCCTTTTGACGCCCAAAGCCTTTCACCTCCGAGACGGTCAACCCCTGCACCCCGATTTCTCCAAGTGCCTGGCGAACGTCATCGAGCTTGAATGGCTTGATGATCGCTGTAATAATTTTCATGAGTACTCTCCGCATTAAATTCGGGCTGAATTTTTGACTGGTCTGGGCACGCAAGCAAATTGTCGTTAATATTGGCGTATCAAAAGCACTTTCTGCACACTAAAGGTGCAATTAATTTATTCTATGCACTATTTTGGGGCTTAATATGATCGACAATCAAACCATCAATCGCCTGTCAGAAAAAATCAACGAGCTGTTGCCACCGGGGTTGCAACAGGTGAAAACCGATTTTGATGCGCGCTTGAAGAGTCTGCTGCAACAGCAATTGGCTAACTATGAAATGGTGAGCCGTGAAGAGTTTGATATCCAGGCGCGTGTATTGGAACGCACCCGGGAAAAGCTGGAGATTATCGAGGCCCGCTTAAAAGAACTCGAGAAAACACTGAAATGAATCGAGGGGCTAATCCTGCCCCCTGATTTTTAACTAACTATCGCTGGCATCCTTGGCGCCGGTGTTGATGCCTAGCAGGTCATATGGCGGACACCAGCCGGTAGCCACGGTGGCGATCAATACAACACCCGCCACCAGTGCGATGATGCCGAGGGTTCCCTGTAGTAGCCCGAGTGGCCAGGCAGCAAGCGCCGCGATTCCGATGACTGCGCGAATGGTCCGATCTGCAGTTCCCATATTCGGTTTCATAATTTTCTCCCAGGTTTGGCGAAAATTTCAGCTGCGGGGCAAACCCCGCAGCTGCCTACTATACCCTAGTTTGCCGGTTCTGGCGTCGAATCACCCGCAGTTGATATCGGCACAAGATAACCACCCACGTTCATCATGTTAAACATCGGCTGCATCGACTCGGGATTCATCATCCAGTTAATGCGTGGCGTATACCAATTGGGATCGGCAAGCGACATAACCGGTTGATAAAAAGCCGGGTTCGCCATCGCATTCATCCAGCGAGTGTAGTAGGCGGGATCGGCCATCTGCATCATCGGCTGGTACATCGCAGGATTCATTGGCGCCATCATCCAGGACATGTACATGTTGGGGTTCATGAAATGGCCCATGGCACGACTCATTTTATTGAAGTCAGTCATGCCGCTCATCCAGGTATCCCACATGACCGGCTCGGTAGCGCACTTGGTCATGACATGAATCGAGCGCGGGTCGTTAACCACCGTCATCAACTGCATGAATTTGGCAGGATCCGCCATGGTTTCCGCCATCACTTCCATATCGGTGAACGCCATTAGCTGGGGTTTAATCGCATCAAATTGTGAGCTGTCTGTGGCCGCACATTCTCCGTAATATTGCTTGGCTAGCTCGAACTTATGCTCGGTAGCGTCCCCCTGTTCTTCGTTAGCAAGAGATACCGAGCCGCCAATGGCGAGGCCCAGTGATAATAAAGTTGCCGCAACTGCGGTAGTGAGTCGTCTTGTAATCATGTTTTCAACCCTCTGGTTATCCTCAAAAAATAAAATCAGTTCGAACATTATATTAATATTATCTAATATACTAATATTCCATCGGGGGTATAAGTTCTGCGCATTCGGGTAAAGGATAATACTTATGAATACTCAACATCCCCCCTGAGCGCGAAAAACACGGGCGAGGCCGGGCCCGCTTTCTGTTAACATGGCACCCATGACGCAGGATGCGTCGTGCAGACAGGTGTAGACGTCTGGATTAACCCCTGGAAAGGATTCTGTTATGTCATTGACCCAACTCAAAACCCGCGCCCAACTGGGCATTCATGCGCCCGAAGTTCGCGTTGAGGTACATATTTCCAACGGCCTGCCCACTTTTACCGTGGTCGGACTGCCTGAAACCGCGGTGCGTGAGGCCCGCGATCGAGTGCGTTCGGCAATACTCAACTCCGGGTTTGAATTTCCGGCGCGGCGCATCACGGTCAACCTGGCGCCGGCCGATTTGCCCAAGGAAGGCGGCCGTTACGATTTGCCGATCGCTCTTGGCATTCTGTCAGCTTCAGAACAGATCGAGGCATCGAGCCTCGCGGATAACGCCTGTTTCGGTGAACTGGCGTTAAGCGGCGAGTGTTGCAGAATCGAAGGCTTGCTGCCGGCGTTGATTGCGAGTAAGAAAGCCCGGCAAGGCGCTATCATTCCCAGTCAAAATCGCACTGAAGCCATGCTGCTGCAAGATCTTCCGATTCAACTGGCAACCTCGTTAGCCGAAATATGCAGCAGTCTCAATGGCGGTAAAGCGCTGCCCGTGGTTGATCCCATGCTTCCGCAACACAGCCCCGACCCGACCACGGACCTTGCCGAAGTCTATGGACAATACCGGGCTAAGCGTGCACTCGAGATTGCCGCCGCCGGTGGTCATCATATGCTGATGATGGGGCCACCCGGTACCGGCAAAAGCATGCTGGCGCAACGACTGAACTCCATTTTGCCACTCATGAGTGAAGATGAGGCAATGAGCAGCGCCAGCATTCGTTCGGTTTGCCAACTGCCGGTTAATCCGGACAACTGGCTGCAGCGTCCATTCCAGTCTCCACATCACACGGTATCGGGTATCGCGCTGGTGGGTGGCGGCAGAAATCCGAAACCTGGAGAGATTTCGCTGGCGCATAACGGGGTACTATTTCTCGATGAGTTCGCCGAATTCAATCGCGCTGCGATCGAGGTTTTGCGCGAACCGCTTGAAACCGGGCGTATTCATATTTCACGGGCCTCCGGCAAAGCCGTATTCCCGGCACAGTTCCAGTTGATCGCGGCGATGAATCCCTGCCCCGGGGGCTGCGATTCGATCAAGAGCTGTGATTGCTCAGCGCAACAGCTGACTCGGTATCGAAACAAGCTGTCTGCACCTTTGCTCGATCGTATCGACATCCAGATCGAACTGGGTCGACTCGAACACCAGCAACTGATTATCGAAAAACAAAAAGCGACGCAAACCAGCAGCGAAGTTCGACAACGAGTCTGCAGTGCTCGCAAGCTTCAACTAACGCGCCAGGGCTGCGTTAACGCCCGCCTTGGGCACAAAGACCTGGACGAAATCTGTGGTTTGAGCCGAAAGCTTCAGCAAACCCTGATAAACGGAATCGAAAAACTGCGTTTGAGTACCCGCAGTTATCACAAACTCCTCAAGCTAGCCCGTACCATCGCGGATCTGGCGGCTGCAGAGGCTGTCAACGAAACGCATATTGCGGAGGCGATTTCCTATCGCCGCCAGGATAAACGGCAGGCATAAAAAAAGCGGAGACTGCCTCCGCTTTGTTTTCATGCCTGAATTATTGCGTCATTTGGATTCAGACAGAATGTACTCGACAGTGGCACGAATCTGGTCATCATTAAACTGTGACCCACCCCGTGGCGGCATGGCGCCAATCCCATTGATTGCAGAAGTCACCAGCGCATCGAGACCCTTCGCAAGACGCGCCGTCCACGCCGCCGCATCACCAATTTTCGGGGCGCCCGCCGCTCCGGTAGAATGGCAGGCCAGGCATGCTCCCTGGTAAAGTTGATCGGGAGACTTATCCGCCGTATCACCGGCGGCCGAGGCGACAGTCATACTGGAGCGCATCTCGTCAAGGGAAACAACCGGTTGCAGTCTCATTGCCATATCTTGCATGGTATCGACCGATTCGACAGTCATTTCGTCATTACCCTGTTGCCCGATTACAACCTCCCCGATAATAATTGCAATCAGCAACAAACCACCAAGGACAGTTATATTATGCGGCGAAAAAGTTTCGTCTTGGGCTTCACTCACGAGTTGTCTCCAGCAAATGGACAGGTTCAGAAACGCTGGGCATTATCGTCGAAAAGTAAGCAATTCGCAAAAATTATTTGGCGATCCTGTTTAATCTATCGCCCTTTGGTTTACAATCACGGCCCAGCCGTAACGGGACTGGCAGGAAAAACGATGCGCTCGTAGCTCAGATGGATAGAGTGTTGGCCTCCGAAGCCAAAGGTCGTGGGTTCGATTCCCGCCGAGCGCGCCATTTCCCCCCCGACTTTAATGGCGGTTTAATTGCCCCGAACGGATCAGGCCTTCAGAAGTATTTGATAGTTTTTTGGCTTTTGAGCGTCACGAGCGCCGCATAGGCGCGATAAAAAATTCGAGAGGAAGCGCAGTTTAGATAAACCTAAATGAGCATTCCGAAAGGATTTTTTATCGCGCCTATGCAAGCGCAGTAGCTCAAAAGGCAAAAAAAAACCCACCCCAAAAAGGGTGGGTTAATAATCAGTCAAAACCTTGAGGAGGAGGAGGGGGTTTTAACTTTCTGTCTGCGAAGCATGAATGCCCCACTGACAATGATGCAATAATATTGGCGAAACTGTTACAATAACAGTTACACTTTTTCTAAAAATCTTACAATACAGTTGGTCCTCAACATGACAGTTTTGCGCCCTGAAACCTTTAAATACGACCAGGTATCCCGCTACATCACCGAGTTAATCGAGAAAGGAGAGCTCAAACCTGGCGATAAAGCACCATCACTGCGCAAGCTCAGCAAACAACTCGGGGTCAGCATTGCCACGATCACCCAGTCCTATGTCAATCTCGAGGACAAGGGAGTATTGAGCGCAAAACCGCAATCCGGTTTTTACGTCAACACTCTCGACAACCAGATTAACGATATCGCCAAGTCTGCGACCACGCCACGCCAGGCCCGTCGGGTACGTTTTGGCGAACTCTTCGAAGAGGTGTTTCGCAATGCGAACAATCCGCGCATTACGCCCTTCGGCACCTCGAATCCTTCGATGGACTTCATGCCGGTCAAGTCGCTGACCCGGGCAACACGCAGCATTATCAGCCGTAACCCGCAAAAAAGTATGGATTACCTGTTCCCGCCCGGAGACCGAAAATTGCGCGAACAGATCGCACAGCAATATGCCCAGACCTACACTCGAATCAGCGCGGACGATGTCATTATTACCTCTGGCGCCACCGAGGCTCTTTCGATTAGCCTGCGCACCGTCGCCAAGCGCGGCGACATCATCGCGGTCGAGTCCCCCACTTATTTTGCGGTGCTGCGCATGATTGAACAAATGGGGATGCTGGCCGTTGAAATTGAAACAGATCCAGTTACCGGTTTAAACCTGGAAGCACTGGAAGAAGCCTTCGATACCATGGACATCAAGGCAGTCATGGCTTCCCCCAACACCAGCAACCCGCTGGGCTGCCAGATGCCGGAAGAGAACAAGCGCGAACTGGTAAATTTACTGGCCGAACGCGATATTCCATTAATCGAGGACGACGTTTACGGCAGCGTTTATTTTGGCGATAAACCGCCCCGCCCTGCCAAGTCCTATGACCTCAATAACATCGTGCTGAGTTGTTCATCCTTTTCCAAAACCCTGGCCCCGGGTCATCGCGTCGGCTGGGTAATTGCGGGCCGCTATTACAAGAAGTTTCTGCAGTATAAACAAGCCTGGTCCTCCGCCACCTCCTCGATCAATCAGCTCGCGCTGGCCGAGTTTCTAAGCAGTGGGCAATACGACAGGCACCTGGTACGACTGCGCGTTGCGATGCGCGAACAGGTCGAACGAGGCCGCTTTATGATCTCTAAGAATTTCCCCGAAGGCACGCGTATTTCACATCCGCACGGTGGCAACGTGCTGTGGGTGGAAATGCCGAGCGGTTGCGACAGCATCGATATATTTAATCGCGCACTCGAGCACAATATTGCGATAACCCCGGGAATCCTGTTTTCGGCAACCCGTGGCTTCCGCAACCACCTGCGTATTAATTGCGGTTCTCCGTGGAACCAGGCCAACGAAAATGCGCTCAAGACGTTGGGGCAGATCGTATGCAATTGTCGCAACGGCTAGTTTGCCTGTTGTTCTATCGACTCGCTTAAGCGTAACCAGTCCTCTTCAGCCTGGTCGAGCAGTTTCCTGTTTTCTGCCTGTTCGGCCAGGTTGGCATTCAATTGATCACGATTCTCGGCATCATAGATCGAACTGTCTTCGAGTTTCTGTTCGAGGCTTTCCTGCAGGGCATGTAATTTGGCAAGTTTTTTTTCTATCTTGTTGAGCTGGTTCAACTGAAATTTTTGCTGGCGACGGGTTTGCTGGTGACTAACAACTGCAGATGCGGTTGAGTTTTCGCCGCGCGACTTGCGCTGCGCAAGCCATGACGGATAGTAATCGAGATCCTGCTCGAAGTGCTGCAGCATCCCGCCATCCACCAGCCAAAGATCATCGCAAACACTGCGCAACAGGTGTCGATCGTGTGATACCAGGATGACACTGCCATCAAAACCCTGTAAAGCCTGGTTCAGTGCCAGGCGCATTTCCAGGTCCAGGTGATTGGTTGGTTCGTCCAGCAACAGTAAATTGGGACGACTCCAGATCAGCAGCGCCAGAACCAGCCTGGCTTTTTGGCCGCCGGAGAAAGTTTTGACAGCCTGCAACACCTTGTCGCCGCGAAAATTAAAACCCCCGAGGTAAGACCGGATTTCACGCTCGCTCAGTTTCGGATCCATTCGCTGCATCGTCAACAGGGCGTGAGCCTCGAGATCAAGTTGTTCAACCTGGTGTTGCGCAAAATAACCAACATTCAAATCCTTTGCGCGTGTCATGTCCCCCTCGAAGGGCTGTAATTCGTTTGCCAGCAGTTTTATAAATGTCGATTTGCCCGCCCCGTTCAGGCCAAGCAACCCGATACGCTCGCCCGGAATCAACGAAAACTCGATATTCTCAAGCACGGTTTTATCGTCATAGCCGGTTGAAACTCGATCCAGCTTCAACAGTGAAGTCGGCATTGCCCTGGGTGAGCGAAACTCGAAATGAAAGGGTGAGTCGATATGCGCGGGCGCAATAATCTGCATTTTTTCGAGGGCCTTGATGCGGCTTTGAGCCTGCCTGGCCTTGGTCGCCTTGGCGCGGAAGCGATCGATGTAGTGCTGCATGTGCGCGATGCTTTGTTGCTGCTTTTGATGGGCCGCCTGCTGCTGCGCGAGACGTTCAGCGCGTTGCATTTCAAACGCTGTGTAATTGCCGCGATACAGGTCGATATGCTGACTCTCGATATGGGCCACGGTGGTAACGACAGCGTCCAGAAAATCACGGTCATGCGAAATCAACAACAGGGTACCCTGGTATCGCCTCAACCACTGTTCAAGCCAGATCACCGCGTCAAGGTCGAGGTGGTTGGTGGGTTCATCGAGCAACAACAGATCGGAACGGCACATCAATGCGCGCGCCAGGTTGAGACGCATGATCCAGCCACCGGAGAAGCTGTTGAGTGGACGTCGAATTTCGGCCTCGCTAAAACCGAGTCCTGCAAGCAACCGTGCCGCACGACTGGTGCCCTGGTAACCGTCGATTTCCTGCAGCCGTTCATGGCAGCTCGCAATCGACAACGCATCCGTTTTAGTCTCGGCTTCGGCGAGCCTGGTTTCAACCTGTCTTAACTCTTCATCACCATCGATGACATATTCAAGGGCGATACGCTCACTTAACCGGGCTTCCTGGTCTACCGAGGCTACCGCCCAGTCTTGAGGCATCGTAAATTGACCCTGGTCGGACGACAGTTCACCGCGAATTAACGCAAATAACGAAGACTTGCCACAACCGTTAGCACCGGTAATGCCGAGCTTTTGTCCCGGGTATATTTTAAAGTCAGCCGCTTCGAATAGCAGAGTAGCAGAACGTCGCAACGAGAGGTCTGAAAAACTAAGCATTAAAAGTCTCTCGATGCAGAGGTTGTCGAGCGTTAAAACTCACAGGTTAGTTCCCTTTTTCAAAATGGGGTAAGATACCACCCTGGGCCCCAGGAAGTTAACCCGAGATAACAAAAATGAATCTAGAAAAATACTACACCCTGGATGGTTCCAGACTCTCGTTTAGCCGACAGCAGGCCAGCGATTTCGCGAAATCGGTGGCCGGTGATTTTAATCCGATTCACGATATCGATTCAAAACGATTCTGCGTGCCTGGCGATTTGCTATTTTCGATCATCATCCATCACTACGGCCTGCGTCAAACCATGGGCATTTCGTTCTCGGGCATGGTAGGCGATGACACCACCCTGATTCTGCCCGAGGTAGACGCCCGTGAAATATCGATTTACGACGAGCATGATAAAAAATACCTCGACCTTTCAACTAACGGTGAACACAGTCACAACCCTGTTCTTATCGAGTCATTAACGCGCAACTATGTGGAATTTTCGGGCGAAACCTTTCCGCATGTACTGGTACCCCTGATGAAACAAAACAATGTCATGATTAATCCCGAAAGACCATTGGTAATCTATGACCATATGCGTATTTCGCTGGACAGGCTCGACATCGATTCCGTAAACCTCTCGTTGAGCGATAATATTTTCCGGCTTTACGGCAAACGTGGCGATGTCGCTCTCAACTACGACTTGAGCTGCAACGGAGAACTGGTGGGCAAAGGCCAGAAGAAGATGGTGTTAAGCGGTTTGCGCGAATACGACCAGGCCAGCATTGACGAGTTGATCGCAACCTACAGCGGGCGAAAAAGCCGTTACTCCGACAACGATTAATAACGGCGCGCGAAAATCAGATAACCCCCGGACTGCCCCCCGGATTGAAACACGATACGGATGAAAGCCGTCGGTTCGGTGTAAATGTCGAAGCGAATACCCTGGCTTACCGGATCATCCATTTCAAAAGCTACGGTTCCGTCGTCGTCGCTGATATCCCCATCGATATCGTAATAGGCTGCAAACGGGGTAATCCCGAAATTGGAAAAACGCAGGTTCGCGCCGATCTCTAAACTGGCCTCAGTCCAGTCTATATCAGCCCGATCGTCATCTTTATTGTCGCGACCGTCGTTGTAACTGTAGTTGAATAAACCATGCAGTGAGGTGCGCTCACTAATGCGAATTTCCTGGCGCAGGTAAAACTGGAAATATTCCCCATCAAATTTTCTCGTATCTGCGCTGCTACCGCCGTCAACACGCATATCAAAGTAGCCGATGCCCCCACCGACGCTTAAATCAGTTGCAGTTTTATCCTCAATCTTAAAAGCGATACTGTTGATCCGGGCTTCGCGCACACCGCTGTCAAATTCCCAGTCTGCATCAATGTTGGCAAGTTCTACCGAAACCCCGGTCAAACCAGTCTCGGTCGAATCATTCCTCATCCAATCAGCCTTCGCCTGGCCGGCATACAAAAAAAGTATTACCAGTAACTTAAAACGCACCAACAATAACCTGCATTCCTTTTAATCCACAGGTCATTATAGAACACCAATTCGTCGCAATTGGGCTGCGTCACTGATTCGTTCACACTCGCTCAGAATCCAGGTTGCCACCTCGTCAATAATGTCCTCGGGTTTCTTGCCCTGTGGATCGATCGGCTTGCCGATAACGACTCGAATGGTACCGGGCCACTTGATCCAGCTATGTCGTGGCCAGAATTCACCGGCATTATGCGCAATCGGCAGTACCGAGTACCCGGTGCGTTGGGAAACAATGGCACCACCAATCTTGAACGGTTTCTTTTGTTTCGGTAAAACTCGCGTGCCCTCTGGAAATAGCATCAATATTCTTCCCTGGTCCATGTGGAATTTGCTCTCCGTGATCAGCTGGTTGATAGCCTTGCGACCGGTACCCCGATTCAGGGCAATTGCATCCATCGCTTTCAATGCCCAACCAAAAAAGGGAATCCAGGTCAGTTCGCGCTTGACCACCCAGATCATCGGACGAAACAAACCCTGTATCGCGATCGTTTCCCAGGTTGAACTATGTTTGCTCATTACGATAAAGCCATGATCAGGAATATTTTCAAGCCCCTCAACCGAATACTTGAGTCCACAGATAATTCGCAAGCACCAGAGTGAGTAACTGATCCAGAACCTGACGATCCCCATCAGAAAATTCAGTGGCATAAAAAACGTCAGCGAAACCAGGCAGGCTAAGAGCAGCAGGACCGGCAGAAAGAGTATCCAGAATATGGTTGAGCGTATTCCCAACCAGATTTTATAGAGCGGACTGACCACGGCCGGAATCTATTTGCGGCGCAGAGTGTGGCGCACGAAGTGGGCCAGGTCATCGTAAACCGGAACATCCAGTACTTCGGGAAAGTTCTGCATCACGTACTCTCCCTTTCCGGTGCGAACCAGAATCGGTTTCGCGTTGGCCATCTTCGCTGCCTGAATATCGCTGATATCGTCCCCTACGACTGCTGTTTGCTTGAGATCGATTTTGAACTGACTGGCAATCTGAAACAGTAGACCCGGTTTGGGTTTACGGCATACACAATTCGCTTCGGGACCGTGCGTACAATAAAAAATACCGTCGACGCTGGCACCTCGATTTTCAAGCAGGCGCTGCATCTTTGCGTGAGTTTCCAACAGTTCTTCCTCGCTATAAAGACCGCGCGAAATGCCCGAATGATTGGATGCGATGGTGACCAGGTAACCTGCTTTTTTGAGCCGGTTGATCGCCTCGATACTACCTGGAATCGGATCCCAGCCGTCGACAGTGGTGATGTCATCATCCGGCAGGTGGTTGATGACGCCGTCTCTGTCAAGGATTACCATTTTGGCCAATCGAGTCTCCTGTCTGATGATCGAGTCTCAGGATTTTATCCGTGAGAAATCAGCGACCAGGCGGAAACTTTGCAACAGTTGATCGAGCAGTGCAAGCCGGTTGTTTTGCAAAGCCGCATCATCAACCATCACCATTACCTCATCAAAAAAGGTATCAACCGCGGGTCTGAGTTCGGCAAGCTGTTCCAGCCCCTTTAAGTAGGCCCCACCGGAAACCTGTTTTGCAACCCCTGCTTTAAGCGCCTGAAGTTGCTTGAAAAGCTGTTTTTCTGCTTTCTCCTGCAATAACCCGGTATCGACGTCGGTCTCCACATGCTCCTGTTTTTTAAGA
>Ga0265303_10001395_pt1 | contig 14807 bp, 10 predicted proteins | sample Helome_2_FD_192494 | JGI IMG/M metagenome (GOLD analysis project Ga0265303, IMG submission 192494) | Marine sediment microbial communities from subtidal zone of North Sea - Hel_20160317 (Illumina Assembly) | ecosystem: Environmental > Aquatic > Marine > Subtidal zone > Sediment ... | reverse complement strand
GATCATGGTGGACATCCCAACTATCTGTCTCGAAGCGAAGAAGGTCGGCGAAGTAACGTGCGGTATCGGAGGAGGCCGCGGCGTCGGTCGCTGCAACGAGACTCGACCATGTGAGATCTGTCATGTCGGCTCCTCAGCCCTCGGTTCACCTCAGATGGACACGACCGCCGTGGTCCCGGATTGGACCTCGATGATCTCATCCCGGATACCGAGGCGAATCGGCCCCGCTTGACCAGGCGGTGCCGAGACGGTCATCTCGGTCGTCGTGATCGTGAAGTCCAGGAGCAAACCGCGGTAGTGGATCTCGAACTGGAGCTCGCCCAACTCCTCTGGTATCGCCGGGTCGAGCCAGAGAACACCTTCGCGCGTCTCGATCCCCGTGAATCCACGCTGGACGAGATCGACGGTACCTGCCATCGCCCCAAGGTGGATGCCCTCGGGCGTCGTACCGCCTTGGATGTCCGTGATGTCACTCAAGAGGGCATCCCGGAAGAACTGCCAGGAGCGCTTGCGATCAGATCGAGCCAGAACCCACGCATTGACGATCCTGCTCAGGGTGGACCCGTGCGACGTGCGCTGGTCGTAGTAGTCGATGACCCTGCGGATCGTCGCCTCGTCGAGGTCGTATCCGAGGCGACCAAACAGCGTCGTGAGCTCCTCAGAGGACAGCAGGTAGAAGAGCATCAGCACGTCTGCTTGCTTGGAGAGCTTGTACCGGTTCGGCGTGTCGCCCTCGGCCTCCAGGATCCGGTCGAGGCGCTGGATGTCGCCGTATCGCTCTCCGTAGCCGACCCAGTCGAATTCCTCGAGGTCGCCGTATCCATCGAATTGGCTGATGATGCCGTCGTCGTGGAATGACACCTTCAGCTTTCGGCTGATCTCGTCCCAGCGATGCAGCTCCTCCGATTGGATGTGCAGCTTCTCGACGAGTTCACCACGCCGGTACCGGGGCACGGCCTCCAGTGCGTCGATGGCACGACACAGGATCCACGCTGCCATCACGTTCGTGTATGCGTTGTTGTTCAGGCCGGGTTCGTCGGAGTCTGGGTAGGCGTCGTGATACTCATCCGGACCCATCACGCCCAAGATCTCGTATCGGTCGATGGCCCGGTTGTATGTAGCGAGACTGGCCATGAGTCGTGCGATCTCGACCATCATCTCGGCACCACCGAACGCGAGGAAAGCCACGTCTCCCGTCGTCTGGTAGTACTGCCAGACATTGAATGCCACAGCAATGTTGATGTGCCGCTGCAGCCTGCTGTTGTCAGGCAACCATCGTCCCGACTTCGGATTCAGATGGAGGACCTGGCTCTCCTCCCGACCGCTGCTTCCGCTCTGCCATGGGTAGAGGGCGCCCTCGAGACCCTCCTCGCGAGCCGCCCACTTCGCTTCCGAGAGCCGGCGATACCTGTACATGAGAAGCGAACGCGTGAGATCGGGGAGGTGCAGGTTCAGGTACGGGAAGATGAACAGCTCATCCCAGAAGATGTGACCGCGGTAGGCCTCGCCATGCCACCCGCGCGCGGGAACGCCAATGTCGAGATCGATGCTGTGTTTCGACACGGTCTGGATCAGGTGAAACGAGTGGAGGTTCAGCACCATCGCCTCGAAGTCATTGGCTCCCGTCTTGAGCTGAAACCGTCGCCATGTCAGGTCCCACGACAAAGCGTGCGATCGCAGCAACTCGTCGAAGGGCGGGCGTCGCATCACCCAGATCCGCGCGGCACGGCCCGGTTGCGCGAGCGCCCGGTCCCTGGAGGTGCGCATATCGATGACCTTCTCGACCGTGGTCGGAACGCCTTCGCTCGCCTCGATCGCGAATCGTTGCGCCACGAATCCGCGGTCCTCGACGTTCGAACGCTCGAGCTCGAGCACCTCGCCGTTGAGCCTGACCACGGTCCTCGCCGCCATCGCGACGCGTATCTTCGACTGAACCGTCTCGACCACCACGTACATCGAATCCGGATCCGGGAAGCCTGACTCCATCGGGAGCAAGTGCTTCGAATTCAGCTTCCGATAACGCCCCACTCCCGCGTTGATCACGTTGCCGTCGATTCCAGACTCCACGGTGATGGTGCCGGACCAGTTCTCCGGCACGAACGTCGTCTGGAGACCCGCGGCGTGCGGGATCCCCATGTGCACGAACCGGCGTTGCGCAACTCGTGTCCTCCGTCCGTCGGGGTCGATGACGACGAACAGGCGAGTGAGCACGCCCTGATGGAGATCGAGCTCCTGCCGGTAGTCCTCGACCGTGTCGACGTCGAGGGAGAACCATTCATCGCCCCCAGGGCTGAATCGCAGGTGCAGCCAGTTCGGCACGTTGACGAGATCCTCATTCTCGACCTGGCGGCCGTCGACGTCGGTGACGAGTCGGTTGTAGAGACCTGCTACGTAGGTACCCGGGTAGTGGACGTCCCCCGCCTCCGCCTCTGGAGCGGCCCCGCGCGTCGCGAAGTAGCCATTGCCAAGCGTGCAGAGGGCCTCGCGCAGAGATTCTTGATCTGGATCGAAACCCTCGTACGTGAGCGTCCATCGGTTGATCATCGGTTGGCCTCGGCAATCGAGGCGAGGAAGGAGCGGACCTCGTTCGTATTCTCGAGTGCGTAGCGAGCCAGAGAGTCCTCGCCGTCCCTGCCGACGACGATCCCAAGGCCCAGATTCCTGATCACGCGAAAGGCATCCTCGTCGGTCGTGTCGTCACCGAGATACAGCGGCTCGACCCTGGGCGGGTGCAGATCGAGCTCGCCCTGTAACCACTGCAAGGCTCGACCCTTGTCCCAATCGAAGTCAGGTCGGAACTCGAAGATCTTCTTGCCCGTCGTCACGCGCAAGTCTGGCACGCTGGGCGCAACAGCCCTCACGGCCTCCTCCACGATCGGGTAGTCGGATTCCGCAACCCGCCGATAGTGGACGGCAATCGCGTACTTCTTGCGCTCGATTTGGGAACCGTCAACCGTCGCCAGACGCTGCTCCAGATCACGCGTTGCTCTACCCAGGGAGTCCAGATACGTGTGGAAGGCGTCGAGTCGATCGTCGTGGACTGGTATCCCATCGGGAGCGATGATGTCGAACCCGTGGCTGCCGGCGTAGTAGATGCCAGGTACATCCACCTTGGACCGCACGTCGTTGACGTCTCGTCCGCTCACGACGGCGACGGGGACCACCGATACGAGCTCTTGAAGAACCAAGCGCATGTCCTGCGAGAGTATGGCCAGATCCGGGTGGGACACGATCGGGGTCAGCACCCCGTCGTAGTCGAGAAAGACGACCAGATCGTGGCCAGCGACTCTCGATCGGATCTGCTCCAGCTCCTCCAGCGCTGACGGGAGAGATGATCGCGGCGCCGGCGATGGCTTCGTGACAGAGACCTGCGCGAAACTCTCCACGACCGCCGTTGCCCCTGCGGCCCCGAGCTCGGCGGCCTGCAATTCGTCGCCCCGGTTGACCCCGAGGACGACACGGAACCCACCGGCCCGACCCGCCTGCACGCCCGATTGGGCATCCTCGACGACGGCGGCACGCTCGGCTCCCACGCCGAACCTCGACGCAGCCTCCACGAACACGGCAGGATCGGGTTTGCCCCTGAGCCCGAGCTCGGCAGCGACGTTGCCGTCGACCTGGACGGGGAACAGGTCACTCAGATCAGCGGCCTCGAGCACCTCATCCACGTTTCGGCTCGAAGAGATCAGGGCCGTCGCGATACCGTTGGCCTGAAGCGTTCGGACGAAATCGACCGCCGCGTCGTACTGCTCCACGCCTCCGGATTCGAGCGTCTCGAGGAAGTACCCGTTCTTCCGATTCCCAAGACCACACACTGTCTCAGCATCAGAGGAGTCATCGTCAGTACCCCAAGGGACCTCGATTCCCCGCGATTCGAGAAAGCTGGCCACTCCGTCATAGCGTGGCTTGCCGTCGACGAACTCGAGGTAGGCGGTCGCTTCGAACGGGCGGAACTCCTCGCCTGTCGTCTCCGATCGGCTCTGCAAGTACTCGTTGAAGAGCCGCGTCCAGGCCTCGCGGTGCACCGCGGCGGTCTTGGTTATCACCCCGTCGAGGTCGAATATCACAGCATCGATGCTGTCGCTGTCAATCTCGCAGACATCAGCCACGCTGGTCCTCTCGATCGTGGGCCGCGACATCCTACGGGCCTGTGACCACACCACAACGGTTTTCGACGGATCCGCCTCGCGAGGCACGGCTTTGGCGCCGGTTGTGCGCGGAGGTTCTCCTCGCCAAGTGTGTCCGCCACTTCGGGTTAGGTGGATCGCGCCGCTTCGTAGTCCCCGGCCAATCGAGGAAGATGACGCCGAACCAGTTGTCAGTGGGTTGTCACCGACACAGACAGTTCGGTGAACGGGCTGAGACAGTAGGTAACGGCGTCGATGGTGTGGCCGCCGACGATGGTGAGAAAGTTCGCACCGTTGGCGTTCACGCCCATCCACGCATCCGCGGATCGGTGCTCCAACGCGCCACCCCCCATCATCGTCACATTGACCGCAACGACCCGCCCGAGCCAGCCATCGGAATGCAGCTGCCTGATATAGGTGAGACAAGGATCGTGACGACCCTGAAGACTCACCGCCGTGACGACCCCCGCAGCGCTCGCACCAATCGCCATTTCCTCCGCCTCAGCAAGACTCGCTCCCAGGGGCCACTCGCTGAACACGTGCTTGCCACCTTCAATGGCAGCCAAGACGAGCTCTCTGTGCTTGGCACCCTCACCACAACGGAAACGACATCGATGTCTGGCTGGGCTACTCGGCGGATTCCCGTCGGAGGTCAGCCCTTTTGGCTGAGGATCGTCAGTCCTCTGACGACTCGTTCCGAACGCCGTCGTCGATGACGTCTGCGACTATCTCTTCGTATCCCTCGTCCAGGAGGACGACGGACTGGCCCCCGCCTGCCCGGCCAAGCGTGCCAGGAAGCACCTCATTGGTGACTTCGGTGATGTCCATCTCCATGGCGATCGCACCCAGCTGGATCAGGTCGGTGGCCGTCAGGTTCGTGGACGTGAACCTGGATAGCGGTTCGAGGAGGGCAGGGAGATCCTCCATCGTTCCGTCCTGAATGGCGGTCAGCGCAGCAAGCATGACGATGCCATGGTGCAGCGACCGGGTGAAGTCCCCGCCTGGGATCAGCTTGCGCGTGCGGGAGAAGTCGAGAGTCCGTGCGGGCGTGAGGGTCTGTTCACCCGATCGGAACCCTGGAAACTCCTTCTGGGTGGGGATTGGAATGGGGATGGTGATCTGCAATCGACCAATGGTGGCTGCGATCAAGTCTTCGAACCCTGCGAAGCCCGTCAGGATGTAGCCCTCGAGCGGGATGTCCCAGGTCTCGGTGAAGTGCTCGAACAGGGCATCGGGCCCGCGCCCACTCGAGGTGAGGGCGTTGAGCCGCATCGCACCGTGGGCGGTGTCACCCCACGAGTCCCTCGGATACCCGAGGATCGCGCCAGCCCCGAGTTCAGGCACGGCGGTGAGGATGTGGATCGAATCCATTCGATGTACGTCAGCATCTCCACCGGGTCTGGCGTCGGATCCCAGTACCAGTACCCGTCGGGGGCTCTCTCCGTACCACGGATCGTCCCGCACCGAAGAGAGGTTCGCTCCCACGATCGTCCACCCGGATCCATCGTCAGCGACAAGAATCACGTCGCCAGAGTTCAGCGCGACCACGCCAACCTGTCCACCGGTGGCGAGCTCAGCAGTGGTCGCCGTTGCGGTGTATGAGTCCTCGAGTTGACCAGAGATATCGGTCAGGGCCGAGGCCATCTCCGGTAGGACGGGGCCATCAACACGGGGGTCGTTCAGCGACGTGAGGGCCAGCGAGAGTGCCTTGGCAAGAGGGGCATCGAGGTCTCCGTCTACGGAGACCATGGCGATCGCGGCTTCCGTCGTGGTCGGTGCCTGGGTCGTCGTGGTGGTCGATGCGACTGTCGTGGTCGGTGCATCGGTTGTCGAGGGGGCCGGTGCGGTTGTGTCAGCGGTCTCGGCGGGACTGCATGCAGCGAGAAGGACGGCAACCGCCGCACAGGCGGCGACGTGTCGAGAGGTTCGCAGCATGAGCGTGCAGTGTAGGTCCGGGATGGCCGGGGACCGGCTCAACAAGGCAGTCGGGCTGCATCAGGCGATGGAGGACAGCGCCCTATCGAGGGCGTTGCTCACCATGTCTGGCGACCCGGTGGCGAAACAGATTCGCATGAATCCTGGCACGGGTGCCCTGCATGCAGATCCGGGCGTGAGATTGACGTCTGTTCGGTCGAGCATCGTGCGCCAGAGCGCGTGCTCGGCCTCCCAGCTCTGGTCCGCGAGTGTCGTGCGCATGTCGGCGAGGATGAAGAGACCTGCGTCAGCAGGGACGTAGGGAACGTCGTGCCGTGCGAGCACTTGCGTGGTCGCGACATACGACGCCCGCAGCCGTCTGCGCATTTCCGCCAGATATCCGAAGAGCCAATCCTCGTCGGTGAGCATGGTCTCGAAGAGGTGTTGGGTATCGCCGGACACCACGCTGAACATCGCCTGGCTTCGCACCGCCGTGATCAGGTCGGAGTTGTTCGAGACCAGCACGCCGCATCGCAGTCCGCTTGCGGCAAAGTCCTTGCTGAACCCCCAGATGAGGTGCAGGTCGTCCTCGCGGTCGACGAGCCTGGTGATCGAGGTGAATGGCGAGTCCCCATAGGTCGAAAGGCCGTACAGCTCGTTCACAACGATGTGAAGTTCGTGGTTTCTGGCCCACGCGACGGCACCAGTCAGTTCGTCGTTGGAGAGGATGTGTCCTGTCGGATTTGGGGGATTGGTGAGGAGCAGGGCCCCGATCGGTACTGGTGACGACGCAAGGGCATTGTCGAGGTCGGTCTCGGTCAATCGAAAGTCGACATCGGGCGAGGTCGCAGCCGGAATGCCGTGGAGACCGATGCGGCTCTCGATGTCAAGCCAGTATCCGGCGTAGCTCGGGGTGGGGATGAGGACACCTTCCCCCGCATTGCAGAGTGCACTGAACGTCGCCTCCAGCGTTGCGCCGGCCCCCGCCATCGTGACGACTGCCTCGGGATCGATGCGCTCGTGCCACAGCTGCGTCGATCCGAACTCAGATATCGCCTCGCGAAACGACGCCCTGCCCCAGTGTTCGGCGTATCCGAATGCGGTCGCCTCCACATTCCGGACAGTGTTCGCCTTGGTGTGGAGGTAGTCCCACATCAGCTTGTTCTCGGCTACGGCGAGGCACGTATAGCCGTCCCTGACCTCTGCATCCAACGACGTCGTCCTTGCCACATGCTCCAGCAGGTAGTCGGGAACATCGGTCCTGTCCAACGCAGCCGTGGCGCGATCTGACAGCGTCGGACTCATCTGACGACGATGTCCTTGCCGGGACGGATCTCTCGTTCGAAGTCGATATGGGTCTCGACGTCGTGCATGCCGACGCCGGTGTAGAGACGGGTTGCGCCGGTGATGCTGTCTGCGTCGACATGTAGCGACACGGATCTCTTGCCCAGTCGCTGGTATTCGGCGAATGAGGTGGTGAGAAGACATCTCGCGAGTCCCCTGCCTCGCCACTCCGGAAGGACACCGAGAGACGCCACATACCCCTGGTCGTGCTTCGCTCCGTTCTCCCGCAGGCACACGTTGACGCCGACGATGTTGCTCTCGTCCTCTGCCAGCCACACGAGGTCGTCGTCCCACATCTCGCTCGTCCGCCACTGCCGCCAACGCCCGATCCGGGCCTCTGGCGGGGATTCGGTGTAACCGAAGTGGTCACGGAACGCGTGGCTGACGGCAGCCGACAGGTCGACGACGTCCTCATCCGGACGAATCGTTCGCAACGCTATCCCCTCGGGAAGTGCAGCCACGTCGATGACGCCATCGAGATCGATTGCCATTTCGAGGAAGTAGCGCTCGACGGAGAAGCCTCGACGAGCAAGCAGGCGCTTGCCGCGCTCGTTCCGTTCGTTCGCTCCCATCGACATGGTGACCCTCGTGCCGGAAGGAGCCATGCCGATGTCTGACTCGGCACGGGCTTCAGCCCAGTCGATGAGTGCTCCACCGATGCCGCGACCGACGTGGTCAGGGTGAACCCAGCCGATGCTCCACGAAGAAACATGTGGTTCGCGGTTGTGATAGGTGACGAGGGCAACCAGAGTCCCGTCGTCGGATCGCACGGAGACGATGTCCCTTCCAGGATCGAAACCTGGTTCACCGAAGTTCGTACGGAGCGCATCCTCGGTGGAGGTCGACGAACCTTCGATGGCGATCTCTGCGGCATGAACCAGCTGGTTCACCTCGCTCAGGTCATCAGGTTCACCTTGGATTCCCAGGTGTCCGGGAGGCAGCGATTGGGTCCACGTCATGGCCGGCATCTTATCGGCGGGGAATTGGCGATCGGAGCCGAAGGCGCCGAATCGTATGGGGCACGGTCCATCCCTATACTCGCGCCGGTTTCGAACCTCTCCCCGGAAGACCAGGAGTTCTCAGTGGAATCCCCAGAGTTGTGGCTCTACGTGGCCATCGTCATGGGCATCGCCGCCCTCATACTCGCCATCGTCTATGGCCGCTTGGTCGTTGCGGAGTCGCCAGGGAACGACCGCATGGTCGAGCTCATGGGCGCCATCCGCGAAGGTTCGATGGCCTTCATGCGCCGCGAGTACGCGGCAATCGGTGTCTTCGTGGTCATCATGGCTGGCCTCATACTGATCTTCCTCGACTGGGGACGACCGTGGGGCGCCGTGGCCTACGTCTTTGGAGCCCTGCTCTCAGCGCTCGCAGGATTCATCGGGATGCGGATCGCAACAGCCGCCAACGCACGAACTGCTGAGGCAGCCCGCCTGGGCGGGACAGCCAAGGCTCTCCCCGTTGCCTTTCGCGGCGGTGCGGTCATGGGCTTCACCGTTGCCGGTCTCGGCCTGCTCGGCTTCGGCCTCGGTGTCTGGTTCTTCAGTGAAGTACTGGGGATGGAGCTCGACGAGTGGGTTCAGATCGTCACAGCGATCGGTCTTGGCGCGTCGACCATTGCCCTCTTTGCTCGTGTCGGCGGAGGTATCTACACGAAGGCTGCAGACGTTGGTGCTGACCTTGTTGGCAAGGTCGAGGCTGGAATTCCCGAGGACGATCCCCGCAACCCCGCCACGATCGCTGACAACGTCGGCGACAACGTCGGCGACGTTGCTGGCATGGGTGCCGACCTCTTCGAGTCCTACGTGGGGTCGATGATCGCTCCCATCGCCTTCGCTGCGATCGTGTTCGCATCGGCACCGTTTGTTGCCCAGACGATCTTCTATCCGTTGATGATCGCATCGATCGGGATGCTCGCCTCGATCATCGGCTCGTTCCTGGTCAGGCCGAAGGGGGACCACCTTGCCAGGGCCCTGCACATGGGAACCTGGTCTGCCGCGATCCTCACGGTCGTCGGCGTCGCGATCCTCACTCCGATGATGTTCTCCGGCGTTGAGGGAGTCGAGAACAACGGCTGGGGGCTCTTTGGCTCGGTCGTCATCGGCCTCGCCGTTGGCTTGTTGGTCGGCAAGATCTCCGAGTGGTACACCTCGGACCACTACAAGACCGTGAAGAACATTGCAAAGCAGTCCGAGACCGGTCCAGCCACCGTCGTGCTGGCTGGCATCGCAGAGGGCAAGAGATCGGCAGCATTCTCCGTGATCGTGGTTGCCCTTGGTATGGGCGCCGCGTATTACACCGCTGACCTGGCCATCGAGGGCGGCGGCATCTACGGTGTAGCGATCGCCGCAATCGGCGTGCTCGCCACGCTTGGCATCACAGTTTCGGTCGATGCATACGGACCGATTGCAGACAACGCAGGTGGTATTGCAGAGATGGCAGAGCTGCCGCCAGATGTGCGCGAAGCAACGGACCAGCTCGATGCCCTGGGCAACACGACAGCAGCCGTTGCGAAGGGATTCGCCATTGCATCGGCCGCCGTCACGGCCCTCGCCTTGTTCTTCTCGTTCGCAGAGGCGGCTGAGATCACGGGTCTCGACCTCCTCGACATCAAGGTTGCCGTTGGCCTCCTCCTCGGTGGAATGTTCCCCTATCTGTTCGCCGCGATGACCATCCAGGCGGTTGGGCGTGCTGCATTCCAGATGATCGAAGAGGTTCGCAGGCAGTTCCGCGAGATTCCCGGCCTGCGAGAGGGCAAGCCAGGCGTCAAGCCCGATTACAACAAGTGCGTCGACATCTCCACCAAGGCGTCGCTGAGGGAGATGATCATCCCGGGTGCCGCAGCTGTGGCGTTTCCCCTTGTGGTGGGTTTCATCAGTGTCGAGATGCTTGGTGGGGTACTCGCCGGTGCGCTCGTCTCCGGATTCCTGCTCGCCATATACATGGCGAACGCAGGCGGCGCATGGGACAACGCCAAGAAGTTCATCGAGGCCGGAGCGTTTGGCGGCAAGGGCTCGGACGCCCACAAAGCAGCGGTCGTTGGTGACACCATTGGCGATCCGTTCAAGGACACGGCCGGGCCGTCCATGAACATCGTCATCAAGGTGATGACGATCGTCTCGCTCATCTTCGCCACGGCGTTCGTGAGCGCCGGTGGACTGTTGTAGAAGCGGTGCGAACGCAGACGCAGCTCACGAGTGCTTTAGGCTGAACCCCATATGCGAATAGTTATCGTCGGTGCGGGAGCCGTCGGCTCGTATCTTGCCGAGAAGCTCTCGTACGAAGGTCAGGACGTGGTGGTCATCGAGTCCGACCCGGTGCGGGCAGCAGCCGCCCAATCGGAGATCGACTGCCTCGTCATCAACGGCAACGGTGCATCTTCCAAGACGCTCAAGAAGGCGGGTCTCGGAGATTCGGATCTGCTGATCGCGGTCAGCTCTTCAGATGCCGTGAATGTGCTTGCTTGTGCAGCTGGCAACCAGCTCAAGATTCCGCGCAAGGTCGCCAGGGTTGAGGATCCCCAGCTCAAGGCGGAGGTCGAGGCGCTTGGCGTCGATCTCGTCATCGACCCCGGCGAGGCGGCCGCCCGTGAACTGGTGAAACTCGCCACGAGCGGCGACATTGCGGAGAAGATCGAATTCGGCGAGGGGCGGCTGGTGCTGCTTGGCGCCTATGTGGATGCGCGCGCCCCGTTCGTCGGCAAGACACTCGCCGACCTGCGGCTCACCGTCGAGGGATGGGCCTGGCTCGTCGTTGCCGTCGTTCGTAACGGCGAAACGATCATCGCACGTGGTTCGACCACGCTCGAACCGCACGACCACGTCCTGATGATGGCTGAGCGAGACAGCATCGAGGACGCCTATCGGTGGCTCGGCCTTTCGAGCGCACCCGCAGAGAAGGTCATCGTGCTCGGTGGTACACGCCTCGCCCAATTGACCTCCAAGATGCTCTCCGAACGCCACATCCACACGATCCTGATCGAACCAGACATGGATCGCTGTCGTTTGATAGCCGAAGAGCTTCCTGGCGTCGTCACCGTTTGCGGAGAGCCGACGAGTCCGAAGGTCCTCAAGTCGGAAGGCGTCGACGCCACGGATACGGTCATGGCGCTCACGGGCTGGGACAGCGAGAACGTGCTTGGCGCGCTCGTTGCCAAGTCGCTCGGCGCCCGCGAAGTCATCGCCAGGTTCACCAATACCGAACTCGTCGGCATGCTTACGGGTCTCGGCATCGATGCCACCGTGAGTTCTCGCCTCTCTGCAGCAAACGAGATCCTCAGGTTTGTGCGGCGAGGGGTCATCTATTCCGTCGTCACGTTCTCCGATTCCGACGCCGAGGCGATTGAGCTCGAGGTTGGTCCGAAGAGCCCTGCGATCGGCAAGACGCTTGCCGATCTCAAGCTGCCCCACTCGATGATCATCGGTGGTGTCCAACGCGGGAAGGAAGCTTTCGTTCCGCGGGGTATCACGGAGATTGCCGAGGGCGACCACCTGATTGTCATCGCGCTCCCTGAAGCCATCGCAACAGCAGAGAAGTTGTCCGGCTGAATCAATGTCCTGGCGTCACCTCCTCCACGTTGTAGGCGCTGTGCTCGGGGCCATCGGCGTGGCGATGCTCTCGCCGATCATTGTCTCGGTGATCTATCGGGAGTGGTCTGACATCCCTGGGTTCCTCGGTGCTGCAGCAATCACCGGGGGAGTGGGGTTTGCCCTCTGGAAGATCTTCGACCGGCCTGGCGAGCTGAGCCCCCGGGAGGGCTTCGCTGCCGTTGGTCTTGCATGGATCGCTCTCGCTGTATTCGGAGCCCTCCCCTACCTCCTGACCGGTAGCATCTCCAACGTGGTGGATGCCGTCTTCGAATCCAGCGCGGGCTTCACAACGACGGGATCATCGATCATCCCCGATCCTGGGCTCCTGACCCACGGTGTGGTGTTCTGGCGGTCCTTCACCCAGTGGATGGGCGGCATGGGAATCATCGTTCTGTCGGTTGCCATCCTGCCGCTGCTTGGCATGGGAGCCGTGCAGCTGGCACGCGCTGAATCCCCGGGCCCGACGCCAGATCGCCTGACTCCAAGGTTCTCCGAGACGGCGAAGCGGCTGTGGCTGGTGTATTTGGCGTTGACCGGCGTCGAGGTGCTCTTCCTCTGGTTCGGTGACATGTCGTTCTTCGAGGCGTTCAACCACTCGCTCACGACGCTATCGACCGGTGGATTCAGCACGAACTCCGGCTCGCTCGGCGCATATTCGTCGTATTCGCAGTGGGTTGTCATCGTCTTCATGGCCCTCGCTGGAACCTCCTTCGCCTTGCACTACAAGGTGGTGCGAAGGGACCGCATGGCCTACTTCAAGAACGTCGGGATTCGCGTGTACCTCGGCATCGTCTTGGCTGCAGCTGCGCTGATGGCGATCGCAACATGGGGCGGGTCGGTCACCACGACCATCAGGGACTCACTGTTCACCTCGCTCACGATCATCACGACGACCGGATACGGGACGGTGGACTTCGCCCTGTGGATCCCTGCCCTCGAGATCATGATCGTCGGGCTGATGTTCGTCGGTGGCATGGCTGGCTCGACATCAGGCGCCATCAAGTCGGACAGGCTCTACATCCTCTACGAGGCCTCAAGGACGGACGTTCGTCGACTCATCCATCCACGCGGCGTGTTTGTGACCAGGGTTGGCAAGGACACCGTGCCGGACCTCATCGTGGAGACGGTGCAGACGTTCTTCCTGCTCTACATGTTCACGTTCATGACAGGGACATTCCTCCTGGCGATCATCGGTTCCGTGGCTGAGCCGAATATCGACATGGTGTCCACGGTATCTGCCGTGGCGTCATCGATCGGCAACGTTGGTCCTGGCCTGGGGTCAGTCGGTCCGACGGAGACCTACCTGTTCTTGCCCTGGCCAGGGAAGCTCTTGTTGTCAGGCGTCATGATCGTCGGACGGCTCGAGATCCTCCCCATCCTGATCCTCTTCAACCGTGAGGTCTGGCGCCGGTAGCGGTTCGGGTCTTGCCATGTCGGGATCGTTCTCTTTCAGCTGCTCTTGCTTCCGCCTGCGATCCCAGTAGGCGTTGTAGGACTGCTTTCGTGACTTGGCGATGATGAACCACAGACCGAGGATCACGCCAGCCCCGATGAGCCAGAACAGGACCTGGCCTCCCCCACCATCGGGAAGGTTCGTTTCCTGGGCAACGATTTGGGCGTATATCACGGGTGGCGACGGCATGGACCTAGCCTACGGTGACCACACGGGAGAGTCGATTGGCCCGATATGTCACTCTGATCCGCCACGCCGAGACGGAGGCGAATGCCGCGCTCCGGTGGCAGGGTTCGATGAATGGCCCGATGTCACAACGCGGCATTGACCAGATGGATCGACTCGGCAAGCGCGTCGCAGACTGGAGCCCCGCCAGGGTCGTCGCATCGGACCTCGATCGAACGATGATCACAGCGTCCGTCTTCGATGAAGTCCAATCCGATCCCCGCTGGCGGGAGTTCGATGTCGGAGAATGGGAAGGCATGCGTAGCGATGAGATCCGCGTTGCATTCCCCGGCCAGCTCGAGGCGCTGATGGCAGGCGAAGATGTTGTGCTGGGCGGTGCTGAGCGGCTGTCGGAGTTCAACGTCAGGATCGTTGAAGCGTTCAATTCCGTTGTCGCATCAATGGGTGATGGAGAGGAAGTCGTCGTGGTGAGCCACGGAGGAGCTATCTGGGCGCTTGTCACCCATGTGCTTGGCCAGACGGGGAGGTCTGCATCGTTGATCCCCTCACACAACACGGCCGTCACGCGGGTGCGAGTGGATGACGATGGAAGCTCCCAATTGTCGGTGTTCAACGATGGGTCACATCTCGACCTGCTCCCCACCCAGTTCGGACCGGACGGGAGTGTCGTCTCCGTGTTCCGCCATGGGCAGACCGAGGGCAACGTCGCAGGAAGGTGGCAGGGTCGGTCGGACAGTCCTCTGACAGAACTCGGCGCGTGGCAGGTCGAGAATGCGGCAACTGTCGTCCCCAGCCTCGACACGCTGTTCGCATCGCCCCTGGGTCGCACGATGGCGTCTGCCGAGATCATCGGTCGACCGCACCGAGTGACACCGACATCGGACGACGGACTCATCGAGATGTCATTCGGTTCGTGGGAGAACATGACAACGGCAGAGGCTGCAGTTGCAGACCCGCAGCTGTTCGATGAGATCTACGTGCGCGGCATCGACACCAGGCGCGGAGGTGACGGCGAGTCCTTCGGAGAGGCCGGAACGCGAATGATCGACGCCGTAGCGAGCATCGCCCGGTCCTCGAGCGACTCCGAAATCGGCGTCGTGTCTCACGGCGCCGCCATCCGCGCCTATGTGACGGAACTCGTTGGCCTGGGATTTGCCGAGCGCAACCGGTTCCCCGTCCCACGCAATTCGTCGA
>Ga0265303_10001394_pt1 | contig 14808 bp, 10 predicted proteins | sample Helome_2_FD_192494 | JGI IMG/M metagenome (GOLD analysis project Ga0265303, IMG submission 192494) | Marine sediment microbial communities from subtidal zone of North Sea - Hel_20160317 (Illumina Assembly) | ecosystem: Environmental > Aquatic > Marine > Subtidal zone > Sediment ... | reverse complement strand
GATCCGCTCCTTTGGTTTCAGGTAATTCCTGGATCTGTGTAATTCGTTTTTTAAAATCTGCACTGTCCAATGAACTGCAAATAAATTGTTGTGCATTCGCAGTTAGCACTCCGGCCAGGATACATATGAATAAGAGAATGTGGGTGCGTGCCATGAGGTAAAAATAGCATTTATTACGTTGGCTTTCCTGCTTTTATCGTTGCTCTTCTGGAGAGGTGAATTCTTAAAGGCCCTTCAAGAACTAATAGTACCTTTACACCTTTTCTAACCCAGGGCAAAGGGCAAAAACACCCATGGCAAACTACCTATCAGATGAACTCGGATTGAAACCTATCGGATCCTTGCTGATCAAGCAAGCGGTACCTGCGTCTATAGGGATCCTTGTGATGAGTCTGAATATCTTGGTGGACACTATTTTTGTTGGGAATTGGATTGGATCCATCGCCATTGCCGCAATTAATGTAGTGCTCCCAGTATCCTTTTTCATTGCCGCTTTGGGTTTGGCCATTGGAATTGGAGGCAGCAGCATGATCTCCCGGGCCCTAGGCGCCGGAGATCACGAAAAGGCACTCCATACCTTTGGTAACCAAGTCAGCCTTACTTTATTGGTGACTATAACCATGGCCCTCCTTGGCCTCTATTATGTAGATAGTTTAATTCCGGCTTTTGGAGGTAAGGGTGACATTTTTCCTCTAGCCAAGATCTACTATGTCATTGTCTTATATGGCATCCCTTTTCTCGCTTTGTGTATGATGGGAAATACAGTGATCCGAGCTGAAGGAAAACCCAAATTTGCCATGATCGCCATGATCATTCCTTCCATTGGGAATCTTGTTCTTGACTATATTTTTATCTATATATTCGATTGGGGTATGCACGGGGCGGCCTGGGCTACAACGGGGAGCTACCTGTTGTGTTTCGCCTATATCTTCTGGTACTTCAGATCCTCATATTCTGAACTTTGGCTCAAGGTGAGCAATTTTAAATTACGCTCACCGATAATTCGAGAAATAGGAAGCTTGGGAGGGGTTACTCTGGGCCGTCAGGCAGCTACGAGTATCACCTACCTTGTCATGAACAACATTCTCTTCGAACTGGGAGGAGAGGCTATGGTTGCCGTTTATGCGATAATAGGCCGCATGTTGATGTTTGCTCTTTTTCCTGTGTACGGGGTTACACAGGGATTTCTTCCTATTGCAGGCTATAATTATGGAGCGCGGAAATTCGAAAGGGTAAAAAAGACTATTTATACCGCGATCAAATATGCGACGATCATGGCAGTATTAGTATTTGTGGGATTAATGATTTTCCCGGAATTTATCACTTCGTGGTTCATCTCGGATAATGCATATATGAGTGTTCAGGAATCGGCAACCAATGAATTTGTACTTAAGAATACCCCGGCTGCAATGCGCTGGGTGTTTGCGGCCACACCATTTATCGCCTTACAACTAATTGGCGCTGCCTATTTTCAGGCTATAGGGAAAGCCATCCCGGCTCTTTTGCTAACATTGACCAGGCAAGGGTTTTTCTTCATTCCGCTTGTACTGATTCTTCCTTTGTTTATCGGAGAAATTGGCGTATGGATTTCTTTTCCCATCGCTGATATCCTGGCAACATTAGTTACCGGATACTATCTGCGAAAGGAGATCCGACTTAATTTGGCATCCAAAGTTTAGGGGGAGAAAATGAGTTAGGCAGCTACTACCTCTGTGCGCATTACCCGTCTCAATCTTTCTGCTACATCTATTGTAAGCCATTTTAGGTGGTGTACCTTTCTGGCATGTGCAGCAGCCTTGAACATTGCTTCTTCTTCACTATACGCGTGAAAAATTCCATCGCAATCATAGCCAATATCTCGACATCGAATTATTTTTTTCATGGCTGGGTGATTTGTTCTAGGTTAATAAATTGATTGTTGTTTATGAGGGTCATTTCCATTATGTCCGCGACATAATTTCATTCCTCAACTAATTTTGCCTTTCAAGCTTACACTCTCAGACAGTATTCCATAAATAGCATAAATATTCTCATAATATGCACATTTACTGCTACTTAAGGGAAAGTCGACCCGGGGGAAGATATGTGGACGACAAGGCCTAAGATACAAAAATAATAAGGAATACCCTACAAAGTTATCAACTAGGGCTCGATGAAATTTCATTACATTTATTACTTCTAATTCAAGAATTACTACATGAAAACCATCACCAACCAAGCGTATTTCATTCTACTGGGATGTTTACTTTTTTGCATTACACTATCTGCTCAGCGAAGAACTAAGAATTCAAACACAACACAAACCTATCCTGAAGAATTGTATTCCAGCATGGAATATAGACTTGTAGGCCCATTTAGGGGAGGTCGATCAGCAGCGGTAACCGGTGTGCCGGGGAAGCCCAACCTGTTTTATTTTGGAGCTACCGGCGGAGGGGTTTGGCGAACTGAAAACGGAGGCCGCAGCTGGGTAAATATTTCAGATGGATATTTTGGAGGTAGTATTGGAGCTGTAGAAGTGGCAAAAAGCGATCAGAATGTAATTTATGTGGGCGGGGGCGAAAAGACGGTTCGTGGAAATGTCTCCTCTGGATACGGGGTATGGAAAACAGAAGATGCCGGAAAAACCTGGAAACAGGCGGGTCTGGAAAATAGCAGGCATATTCCCAGACTAAAAGTGCACCCAACAGATCACAACATAGTGTTTGCAGCTGTTATGGGAAATATTTACAAACCTAGCCAGGACAGAGGAGTATATAAAAGTACTGATGGCGGTAACTCATGGCGAAAAGTATTGTATACCAATGACCAGGCGGGAGCTGTAGATCTGGTTATTGATCCTAATAACCCAAGAATTTTATACGCATCTACCTGGCGGGTACAGCGTACACCTTATAGTTTAAGTAGCGGCGGACCCGGATCTGCACTTTGGAAAAGTACGGATAGCGGGGAAACCTGGAAGGATGTCTCTAAGAATGAAGGATTCCCAAAAGATACCTTGGGCATTATTGGGGTTACTGTTTCCCCAAAGAACTCCCAGCGTGTTTGGGCTATTGTGGAGAATAAGGAAAAAGGGGGCTTGTACCGTTCAGATGATGGAGGTAAAAAATGGGCCCAGGTAAATAGCGAACGTAAACTACGCCAGAGGGCCTGGTATTACACCCGGGTCTATGCAGATACTGAAGATGAAGACCTGGTATATGTACTCAATGTACGCTATCACAGATCAACAGATGGCGGACGAACTTTTAAGACATTTAATGCGCCGCACGGAGATCATCACGATCTCTGGATTGCTCCGGAAGATCAAAAACGTATGATCATTGGAGATGACGGAGGCGCCCAGGTCTCCTACGATGGAGGTGAAACATGGAGCACTTATTACAATCAACCTACGGCACAATTCTATCGGGTTGCTACGGACAATTCCTTCCCGTACAGGATCTATGTTGCCCAACAGGATAATTCGACCGTTCGTATTAAACATCGGAGTGATGGTCGTACGATTGATGAAGACGACTGGGAACCTACAGCTGGTGGAGAAAGCGCACATATCGCAGTAGATCCAAATAATAATGACATAGTGTACGGCGGCAGTTATGGGGGATTCCTGACACGGGTAAATCATGAAAAGAATACGCGACGAGCGATCAATGTATGGCCAGATAATCCTATGGGATATGGAGCAGAAGGCATGAAGTACAGGTTCCAGTGGAACTTTCCTATCATTTTCAGTAAACACGATCCAAAGAAGCTCTATACTTTTTCGAACCATGTTCATATGAGTACAGATGAAGGGCAGAGTTGGAAACTGCTAAGCGGCGATCTCACCAGAAATGACCCAACTAAACTAGTGTCAAGTGGCGGACCTATAACACAGGATAATACGGGAGTAGAATATTACTGTACCATATTCGCCGCAAATGAGAGTCCGCTCAAAGAAGGATTAATGTGGGTAGGGAGCGATGATGGCCTGGTTCACGTAACCAGAGACGGAGGACAGAATTGGACGAACGTCACCCCTGCGAATATGCCAGAATGGAGTATGGTGAACAGCATTGAACCTTCCGCTTTTGATGAAGGGACATGCTATGTAGCAGCCACGCGATATAAACTGGGAGATTTCAAGCCTTATTTGTACAAAACCACAGATTTCGGAAATACATGGACTAAGATCACAAATGGGATAGATAATGAACATTTCACCAGGGCTTTGCGCGAAGACCCTAAAAGAAAAGGCTTGCTTTATGCCGGAACGGAAACGGGAATGTACATATCATTTAATGACGGTACGAGCTGGCAAAAATTTCAATTAAACCTGCCTATTGTTCCTATTACAGATCTCGCATTAAAAGACAATAACCTGGTAGTGGCCACACAAGGCAGAAGTGTCTGGATCCTGGATGACTTGACAGTACTTCATCAATTGGATGCTTCGAGTAAAAATGCTTCGAACATACTGTTCAAGCCTAAAGACTCGTATCGTACCAAGGGAAGATCGAGTAGTACACCTTCCTTAACAGCGGGTCAAAACCATCCAAATGGGGTGATCACTCATTTTTATCTGAAAGAGTTCTCCAAGAAGGATTCTATCTCCCTTACATATACAACAATGCAGGGAGATACCCTGGCTTCCTATAGCACATATGCCAAAGAAAAGGACGATAAATTAAAGGTTAAGAAAGGCGGAAATACGCATGTGTGGAATACACGTGGCAAAGACGCTGAACGATTAAAAGGGATGATCTTATGGGCTGCAAATTTAAGCGGACCCAAGGCCGTGCCTGGTTCTTATAAAGTCAATCTATCTGTCAATGGAAATACAAATTCCCGGGATTTCAAGATTATTCCGGATCCTCGCGCTGAAGTAAGCATCGCTGATATACAAAAGCAGCACGATTTCATCATGGACATCAATAAGTCCATAGATCGGGCGCATCAATCCATCAAGAAGATTCGAAAAGTATCCACTCAATTGGATGCCTTTATGAAACAATACAAAGGGAATGAGGAGATAAAAGATTTGCTTGATAAGGCTAAGAAAATGAAAGATGATTTTGGTGATATTGAAAAAGCGCTGTATCAAACAAAAAACCAAAGTAATCAAGACCCATTGAATTTCCCGATCCGACTGACGAATAAATTGGGGTATCTGAATAGCCTTGTAGGTTTCGATGATTTTCCTCCAACAGACCAGGATGTAGCTGTGAAGAACGAATTGACTTCACAGATCAATACACAATTGGAGACATTTGATGCCTTGGTGGACAAGGAGATCTCGGCCTTCAATGCCGCTTTTAATGCTGCCAACCTCAATTACCTGTTCATAGAAGAATAAGACAAAAAAGCATATACATGAAATCAATTAAATGGATTGTGTCCATTGGGGCATTTCTATTCTTTTACGATTTGCCGGCAACGGCTCAAACCACAGATGCTGAATCGTATTACAGTCCGCTTACTTACAGGAATATTGGACCTTTCCGGGGAGGTCGTTCTGTATGTGCGACAGGGGTTATAGGCGATCCACTGACCTATTATATGGGGACAACCGGTGGTGGGTTATGGAAGACTACCGATGCGGGGCAACGATGGGAAAATATTTCAGACGGCTTTTTTAAGACAGGTTCGGTAGGTGCCATTGTAGTTGCGCCATCAGATTCGAATGTGTTGTATTGCGGAATGGGTGAACACGCACCCAGAGGCGTAATGACCTCCTATGGAGATGGGGTGTATAAATCTACCGATGCCGGAAAGACCTGGGAACATATGGGCCTTAAAGCCACCCAGCATATTTCAAGGATCGTAGTGCACCCTACAAATGCGGATGTTGCCTGGGTAGCAGCACAAGGAGCGCTTTATGGACCCAACAAAGAACGGGGTATTTTCAAAACCACAGATGGGGGTAAAACCTGGAAGAACGTGCTCTTTGTAAATGAATTGACAGGCTGTTCCGAATTGTCTATTGACCCTGGCAATCCAAGGGTACTATATGCGGCAATGTGGCACCATCAGCGAAAGCCGCACATCGTGATAAGTGGGGGTGAGGGGAGTGGTTTGTATAAGTCGACAGACGGGGGTGAATCCTGGTCGAAAATGCACAAAGGACTACCAAAAGAATTAGGTAAAATGGCCATTGCCGTAAGTCCGGCAAATTCTGATAAGGTGTTTGCGCTCATTGAAAGTGACTCCAACAAAGACCAGGGAGGCCTCTTTGTTTCAAACAATGCAGGAGACTCCTGGAGTATGATTAGCGGAGATAATAGACTGGTCCAGCGGGCGTGGTATTATATTGAAGTTTTTGCGGATCCGAACGATGAGAATACCGTGTATGTCATGAGTGCGCCTGCGCTGAGGTCGCAAGACGGAGGGAAAACATGGGAGCGACTAAGAGGAACACACGGCGATTTTCACGATCTCTGGATCAATCCGGATAATTCTCAAAATATGGTGATCGCCAATGATGGCGGGGCAGCTATATCTTTCAATTTTGGCAAAACCTGGTCTACCCAGGGCAATATGCCCACGGCACAGTTCTATCGTATAAATGCAGATAATTTATTTCCATATAATATTTATGGCGGGCAACAGGATAATACTTCCGTTCGCATTGCAAGTCTGTCTGTCGGTCGCAGAAGCATTGGAGAACAAGATTGGACCTATGCCGCTGGAGGAGAAAGCGCATTTTTGGCATTTGATCCTGACAGTCCTAGATATGTGGCTGGTGGAAGCTATTTGGGCACTATAGACATGTTAGATATGGACCTCAAGCAGGATACTAAGATAATGGCGGCACCTATACAATACCTGGGTCGTGAAGCCAGGGATATGAAATATCTCTATAATTGGAATGCCCCGATTATTTGGTCGAAGCATGAACCGGGCACTTATTATCATTGTGCTCAAATGGTATTACGTACACGTGATATGGGTGAATCCTGGGAAGAAGTGTCTCCGGATCTAACCCGAAATATAGATGAGAAACAGGGTGCAGGCGGTGGGCCTTATACGATAGAAGCGGTAGGAGCTGAAAACTACGGGACAATTGCTTATATGATAGAATCGCCACATGAGAAAGGGGTGTTCTGGACAGGGAGTGATGACGGCCTGGTTTATCTGACCCGGGACGGGGGCAAGAATTGGACAAATGTGACTCCCAAGGGCTTAAGAGAATGCCTGGTAAATGCCATTGATATTTCCCCTCATGATCCGGGGACAGCATACATTGCAACAACCAGATACAAGTTTAACGACTATACGCCAGGGCTATACAGAACCACAGATTACGGAAAAAGCTGGACGAATATCAGCTCCGGTATCCCCTATGGCGCCTTTACAAGAGTCGTACGTGAAGATGCTGTGAGGAAGGACCTCCTTTATGCCGGAACAGAACAGGGGATGTATGTTTCCTGGAACGGAGGCGCAAAATGGGAGCCGTTGCAGCGAAACCTTCCTGTTACCCCCATTACGGACCTGAAAGTGCATAAAGGAGACCTTATTGTAGCTACTTCAGGCCGGTCTTTTTGGGTGCTGGATGATCTTGCAGCTTTGCAACAATACAACCTTCAGTCCAAAGGATTAAGGATCTTAACACCTGAACCGGCATTAAATGCCTCCTGGGGAAGTCCGTTAAGCGGTAATAGCACGAATCAAAAAGGCACCCATCCATTTAAAGGGTTGAATCCTGCCAACGGTATGGTCATTTACTATCAACTACCAGCACAAACGGATAGCACTGAAATAACTCTAAAGATTCTGGACAGCAATGGAAGTGAAGTGAGGACATTTAGTTCTGAAAAAGACAAAGACTATCTAAAACACAATGGTGGGGGTCCTCCTCCAGCTCCTGTTTTATCAAAAAAAGAAGGACTCAATCGTTTTGTGTGGGACATGGGCTATCCCTTACTTCCTGGGATACCGGGGGTGTATATAGAAGCAGGATTCAGAGGGCATAAAGCCATTCCGGGCACCTATACACTAAATCTCTCAATAGGAGATCAAAGGTCGGAAACGACTGCAATAATTCAGGAAACCCCGGGATTCAACATTCCAACTTCACAATATGATACCTACGACAAGTTTATGAAGGAGATTGAAGAGAATCTAACAGATATGCACGCCAAAGTAAACATGTTGTTTAAGGCTCAGAATCAAATAATGTCGATTGTATCAGAACTGGAGGATCCTGCACTTAAGAAGGCAGGAAAGGAATTGCTCGCTAAATTAAAAAGCTGGGATGAGGACATGGTTCAACGTAAATCTAAGGCCTATGATGACGTTGAAAATTTCCCAAATAAGTTTACAGCAGAATACTTGTTTCTAATAGACCAGACAAGGAGTACATTACCGCGAGTGAACAAATCGTCTAAAGATAGGCGCGCAGAATTAGATTCTCAGTGGGTTGGACTAAATGCGAAAGCGGAAAGTTTATTAAATAAAGAAATACCTGCTTATAATCAGAAACTTTGGCAATCTGGAATAGGTGCAGTTCGATTGAAATAGGCGGATGGCATATGCCCATATAGCCTCAAAAGTCCTGGAATACTTTGGACTGATTATTGCTATCTTTATCCCAAAATACCGGGCTCTTGTTCAAGAAATTATCCCTTCGTTCGCGCATCTTTATTACCATGATCTTTCTGGTATTGATCGCTTCGGTACTTATTGCAGGTGTGACCATTTATCAATATCGCGAACAGTCTGAAGACTACCACCAGAGCAGGCTGGAACGAAAAGAAGATCAGATCAAGCAGAGTATTGAATACACTTTGAAGGAGACTACTTACCCTGTGGTAACTGAGAATCTTGCCCTGATCTTTAAAAATGAGATTTACCGTATTGCTGATGTTCAAAATGTAAATTTTAATATTTATGACCTCGAAGGGCAACTCCTTAAAAGTTCCCATCTCTCTTTTCGAAACGAGGAAATATCTACCTGCCTGGATGCCGAGGTCCTGAATAATTTAACGGCAAGTCCTACGAAGCGGTATGTCGAGGAGAATACGTCCCAGGAAGGACGCTACCAGGCGTCCTATACGTATATCACGGATTACAAGTTTAAGCCCATCGGGATTTTAAACCTACCCTATTACGAAGACAATTCCTTTAATGAAATGGAGCTTCGTGAATTTTTAATCCGCTTAGGAGGGGTCTACCTGGTGATGTTATTATTAGCTATAGGATTGGCATATTTCATTTCTAAATATATTACGCGTTCCCTTCAGACGATCTCAGACAAACTAGTTCAGACCGATCTCTCCAAAAGAAATGAAAAAATACTTATTGAAAACCCCGGAGAAGAAATAGGGTTGTTGATAGACTCTTATAATGGGATGATCGACGAGTTAGAAGAGAGTGCGGCAAAATTAGCCAGAAGTGAAAGGGAACAGGCATGGCGCGAAATGGCAAAACAGGTGGCTCATGAAATAAAAAATCCACTCACCCCCATGCGCCTGAGCGTACAAAGTTTTGAAAAATCCTTTGACCCAACGGATCCAAAGGCCAAAGAGAAAGTAAAAGAGTACTCGGAAACCTTGATCCAACAGATCGATATAATGAGCAATATTGCTTCGGCTTTCTCGAATTTTGCTGATATGCCTGCCCAACAAAAGGAGACGCTGGATGTGGTTAATACGGTAAAACTGGCATTGGATATATTTAATGAACCTTATGTTCATTTCATTGCTAATGAAGAAAAGATCATTGCCAAATTGGATAAAACCCAATTGGTACGCGTGGTTACAAACCTGGTCAAGAATGCCATTCAAGCTATGCCCGATATTGAAAATCCCCTAATTGAAGTTTCTGTTGTTAGGGATGACGAGAATGTCATGATCATAGTCGCAGATAATGGAATTGGTATAGCTGATGAAGTAAAGGAGATGATTTTTGAACCAAAATTCACCACTAAGTCCAGTGGAACAGGATTAGGCCTGGGAATGGTGAAAAATATTGTCGAAACCTACAATGGTACGATCCATTTTGCTTCTAAACCTGGTAAAGGGACTGTATTTACGGTAACCTTGCCCAAAATCAACGAAACAATAGCGACATGAATCTAAAGAATGTGCTTCTAGAGATCGAAGGCCCACTTGCCGTAGTAACTGTAAATCGGCCCGATAAATTGAATGCTCTAAATAAAGAAACTATCAATGAACTGCATCAGGCCATGCAAAGTCTTGATAATGACAATGATATTCGGGTTATAATTCTTACCGGAAGTGGGCAAAAAGCCTTTGTAGCAGGTGCAGATATTGCGGAATTTGCTGACTATAGTGCAAAAGAGGGCAAACACTTGTCAAAAGAAGGACAAGAAAAGCTTTTCGACTTTGTGGAAAATTTAAAAACGCCTGTAATTGCTGCGGTGAACGGATTTGCACTCGGTGGTGGACTGGAGCTGGCCATGGCTTGTCATTTTAGAGTAGCAAGTCATAATGCACGCCTTGGACTGCCAGAGGTTTCTTTAGGTGTGATCCCCGGCTATGGCGGCACACAACGACTTCCTCAGTTGGTGGGGAAGGGTAGGGCGATGGAGATGATCTTGACAGCAGGAATGATCGATGTAGATCGGGCTTTGGAATATGGATTGGTTAATCACGTTACTTCTGTAGAGGAATTAATCGAATATTGTAAGAAAACCGCACAAAAAATCGCTTCAAATTCACCAATAGCTATCAGCTATGCAATAAATGCTGTGAATGCTGGTTTTAACTATGACCAGGATGGTTTTCAAACCGAGATCAAAGCATTTGGTGCATGTTTCGCAACCGAAGATTTCGAAGAAGGCACCTCTGCATTTTTAGAAAAACGCAAAGCAGATTTCCCTGGTCATTAGAACACTGTATGAGAGCGTAAGCAATCATATGAAACACCAAGTAATCACTTTAGTCCTTCTCTTATTTATTTCCCTGGGTATGGCTCAGGAAATGCCCATTAAATATGACTTCGGAGAAAAATATAACGATAGGTATAAATATTCTAATCTCGTAGCACAAGCCGAAGATGGCCTTGGGGGTTATTTAATGGTGCGAGCCTATTATTCAGGACTTGTATTATCGCCTAAAGGCTATCTCATTGAGCACTATAACCAAGACCTGGAACTTGTTTCGGAATACAACTATAAGCTAAGAGGAAAAAAGTTCGTACACGGCTATGTCCGCAATGGGCAGTTATATCTCATATTTCTGGAATATAACAGGGGCCGATCCGTATATGAATATAGTGTTCACAGAAGTCCTTATGACGAATTCAATTTTACAGAAGAGACTTTGTTGAGCATAGCTTCGGAAGAAGTTCGTCAACCCTACGACAGGAATTACTACAACAGGAATTTTAATTCAGGATTTACGACAACCTTGCTACATGATGATGCAAACTCTGTTTTTCTGATAAGTACGCATTTCAAAAAAGGGAAAAGAAATCAACATTTTATTCATGTATACGATGCCTCCCTGCGCAAGGTAATAGAGCATGATTTCTCTACTGAAGTAGAGACCAAAAACTACGCTTTTGAACATTTGGCAGTCAACCCGGATCTGACACAGGTGTACATAATGGCCAAGGCCTATTTCAAGAAGAAGCGATTTGGAGCCTTGGATCGTAAGTTTCAATATGAACTTATTCAGATTAATGCCGCAGGGGTACAGGTTCAGAATTTTCTTGAAGAAGGAAAATATATAGAAGGCCTCAAGCCGGTCTATAAGGAGAATCAATTACTATGTGTAGGATTTTATGCCGATAAAAGAAATAAAAGATACAATGGCCTGGCCTACTTTAGTCTCGACCCTGAATCAATGCAAATAAAATCTAGCAAATACAATGCTTTCCCAGAGCAATTTGTTGTGGACAAATATGGTAAAGAAGGCGCCGAGGGTATCAAAAACCTGGTATTTAAAAATGTCTCATTTACCCCGGATAACGGTATTGTTTTCAATGCAGAGGAATACTTTGTTACGCAAAGTGTGCAAGCGAATTCAAGTGGAGGGAGAGTTCGGGTAGAGCGATATCACCACAATGATATTGTTTGTGCTAAACTGGACTCAGATGGCGATCTGATATGGGCCAGGAATATTAATAAAACAGAAGTGACCCAAGGTGATGGAGCCTATGCCTCATATAGTTCCTATACCAAGAACGGTGATACCTATTTCTTTATTTGTACGGCAAATGAAGCGCCACAAGTAATGACAAAGAACAGGATAATGTTCAAACAAGGCATAAGTCGCAATCGGAATATTTTTACGGTAAAACTGGATAGCGACGGCAATATCAGCTACGAAAAGATCATTGATAATGCGGAAGCCCGACTACCATTCATGGTTTCTAAACCCCTAATTAATAAAGAGTCTGACCAACTTCGCTTTTATGCCAAAAGGGGTACTAAAAAGCAATTAGTCAGTGTTAGTATAAAATGATCATTATAGGGATATAATCCATATATTTGGATATAATCCTATTAAATGTCATTAATTCCCTATATTAAAGGCCGCGGTGCGCAGGCAAACCCACCCAATAAGTTTCTGAAAGAACAGCACGAGATCCGGGACGATTTTCTGGAATATTGTGATAAGGAAAATGAAGCTTCCACAGAACCAAGGACAGTTTATAGGCCTATTCATCCCAGGACTATTGTTAACAAGATAAAAAGTCCGGATGTTAAGATGCCCTTTTCAATGAACCCCTATCAGGGATGTGAGCATGGTTGTGTGTATTGTTATGCCAGGAATACCCATGAATTTTGGGGGTATTCGGCCGGACTCGATTTCGAGAAACAAATTCTAGTCAAACACAATGCAGCTGAACTCCTGGAAAAGAAATTAAGAAGTAGTAGCTGGAAAGCAGAAACTATAGTTTTATCGGGGAATACGGATTGCTATCAACCCGCAGAAAAGAAATTTAAGATTACCAGGAAATGTCTTGAAGTGTTTAACAGATATAAGCATCCTGTGGGCATCATCACCAAAAATGCCCTGATTTTGAGAGATAAGGATCTGCTCCAAGCTCTTCAAAAGGATAACCTGGTCTCCGTTCATGTTTCGGTTACTACCCTATCAGAAAAAACCCGTCGCATCCTTGAACCAAGAACGGCAACTATTAAAAGAAGGTTGCAGACTATAAAAACCATATCAGATATGGGGATACCTGTAAATGCTATGCTGGCGCCTATCATCCCCGGTATCAATAGCCATGAAATAATGGATTTAGCCAAAGCCGTTTCAGAAGCCGGGGCCTCTTCATTTGCTTTTACCCTTGTTAGACTGAATGGTGCAATAGGTCAGATCTTTTCAGATTGGATCAGGAAGATCATGCCTGATAAGGCGGAAAAAGTATTGAATCAAATAGCCGAATGCCATAGAGGCCAACTGAATGATAGTCGCTTTGGACTTCGTATGCGAGGTGAGGGAAATATTGCCGAACAAATTCATTCCATGTCCGCTCTTGCCAAACGAAAGTATTTTAAAGGAAGATCAATGCCTGAACTAAACAAGGACCTATATCCTATTTATAAAAAAGGTCAACTGAGATTATTCTAATGACCAACACTTGCGATATTCCCGTTTCTCCAAATTATTGGCTTTTTCATAATTGGTAATTCGCATGGCCTCACCATCCCATTTAAGTTTTCTTCGGCCCGGGTAATTGAAAGGATTTGATAGCCAGATTCTCCATAAAGACGGCTTCTGTACCAACTCCAAATGATGCTACAAAAAGGGTGTCGCTGGGCTCATGTGGCATCTAGCCATTCCATTCTTTATAGAATTGTTCCAGGAATTTCAACATAAAATCATGTCTCTCTTCCGCTATCTTTTTAGCTGTAGCAGTATGCATCATATCCTTGAGCAGCAATAGCTTTTCATAGAAATGATTAATTGTTGGCGCATCGGATTTCTTATAGGCTTCTTTACTTTGATCTACCTGGGGCGGGATTTCCGGATCATATATTGATCTGTTCTTATAACCCCCATAGTGGAAAGTGCGTGCAATGCCAATAGCACCAATAGCGTCCAGACGATCGGCATCGCGAACTACATCCAATTCCGGAGATGAAAATGCTTCGGACTGATCTTCTAAGCTGTTCTTAAATGACATATACCGTATTATATTTTCCACATGCGAAATGATCTCTTTTTCAACGGAAATAGACTGTAGAAAATCCCTGGCTTTAATAGGACCTATCTCTTCATTCCCATTGTGAAATTTTGAATCGGCAATATCATGAAGCAGCGCGGCCAATTGAACTACGAATGAATCCACGTCTTCACCTTCTGAAATGAGCAAAGCATTATTATATACCCGTTCTGTGTGAGACCAATCATGTCCTTTCTCCGCTCCTGACAGGATCTCTTTTACAAAGACCCTGGTTTGATCAATCTTTTCTATTTCATTCATGGTTAGCTGTGTATTGCCGATTTGATCGCCGTTTCGACATCTTCCAAGACCTTGTTAGTTTCCAAAGAATTAGGAATAGGGGAATGCACATCAATAGTAATAAAAATTCCTATTCCATAAGGAAATTTACCATATCGGAGGAGTTTCCACGAATTGTTTATACTAATCGGAATAAGCAAGGCAGAAGGAGATTCTGACATAAGGACTTTGAGTCCGCCAGTGTGAAATTTTTTGGGGACTCCGTCCCGACTTCGGGTTCCTTCGGGGAAGATAACAGCACTTCGCTTATTTTTTTCAATATACTTTCCTAGTTTTCGTATTTCTCTTAGCGATTGCTCTTTGTCTTTCCTATCGATCAGAACTGAGCCGCCATGTCGCAAATTATAGGAAACACTGGGAATCCCTTTTCCCAGTTCTTTTTTG
>Ga0265303_10001393_pt1 | contig 14813 bp, 13 predicted proteins | sample Helome_2_FD_192494 | JGI IMG/M metagenome (GOLD analysis project Ga0265303, IMG submission 192494) | Marine sediment microbial communities from subtidal zone of North Sea - Hel_20160317 (Illumina Assembly) | ecosystem: Environmental > Aquatic > Marine > Subtidal zone > Sediment ... | reverse complement strand
CGGGAATAGTCATTGATATTGATGTCCCATAGATCCGGCAGCTCGGCCAGCATTTCGATCATGTCGCGGTGCTCGCCGATCACTGGATCGCCATCGTCGTCACCGCCCTCGTCGGCAGAAAAGCGTACCGCGACCGCGCAGCGATCACCGACCGCATCTTTTGTTTCCTCGATCAACTCGCGCACCAAGCGCACCCGGTTTTCAAGTGTTCCTCCATACTCATCGCTGCGGGTATTGGTCTTTGACGACAGGAAATGTGATAGCAGGTAGCCATGTGTGGCATAGACGTAGACAATATCGAAGCCGGCATCACGGGCACGTAGCGCCGCATTGCGGTGCCAGCGCCTGAGTTCACGAATATCGGACTTATCCATTGCCCGCGCCTGGTAGGGGATTCCGATGGCGTTTGGCAGGTTCGCTACGTCCATCGCGACTTCGTTACTGAACAGGTTGGTGCTGCGCGCGCCACCAAACCAGAGCTCGGCGCCGGCGAGCGAGCCGTGCTCATGTACCTGTTCGGTCATGATCGAGTGTGCCCGGATATCGCCCTGGTCCCACAGCGACGCGTAAGGATGCGGTAAGTCGTCGGACGCGGGATGTATCGAACAGAACTCGGTGCAGACGACGCCCCAGCCGCCTTCGGCTTTCATGCCGCGCAGGGCGGCCACCATGCGCGGTCGCAACCAGCCGAGGCCGGTGCAATGCGGTACCTGGTAGAATCGGTTCCTGGCGGTAACCGGGCCGATTTTTACCGGTTCGAACAGGACGTCGTAGCGCGGGTCTCGAGTCATAGCAAAGTTTCTCGTTCAGGTCAGGTTGACGTCGTTATTGAATAAAGCCTGCAATCGCATTAATCGATTTTCGAAGCGCCGGTCCAGCACATCTCCCGGGGGTTCTGCACGGTTAATAATCGACGGCAGAAAACCTGGATCAGCGGGTGGACGATACCTCAAGTTTTACTTTTTTTGGAGACTATGTCTCGAAAAGAGGTGTATCGGCAGGCGTTAATACTGCTACCGACTGCCGATACAAATTTGAAGCCTAGCTGCTGGCACCTGCCGCCCTGAAGCTGGCACGGGCATTTTTAGCTTTCTCCATCGCCGCCTTTGCTTCCTGCGTAGTCAAAGCCTGGATAGTTTTGAGGTTGGTAACACCCCCGGTAGCTCCTGCGATCATCATTCCGGCTACCATATCCGTCAATTTCTCGCCCTCCGATATAACCAGGAAGTCGTATTCTCCGGTGGTCACGTAGTAATCCACCAGTTTTGCTCCGACCGACTCCATCAGGCCGGCTACCGCGGCTTTTCGATCCTCGGGATTGTCGACCATTCCCTTGATAGCGCTTTCGCTATAGTTGCCTTGTGTGATAAATATTGCCATTTTAGTGCCTCCTTTTCGGTAATCGTTATATGAGACTTGCATACAACCGGAATTCGGTTCCCGGCAACCGAATATATTATCATGGTTGGCCCGAAACGGCCTGAGCTTTCAAAAACGGGTTAAACTGCCCGATGCCCTGGCGCTTTGTGGCGCACTGACGACAATTGGGTTGAACAGATGAAAAATATTTATACCTTTGGCCGCAAACCGGCACAGCGTAATTACACGATTGATGACCTGCGCGCCCTGAAAGGCTCGGGTAAACGCTTGACCATGTGCAATCCCGGCAACGAGGTTGAAATACGGGCCTGCGTTGATGCCGGTATCGATTTACTCACCGTGTGGGACAACCAGATGCAGATTGCCCGGGAACTGGCGCCAACCCATTTCATGGGAACCGCGATGACCTGGGGGCAATATGCGACGCCCGACGAGATTCTGCGGGCGGCCATCCGCTGCATGGAGCAAGGTGCTGACATGTACTACACGCTGCGCAGTTTTGACATCGTCGAAATGCTGGCCAAGGAGGGTATTCCGGTGCAGGGTCATATGGGGCTGATTCCATCGGTCAGTGTCTGGTCTGGTGGTCTGCGGGCCTTTGGTCGCACTGCAGCAGAAGCGATGCAGATTTACCAAACCTTCAAGCGCTACGAGGACGCTGGCTGCTTTGCGGTTGAAATTGAATGCGTGGCCGAAGCAACCTTACGACACTTGAACGAGAAAACCTCGATCGTCACTTTTTCGCTGGGGTCAGGAAATGCCGGCGACGCCATTTTTCTATTCATGTCCGATATCTGCGGCGAGTCCGAGTCACCACCCAGGCACGCGCATGCATTCGGTAATCTTGCGCCGCTGCATCAGGAAATGTACCAGCAACGCGTGGCAGCATTAAAAAAATTTCACGCGGAGTCCACCGCGATGCGCTTTCCCTATGCAGAGCAATCGATAACAATGCACGCGGGGGAAGAGGAAAAGTTACTTGAGGCACTCGACAAGCTTTAACTGTAAAGGGGGTAATAAATCCTGTTTATGTTGACAGTGGGTAACCGGTATTATCCAGTTACGCTTGCAGGGCTTGAATTAACCATGTGGGAGACAATACCTTGACCGAACTTTCTTACGAGTTCGCGCGCGCGATCACCCGCCTGCCGGCACCGAGTATTGTGCATGGGCTGAGAGCAGAAGACCTGGGCAACCCGGATCACGATCAAATGCTGAAGGATCATGCGCATTATGTTTTGACGCTTGAGGAAACCGGGGCCAGTGTTATCGAGCTGCCGGCGCTCGAGGCTTACCCGGATTCCGTCTTTGTCGAAGACGTCGCGCTTTGCCTGCCCGAAGTCGCCATTCTGATGCGCCCGGGCGCCCAGTCCCGACTGGGCGAAGTCAGTGAAATGGCGCCGGTGTTGCGGGACGTTTATGACCAGGTGCTTGAAATCGAGGGGCCTGGTTTTATCGAAGGGGGCGACATCCTGGTGACCGCCAAAGAGATTCTGGTGGGTCTCTCGTCCCGCACCGATGAGGCGGGTGTTGCTGAACTTGAGGAGATTACCAGTCAATGGGGTTACCAGCTGCGCCAGGTCGTGACGCCCCCGGGCGTTCTGCATTTCAAGACGGATTGTTCGTTACTGGATGCGGGAACCATCCTGTCGACAAAACGGCTGGATGCCACGGGATGTTTTGAAAACTATCGTGTGATCCACACTGCTGACGGCGAAGAAGCCGCTGCAAACTCGATTCGATTTAATCATCTGGTAATGATGCCAGCCGGGTTTCCCCGAACTCGCGACCTCCTTTTGAACGAAGGTTACGAGGTGTGTGAAATTAACAATAGCGAATGCGCCAGGCTGGACGGCGGCATGTCCTGTTTATCCCTCAGGTTCTAGCATCTCGAATAAGGGCAACAGGCGGATATCGAGATCTGGCCGCAGTCAAGTTGCGAAATTGTCAGCTGTGCCAATGGCGTCAGCAACCAGATTTGCAAAATGCTGCTGTACCGGTTCCCAGTAGGGTGATAACACGCCCCCGTCAAATCCATCGGAGCAGCGGCCGCTCTGCATACGCTCGATAATGCCGATGTCTTCACGGTTGAGGTCGTGCCAGTTCTTGACGACATGTTCGCGCGCTGCACGGTATTTTTCCGCGATCGCGCCGTCGCCGATTAAATACAGCGCGATGGTTTCGCGGCATTTTGATGCTCCCTGCGGCCAGGCTATGAATACGTCGACCTGGTCCGGAAAAATTTCGAAGGCGAAGTTGGGGAAGAGTACGAACCGGTCACCGCGATTTTGCTTCTCCACCGGCAGGTTGGGGAACCAGGGTAGTGCGCCGCCACGCGCGGGGTCAGCCTGTTGAAATTCGTAGCCGCATAACAAAACTTTTTGCTCAAAGGTTGGCGCCTCGCGTTCATCCATGCCGACGAAATCGTTTAACCATGGATGGCAGGAGAACACGTGATAGGGTTCGATAAAATTCTCGATCGGGAGTTTCCAGTTGGCGTTAATGTCAAACTCGAGCGATTGGCTAAACCGCATTGCGCTCAAGTCGTAACCGTCAAGTTTTCGGGTAATCGATTCTATAGCAATGGCGAAATCCTCGGCGTCGCCGCTCAGGTTGACAAAAACCCAGTCGTACCAGGTGATGCAACGAATTTCAACCAGGTCGGCTCGGTGGCAGTCTGACTGGTTGACGTCATGCTGCTCGCCGCCGTGAAAATGCGGTCGCGCGATCAACTGGCCCGACAGGCTGTAACTCCAGGCGTGATTCGGGCAAACGAATTTCTTGCTGTTACGGGGTTCAGTCACCAGCTGGGCGTCGCGGTGGCGACAAACATTATGAAAGGCGCGGATACTCTGGTCCTCCGCCAGCACCAGCACCACCGGCTGCCCGGCGCATCGACCGGCGATGACAGTTACCATCACGACGGCGAAGAAGCCGGACTGGTATTGTCGGGCACGCTCGAGCTCACCATTGACGGGCAGCCCTATGTACTCGATGCTGGCGACAGTTTTTCGTTCAAAAGTCAGCTAAAACATCGCTACGCAAATCCATCCACCACCGAGGACACCGTCGTTGTCTGGGCGAACACACCGATTACCTTGCGCAAGTAGCTTCGTTTATTGCTTACCCGCTTATACTGGCCTGATTCTCCTTGCTAAATTCAGGGATCAGGCCGTTTTTTCGAGGTTTACATCGATTCAATCGTTTTAATCATGCGTCGTCGCATCGATTCATCGGGCAGACGTCCGAATCCTGCCCCCATGTTGTCGACCATGTGCTTGAGCTTTGAAGTGGCCGGGATGATACAGGTCACGTCGGGGTGAGCCGCGATAAACTTGAGGAAAAACTGTCCCCAGCTGGCGCAATCGAACTCGGATGCCCATTCCGGTAGGGGGGTGCCCCGGACTTTACGGAACAGCCCGCCGCGTTGATATGGACGGTTGATCAATGTGGCGATTCCGCGTTCACTTGCGATTGGTAGCAAGCGTTGTTCAACTTCGCGGTCCAGTATGTTGTAGCTGAACTGTACAAAATCGAGCGGTAGCTGTTGCAGTATCTGTTCGAGTTCACCGTGGTAACGGCCATGCGAGGTCGTAATACCGAGGTAGCGTATTTTTCCCTCGTCCTTCCAATCAACCAGCGTATCGATGTGGGTTTGCCAGTCGCGCAGGTTGTGAATCTGCATCAGGTCAATCTTGTCGACGCCCATGCGCTGCATCGAACGCTCCATCTGATTGATGCCCTCGCTTTCACCGTTGGTCCAAACCTTGGTTGCCGTAAAAAGATCCTGTTTATTGTTTACCCGGCTCAGCAGGGCACCGGTTACCGCTTCGGCGTTGCCATACATCGGCGACGAATCGATCAGTTGCCCGCCGTTATCAAAAAAAGACTGCATGACTTCGAGCAGGGGCGACTGGGCGGCGGTGGTGCTGTCAACATCGAAGGTGCGGGAAGTGCCAACACCGATAACGGACAAGCGTTCACCCGTGGATGGGATCGTTTTCTTGATTACCGTGGATTTTGCAGCAGCCAGGCAGCTCGGGGCGAGCGTGCACAGCAGCGAGGCGGCGCCAGCCGATTTTAAAAAATTACGGCGGCTAAGACCTGAATTTATTTTACTCATTTAATGTCTCCGTAAGCACAGTGCCAGGTGGTTCCGAATGGATGCTCTTTTTCTCAAATCGGGTACCGAGAAAGATCGCGACCAGGGCCCAGATCATTGCCAGCAGGGCAGCTACTATCGCGATTGCGCCAAGGCCGAGTCCGATACCCTGCGCGAGCCCGGTATAGGTCCAGCCAGCGAGCACATCACCACCCCGATAGACCACGATATCAATAACCGGCTTGGTTTTGAATCGAGTTTCCCGGGACACCCCGGTGAACAGCATTTCTCGCCCCGGCCGTGTAATTGCATAGTTTCCCGCCCGGCGGACGATCTGTAAGCCTATTAATAGCGCAAGCCCCGGTGCGATCGCAACTGCGATCCAGCCGAATACGAGAATTAGCGGGACCAGCGCCAGGGTTACGGCCAGTCCGAATTTGGTTGCCAGGCGGCTGGTGGCGAACAAGGCAGTCAGAATGGCCAGTGTGTTGACAACCAGGTCCATCATTCCCCAGTACTGCGAGCGAGTAGCGCGATCGTACTCGACCATGACGTTCTTCAGCTCGAAGTAAACGAAGCTGCTCATCATCGTGTACAGCAATATGAACAGGCCGATGCCGAGCAGAAACCGATGACTGAGAAAGTCGACGAAACCATCGAAAAATTCTCCGCCGATTGATTTTATGGGGACAGTGTCGGTAACGGGTTTGCTTTCGCTTACAGGCTTCGTTTTATCGAGGAAAAAAATAATCGGTACAATCAGCAGCAGCGTCAGGGCTGCAATCAACAACAGGTTATAGACCCCGAGAATGCCACCCAGGAAAACAGGAATTGAAGGTCCTACGACTGCTCCAATACTTGCGCCGGCGCCGAACAGGCCGAACAGGCGTTTTGATTGCGTCCTGGAATAGATGTCGGACATGAAACTCCAGAATACCGATACGTGGAACAGCGCAAAGAAACTGACCCAAACGTAGAAGGCTTTATCGATGATTCGGGTGTCGTCAAACCAGCTTGCACCGACATAGAACAGCAGGAAAGAACCCGCAAAAAAGATATAAACACCGGGTACCAGCCGTTTCAGCTTAATCCTGGAAACAACGAATCCGTACATCAGTACGGCGCCGGCGCTGATAAGGAAAGTCAGTGTCCACAGCCAGCTCAGCTCGGCGTCGGTCCAGTCGCTCGACATCGCGTCACGCACCGGTCTGAGCACGTAATAAGCGGCCATCAACAAGAAAATAAACAGGAATGACATCGATGCCGTGGCCAGTTCCCGTGATTCCACCTTGAGCAGTTTATTAACGAAAATTTGGAACGAGTCGGGCATGCGTGAGTTTAAGAATTTCTATCTGCGACAGTATAACCGAAGGCGTCGGCAGATCACTGCACTGCGCCTGTTAGTTATCCTGAATCTGTCGCTATTTCGGCTGGTGCGTGTTTGGCAAGCCCGACAACCATCTCGGTTGCGGGCTGCTGGAGTAACACCCGTGGGTCGACCTTCAGTTTTGAATCGCGATTACCGCCGCCGAGTACGACGTAGTCGCATTGCATGACCGCATTGTCGATCCAGATGGGTAAGTCAACGGGAAGGCATAACGGGGTTACTCCGCCGATTTCCATACCGGTCATTTCGCGGGTTTCGTCGGCTGATGCAAACGATACCTTGCGTGCACCCATTTTCTTGCGCACGGTGTGGTTGGTATTCAGGCGATCGGTGGCGAGCAGTACGCAGACCACGAATTTCCGCTCCCCGGTTTTGGAGCGCACCAGGATCGCGTTGGCAGAATTTTCGAGCGCCACCCCGTAGTGCTCGCAGAACACGGCGGTATCGGCAAGTTCAGGATCGCAGGGCCAGACTTCGAACGGATGGCCAGCCTGTTCGAGAAAGGTTCGTATCTGGGGAAGGGTATCGCTCAATACTCGTCTGCCAATGCAGCTAGCTAGCCGGGAGCATATTATTTAACATAGTCATACTTTTGTGTGAATTTAAATTTACGATCGATTCAAGCAAGACCGCGAAGATATAGGGAGTAGCCATGAAGCTATCTGATTTTAAAATGTTGACCTTTGACACCTACGGCACCCTGATCGACTGGGAAAGTGGGATTTACAATGCGCTGGAACCGCTGCTCGATAAACTGCCGCTCAAGTTGAATCGTGACGAAGTGCTGGAGCTGTTCGGTGAGTATGAGCTGCAGCAGCAATCCGGCAACCCAACCCGGATTTATAGTTCGGTGCTTGCGGATGTCAGCCGGTCGATTGCGAAGAAATGGCAAATCAAGATTAGCGACGAAGAGTCCATAACGTTTGGTCGTTCAGTCAAGCACTGGCCCGAGTTTGAAGACTCGGCCGAAAGCCTTAAATACTTGCGCCAGCATTACCTGATGGCAACCGTGACCAATTGCGATCGCATCAGCTACATGGGCAGTAACGCGCGGCTCGAAATCGAATGGGATGCGATTTACACCGCGCAGGATATCGGTTGTTACAAGCCCAATCTACGTAATTTCGAATACATGTTCGAACAGGCGAGGCGCGACCTGGGCATTTTGCCGCACGAAATTCTGCACGTCGCCCAATCCCTGACGCATGACATGGTGCCGGCAACCAGCATGGGTATGACCAAGGTCTGGATTAATCGCCGCCATGATGCCGAGGGTTATGGCGCCACGGCACCACCCGAGGGGGAATATACGATCGAGTGGGAATTCAACAGCATGGCCGACTTTGTAAAAGCCCATCAGCAGGAGGCAGGATAGGCTTTTTTAATGGCGAGTTTGAATCAACCTGCGGACAGGGCGCCGCATTACCTGGCAGGACTGCTATTAACGTTATTGCTGTTTGCGCTCAACCCTGTCATTGCCGCGACTCCGGCTATCTTGACCGATCTTGCGCTGGTCGAAGCGTTGCGCGCCGGGGGCTATAACCTGTATTTTCGACATGTCGCCACCGACTGGTCGCAGTCTGATGAGCTGAGACAAGAGGGCGACTGGCTGACTTGTGATCCAACACAAATGCGCCAGCTATCGGAGGCAGGGCGTGCCGACGCAGCGGCAATCGGTAACGCAATGCGCGAGCTCCAGATTCCCGTGGACGAGGTCCAGGCGAGCCCCTATTGTCGCACCGTCGAAACCGCGCGTTTGATGAATATTGGTGAAGTTACCGCTTCGACCGCCGTAATGAACCTGCGCGCCGCAGAATATTTCGGTGGGCGAGCAGCCATTGTTGTCAGCGCACGGGCGCTGCTGGCGACGCCTCCCGGTTCGGGCACAAACCGCGTCATTGTGGCGCATGGCAATGTCGCGCAGGCGTCCACTCCGGTGTACCCTGCTGAAGGCGAAGGGGTGGTCTTCCAGCCGGACGGCAAGGGCGGTTTCTTTTTGGTTGGCCGGATCGGCCCGGCTGACTGGCCCCGGCTGTTAAAGCTTGCCAGGCAGTAACGCGTTAACTGATTTACCGCGCGCTATCGGGTTTACTGTTTAATCCCTGCTGACTCGATCGTGTAAATGTTAATTGATCGCGTCTGACCTCGCGCCGTAACTTCGCCGACCCGAGACAGCTCGACATCGTCGATCGAGGCAGCACTCGATTCCGAGATTATTAAACGGGTTCCGTATTCCTTATTCAATGCCTCGAGACGGGCCGCGAGGTTCACCGCATCACCGTGCACCGTGTAGTTCAGGCGCCCCCTGGCGCCGATGGCCCCGGCAACCACTGGGCCGCTATTGATACCAATTCGAATGTTCAGCTTTTCGCCTTCGTAGTTTTCGGTGGCGACCCGGTTCAGCATTTCCAGTGCGGCGTGGACCGCGTTGTGTGCATGGTTGTCGTCGGCTATCGGGACGTTGAAAGTCGCGAGGATCGCATCGCCCTGGAACTGGGTAACGACGCCCCCTCTCTGTTCCAGTATATCGACCATGGCGGAAAAATAAGCGTTCAGAACATTGACAATTTTGACGGGGCCCAGCGTTTCGGTGAGCTGGGTGAAGGATTCGATATCACAGAACAGGATCGTGGCCTCGGTTTGCTGGACTGGAATCGCGCCGCCACCGGCCAATAGCGAGCTAGCAACCTCTTCTGGTACGAAACGCCCCAGCGTATCGCGAATCACCTGGCGTTCACGCAAACCCTTGACCATGTTATTGAAAGCGCTGCTGGCATCGTCGAGTTCCCTGATGTAGCTGCCGCCCGTGGGCTCGACCGCATCGAGACCGCCGGCATCGACCTCGTTCGCAGCGGTTACGATATCCTTGACCGGCCTGCTGACCTGGCGGCCGACGACGATCGAGGCGATGATCGCTAACGCCAGAATTGCGAGGCCGGCAGCCAGTGACCTGAGTAAATTTCTGATCTGACCATGGGTGTGCAGGCTGGTGTTCAGGTAGACACCGATGGTCCAAGGGGAAGGGCCATAACGTTCGACATCGCGATAAAGATAAAGAATGAAATCATCGCCCCAGAATATGCCGCTGGCCTGGGTATCCTCGAGCGCGGCCGAGATAAATGCTGCATCCTCGTCGGGTGACCAGATGCGTTGTAATACCAGGTCGCCCAGTTCGTCGAGGTGCGGCAGCGGCTGCTGTTCGCTGCCGCTGATAATTGCTGGATGAGCAAGAACGTATTCGCGGTTGTACAAAACGAACGGGGTTACGCCGGTATCGGTATGATCCCGGGCGAGAAAAGCGGATAGTTCTTGTACGGTAACGATCTGCGCAAAAACACCGATGAATTCGCCATCGGCATTATGCAGGGGTATATCGTGCAGCAGGGACGACGAGTCAACCGTATCGGCAAAAAGCGGATCGCGCCAGGCGGTCGATTTTGCCGCTTTAGCCTGGTCTAGATAATCCTGGAACCAGGGTTTTTGCGACCAGTCTCCGGATATCGCAACCCGCTCCTTACGATGCCAGCGCCGGCCCTTGCCATTAGCAGTGATAATCGCGACTCCGGCCACATGAGGTGTCGCCGCCAGCGTGCCAAAAATATAGTCATCGAAGGAAGACAGGTTTGATAAGTCCTTGACGTCACGGGCGACCCACCGCGCCTGGTCGGCAATCGGCTTAAGTCGTTCGTCCAGGCTTTGCTCCATCGTGTCGATCAGCGTTTTGCCCTGGGCGGCCCACAGCTGGCGAGTAGTTTCCGCGGCCTGGTGGAAGCCGAGATAGAGCACGATGCCCACGCTGAGGGCGAGCAGGCTGCTGGTGCCAAACACGGTGATCGCGGTGATCGGAATGCGATACCTGGCGGTCATTGTCTTGGCCTGTCTCCTTAGAAATCTGGCAAAGCCCTAACTTAGGGCTTATGGCAGGAGTAGGTCAAGGACTGAGAAGGATACTCAAGTGGGCGCATTGGTAGAGAATTATGACTGGAACGCATGCCTGGCACCAATCTCGGGCGGATCGATGGGCTTGCAGAAAAGATCACTTAAAGGCTTAATACGCGAATCTCAAGCCTGGAGTGTCCCTTCAACAAATGATCAAGAAGATTCTGGTTGCTACCGACGCGTCAGCGGCGTCGTCTCGCGCGGTCAGTTTCGCGGCCCGATTGTCGGTGCAGCACGAGGCGGAACTGTTGATTTTAAACGTGATTCGAGATATGCAACTTCCGGAAGAACTGAAAGATGCGCCCGAGTTCGAATCTTTCCTCAATGCACGTGAAGACCTGATGCGACATGCGGCGGAGCAGATCCTGCAGACTGCGAAGCAAAAGGCTAAAAAGGAGGGCGCCAAAAATGTTCAAACCGCCATCGGTAGCGGTGACCCGGCGAACAGCGTGGCCGGATTCGCGCGGCGCCGTAAAGTCGATTTGATCGTGGTTGGTACGCGCGGTTTGAATAAAATAGCGGCTGCCTCGATGGGCAGCGTTTCTCGCAAACTGCTCGACCTTACCGACGTCAACTGCCTCGTAATAAGATAGGTAAAGTCGGGGGCAGGAAACCTGCCTCCGATCTTTAGAATGTCATCCCGGAATCGCCGCAGGCGATATCCGGGATCTCCCACACTCCAGACGATAACAGGTAAAGTGCCATTTGGAGATCCCCGCTTTCGCGGGGATGACGTCAACCTGCCGGGATGAAGGTACATTTTTATTCAGGGGCGAGGACATCGCGCACTCTCGACTTGGTCGGATCGTAGAACGGAAAGCCTGCCACTTTCGCTGGCAATCGCTTTTGCTTGCCGTCAAGCTTGCCCACCTCGACTTCGGTGCCCGGTTCGCTGTGTTCTACCTGTATTCGGCACAGTGCAACATTTTTACGCAGGATTGGTGAGCGCACCGCACTGGTGATTTCGCCAACCTGGTTGCGGCCGATATCGACGCAATCCCCGTTGGAAGCGATTTCGTCGCCGCTTAATTCAAGCCCGACCAGTACCCGTTGCGGGTTTTCCTTGCGCTTGATTAGGGCAGCCTTACCGATGAAGTCGTCTTCCTTGGTTTTAAGCGGCACGGTAAAGGGGATGCCGGCTTCGAATGGGTCGGTCTGATCGCTGAATTCGTAGCCGGCGAAGATTAGTCCCGCCTCGACGCGCAACATGTCCAGGGCTTCGAGCCCGAGCGGTGTCAGGTCGTATTCCTTGCCCGCTTCCCAGATCGCGTCCCATACGGCGGGTGCATCTTTTGGATGGCAAAATACTTCGTAACCCAGCTCCCCGGTATAGCCAGTGCGTGAAACCACGAGCGGAATACCGCGCTCGTCGCCAATACGGGCGATCGAAAAGCGAAACCATTCGAGTTCTTCCAGCTCTGCCTGGTCGGGACGGGTCCAGATAACCTGCTTCAGGATATCGCGGCTCTTAGGACCCTGGACCTGCAGGTTGTGCAGTTGATCGGTCGAGTTTCGCACCCAGGCCTGCAGGCCGAGTGCCTCGGCCTGTTCGCGCAACCAGATTCCGCTCTCGTCGCTGCCCCCGATCCAGCGAAAATTATTCTGACCGAGTCGAAATACCGTGCCATCGTCTATCATGCCGCCGTTTTCGTAACACATGGCGGTGTAGACCACCTGGCCGACTGCAAGGCGGCGCATGTCCCGCGTGACGCAGGTCTGCAGCAGCAGTTCTGCATCGGGACCGGTAACCTCGTATTTACGTAACGCCGATAAATCGATCACCACCGCGCCCTCGCGACAGGCCCAGTATTCGTCGAGCGCACCATGGTTGGTATAACTGTTCGCCAGCCAGTAGCCCGCGTATTCGGTGAAATTGCGGGTAAGTGCCGAGCTGCGGCTGTGAAAGCCGGTTTCCTTTGTCATCTCTTTGTCTGCTTCTGCTGTCATTCTGAATGCCGTCGCTTTGTTAAATGAATTCGTGCCTGCATAAATCCGCATGTGGATATCGGTCGGATTCCAGCCATTGGCCGGATCGACATCGCAGGGGCAGGCGGAAGATACGCATACCAGATCCTTGAGTGCCCGCATCAGCACATAGTCACCCGGGCGTGACCAGGGCTCGTCGAAGTACATCTGGTTGCTGTTATCGATAGCGGTGTTGAAAAACAGGTTGATTGCCATCCAGCCCTTGCGCGCTTCTACCCCGTAGGGTTGCAGTGCCTGGCTGAAATTGTCGGAGCAATTGACGTGCCCGGGATAACCCATATCGTCGTAATACTTGGCGGTACAGGCGGTGCCAAAGCTGTCGTGTCGACCACAGGTATCCTGCACCACCTCAATCATGGGCTCAAAATTCTGATCGTAGAACTTGGCATACAGTCCGGGCGCCGGATAGGCGGCCCCCACCACGTGGCGGGTCGCGGTAGCATCGAGACTGCGCTCGACACCTCGCTCCAGCATCGTACTATCGAAGCACTGAAAGTCCGAGCACTCACGCCCTTCGACATCGATGATCTGAATGAAATCGCCGGCTTTAACCTCGTAGGCAATCGCGGTGCGCGCCTCGATGCGCACATCTTCGAGTGGATCTGCCAACGGGTCGGGCAGCCGGGTGCCCGGTTCGGTCACTCCGATCGGATGTCGATGAACGAATGCCACCAGATCAGTTATCGTGTCCTGCTGGTCGGCACGCATGTCATCACCCGGCGCGGTGATGAGACAGGTGACGGATTGTCCGGCGATAAATCGAACCGAATCGCCGGCTGGGGAGTAATTGCTGAACACGAGGCAGCTGCGGGCTTCCTCGATTGAAAAACCAAGCCTGTTGAGCGCGTCCTTTAATGCCCTGGCGCTGGGTTCGGAACTGCCTAGTATTCGCTTAAGCGCCTCGGCGTTACCGTTATTACGTGCACCGATTAGTGCTGAGTCGCTGCGGCCACTGTCATCGAACACGGTGATTTCACCGAGTTGTAATCCTTCCGGACTGATCAGTTCAAGTTCGTCGCCGGCTAGTAAGCTGAGCGCTACACTGCCACCACCGCGTACCCGGTAGCGTTCGGTATTCGCCGGTAGCGCGTTAAGTCCGGGCTCGCGCACCCGGACCGGTGAGACAAACAAGGGTGCGTTCATCGTTTAATCAGTCTCGAGCAGGTCATCGTGCACCCCGTAAAGATGATGCTTGATTAGTCGAACCGCACTGGCCGTATCGCGCGCGGCAATGGCCTCGTAAAGTTCCCGGTGCTGGCTGTTGTAATGATCGATGCGATCAGGCGTTAACAGTTTGGCCTTCATGGTGCGCCACTGTGAATGTCGGCGCACCTCACCGATGCGCTCGTAAAGCCAGTACATCAGCTTGTTGCGGGAGCAATGTGCCAACGCCAGGTGAAAAGCAGCATCCCCGCGCGCAAATTTTTCCGGGTCCCCGCCGCAATCTTCACACTGCCGCAACGCCTCGCGTAATTCTTCAAGTTCACGTGAGCTCGCGTTGGCAATTGCCAGGCGCACCATGTGCGGCTCGATTGCGATACGCACCTCGTTCATCTCCAGCGGGCTGGTAATGCTCGAAATTTCCTGCTGGTTGGTAATTTCCCGGTGCGTTACGTAGGTACCACTGCCGACCTGCCGCGTTACCAGGTGTTGTTGCTCCAGAATTTCCAGTACCGAGCGGATAGTGCCGCGAGAAACGCCGAACTCTTCGGCCAGGTTTCGTTCTGCTGGCAGGCGTTCCTCGTAAGCATATTTACCCTCGAGGATGCGGCGGCGCAACTGTGCGGCGACGTTGCTGGTGGTGACACCAACGCGAGTACCGGTTTCCTTGCTAACCGGTTTTAATTCTGAATCTGCAGCTAACGGGGCGCTGCTAATGACTGCTTTCACGCCGGTGGGCTCCTCGATTGAGTGATCTAATATGGTACTGTAAATTGGTACAATAATGCGGCAAAATGGAATGCGAATCAAGCTATTATAGCCCTATTTATGGTTGAAAGATGCGTCGTGATCGTTAAA
>Ga0265303_10001392_pt1 | contig 14818 bp, 14 predicted proteins | sample Helome_2_FD_192494 | JGI IMG/M metagenome (GOLD analysis project Ga0265303, IMG submission 192494) | Marine sediment microbial communities from subtidal zone of North Sea - Hel_20160317 (Illumina Assembly) | ecosystem: Environmental > Aquatic > Marine > Subtidal zone > Sediment ... | reverse complement strand
GCGCCGATATGCGCGGCGTGGATATCATCCAGAATTGCGAGGTAACGGCTATACGTCAGAAGGATGGTGCGGTCACCGGCGTCGAGACCACTCGTGGCCGGATCAACGCGAAGAAAATTGGCGTCGTGGTCGCCGGACACTGTTCGGTACTTGCCGAGATGGCCGGTTTTCGCATGCCGATCGAAAGCCATCCACTTCAGGCGCTGGTGTCGGAACCGATCAAACCCGTAATCAACACGGTGATCATGTCGAACGCCGTGCACGGCTATATCAGCCAGTCCGACAAGGGTGATCTGGTTATCGGTGCCGGCATCGACAGTTACAATGGTTATGGTCAGCGCGGTAGCTTCCCGACGATCGAGCATACTGTCGCGGCGATCTGCGAAATGTTCCCGATCTTCAGACGTGTGCGCATGAACCGCCAGTGGGGCGGTATCGTCGATACCACGCCCGACGCCTGCCCAATTATCGGCAATACCCCGGTAAAGGGCCTTTACTTTAACTGTGGCTGGGGCACTGGCGGTTTCAAGGCCACCCCGGGTTCAGGCTGGGTGTTTGCCCAAAATGTCGCCACCGGCGAACCGCACGAACTCAATCAGCCATTTGCGCTGGATCGCTTCGTTAGCGGTTTCCTCATCGATGAGCACGGCGCGGCCGGCGTTGCGCATTAGGAGGCATACAAGATGTTTTTAATCGAATGCCCCTGGTGCGGAGAACGTGATGAAACCGAATTTAGCTGTGCCGGCGAGGCGCATATCGCACGACCGCTCGAAACCGAGAAATTAAGCGACGAGGAATGGGCCGATTACCTGTTCATGCGCAAGAATCCGAAGGGTGCTCACCGTGAACAATGGCTGCATGCTGCCGGTTGCCGTCGCTACTTCAACGCCGAGCGAGATACCGTGACCTATCAGATCAAGGGCACCTACAAGATTAGCGAAAAGCCGCCCGGCGGGGACGGAAAATGAGCCAGCCTTTCCGAACCGAACAGGGTGGGCGCGTCGATCGTGAGCGGGAAATCACGTTCACCTTTAATGGTAAGCGCTATACCGGCCTGGCCGGCGATACACTTTGTTCTGCACTGCTTGCTAACGGCGTGCACCTGGTCGGGCGCAGTTGGAAATACCATCGCCCTCGTGGTGTCATGAGTGCGGGTTCGGAAGAACCGAACGCGATTTTCCAGGTGGAAAAGGGTAACCGTACCATCCCCAATGCCCGTGGCACCCAGGTGGAGCTTTACGACAACCTTGACGCCAACAGCGTCAATTGCTGGCCCAGTCTGGATTTTGATTTGTTGTCGATTAACAGCAAGTTCAGCCGCCTGATGCCAGCCGGTTTTTACTACAAGACTTTCATGTGGCCGAAATCGATGTGGATGAAATATGAACATTTCATTCGCAAGGCTTCGGGACTGGGTGAAACTCCACGCGAGAATGATCCTGATCGATACGAACATGCTCACCAGCATTGTGATGTGCTCGTTGTTGGCGGCGGTGTTGCAGGTCTTAGCGCGGCGCTTGCAGCAGGTCGTGCTGGCGCGCGCGTGATCATCGCTGACGAACAATCCGAACCGGGTGGATTGACGCTAGCAGGCACGGCACAGATCGATGGCGTTGACGCCAGCCTCTGGATCGTAAACGCGGTAGCTGAGCTAAACAGCATGCCGGAAGTGACACTGTTAACGCGCAGCACGGTGTTTGGTTATCACGATTACAATTTCCTGACGATAAACCAGCGTCTCAGCGACCATCTGCCGATTGCGGCACGCACCGGCGGACGCGAGAAACTATGGCAGGTCAGGGCACACCAGGTCGTGCTCGCGACCGGTGCGGCTGAACGCCCACTGATTTTTGCCAATAACGATCGTCCCGGGATAATGCTGGCTTCCGCGGTGTCAACCTACGCCAATCGTTACGCGGTAAAACCGGGCAAACAGGCCGTCGTGTTCAGCAACAACGATAGCGCTTACCGGGCTGCACTCGATCTAAAAGCTGCCGGCGTCGAAGTCGTCGCAGTGGTTGACGTGCGTACCGATTCGGCCAGTGAAATCGCCAACACGGTGCGCAGCGCCGGCATCCAGGTGATCAATGGCAGCCTTGTCGTTGATACCACGGGACGCAAACGGCTACGTTCGGTACAGGTCATGCGCCTGTCCGCGGATGGTTCGTCCGTGAGTGGTAATGTCAAATCGCTGGGCTGTGATCTACTCGCCATTTCAGGTGGCTGGAGCCCGGTGGTGCACCTGAACGCACAATCCGGGGCAAAACCGGTATGGGATGACGCCGAGGCGATGTTTCTGCCCGGTGCGACAACGCAATCCCAGTTTTCGGCGGGCGCTGCAAATGGCAGGCTCGACCTGGCAGGATGCCTGGAAGAGGGTACCCAGGCCGGTAATAGTGCCGCTGCAGCTTGTGGCTTCGATGGAGCGATGAAAGTTCCGTCTGCGGATACGGTCGACAGCGAGGCAATATTACCCTTGTGGACCGCACCTTCACCCTACACCAGGGGTCGTGGACCCAAGGCTTTCGTCGACATGCAAAATGATGTTGGCGCGGCAGATATCCAGCTTGCAGTACGAGAAGGTTTTCACTCTGTCGAGCACGTGAAGCGTTACACCGCGATGGGCTTTGGTACCGACCAGGGCAAACTCGGCAATATCAATGGTATGGCCATCCTGGCCGAAACCATGGGACAGAGTATCGCCGCTACCGGCACCACAACCTACCGACCGAACTATACGCCAATCAGTTTCGGCGCGTTTGCCGGGCAAAACCTGGGTGACAGCTTATTTGATCCGGTACGCAAGACGGCGATGCACGCCTGGCACGAAGAAAATGGCGCAAAGTTCGAGGATGTCGGGCAGTGGAAACGCCCCTGGTATTATCCGAACGCGGGCGAAGACCTGCACGCCGCGGTTAACCGTGAATGTCTCGCAGTGCGTGCAAGCGTCGGTATTCTCGACGCATCGACGCTCGGCAAGATCGAAATCAAGGGACCCGATTCCGCGAAATTTCTCGAAATGATTTACACCAATAACTGGATGAAGCTTGAGAACGGCAAGGGACGCTACGGCTTCATGCTCGGTGAAGACGGTATGGTCATGGACGACGGCGTTACCATGCGCATCGCCGAGGACCATTTCTTTATGCACACGACCACCGGCGGTGCTGCTGGTGTGCTGGCGTGGATGGAGCGTTGGCTGCAGACCGAGTGGCCGGAGATGGAGGTTTTTCTGACCTCGGTGACCGACCACTGGGCGACGGCGGCCGTGGTGGGCCCAAAGAGTCGCGATGTCGTCTCGGTGGTCTGCGAGGGGATCGATTTCTCCGCGGCAGCGTTTCCATTTATGGCCTCGAAAACCGGGACCATCGGTGATATCGAATGCCGCGTGAATCGTATCAGTTTCTCCGGTGAACTCGCCTACGAAGTCAATATCCCGGCCAATCATGGTCGCTTCATGTGGGAACAGCTGATGCAGGCAGGGGAGCAGTTCGATATCACCCCTTATGGCACCGAAACCATGCACGTGCTGCGTGCTGAAAAAGGGTACGTGATCGTCGGGCAGGACACGGATGGTTCGGTTACGGTTGAAGACCTGGGACTTGATTGGGCGTTATCGAAAACCAAGGACGACTTCATCGGTAAACGCTCGCTGAGTCGACCGGACACTGTACGCGAGGACCGCAAGCAACTGGTCGGCCTGATCACCGAAGATCCGCAGACGGTGATTCCCGAAGGCGCGCAACTGGTGAATGACCCGAAGGTGCCGATGCCGATACCGATGGTAGGTCATGTGAGTTCGAGTTACTTCAGTGCCTGCTGCGGTCATTCAATCGCGCTGGCACTGGTGAAAGGTGGTCATCATCGAATGGGCGAAACCGTGTACGCACCACTCTCCAATGGTCGCGTGATCAAGGCCGAGGTCACCGATCCCGTGTTTTACGACAAGGAAGGAGCGCAACAGAATGTCTGACCTTTTCCAACAGGAGAGCCCGCTGGTCCAGATTGAACTGGGCGAGCCGGTCGGGAACGCGCCATTAATCGAAGAAAAGCCTTTTCTGGGGTACGTTAACCTGCGTGGTCGCTCCGATAATACCAAATTCCTGGCTGGAGCTTTGAAAGTGCTTGGCTGCGAGCCGCCGACAACCGCGAATACCGTGATTGAATCGGGCGACCATCGAATTTACTGGCTGGGTCCGGACGAATGGTTGATCGTGACACCGGCTGGTGGGCAAGGCCAGTTAAAGGCTGAACTGCTGTCGGCGATGAATGGTGCGTTTTGTTCTATTGTCGACAATTCAAGCGGACTGACCATGATCCATGTTAGCGGTGAGCATGCAGTGGCATTGCTTGCGACCGACTGTCCACTCGATTTACATCCACGCGAATTCAAACATGGGCAATGCGCGCAGACGCGGCTCGCCAAGTCAGGCATGACGCTGTCGCCGCTGCCCGACAATTCCGGTTTCGAGGTCATTATCCGTCGCAGCTTTGCGGATTACCTGCTGTTGTGGTTGCATGAGGCTGCAATCGCTTTTGAGTAATTGTTGCCTGAAACGGGACTTATTACTGCCAGATTTTCGGGTTAACCATGTACTACGGCGAGAAACTCAATAGTATCAGCCACCTGGTCGGTGCCGTGCTGGCACTGGTTGGTCTGGGTGCATTACTCACCATTGGTATACAGTCACGCGACCCGTGGATCATTACGAGTTTTAGTGTTTTCGGCGTCACCCTGGTGTTGCTCTATACCATGTCGACGCTGTATCACAGTTTTCATCCACCGAAGCTCAAGGACCTGTTCCAGCTGCTCGACCACGTCGCGATATACCTATTGATTGCTGGCACCTACACACCCTATATGCTTGTTAGCCTGCGCGATGGTAATGGTTTCCTGATCCTCGGCATTATCTGGGGACTCGCCCTGGCGGGCATCTTGAGCGAGGTATATTTATCCGGATGGGCGGTTAAAGCTGGGCAAATGCTGATCTACCTCGGCATGGGATGGGCATGTGTATTTGATTTCGCCAGCCTCCAGGCCGTACTTCCCGGAACGGGCCTGTGGTGGCTGACGGCCGGCGGCCTTGCTTACACCGGGGGTGTGGTGTTCTATATTCTCGACATGATGAATCGGCTGGTCCATGCCCACGGCATCTGGCACTTTTTTGTACTGGCCGGTTCCGCCTGCCACTTTGTATCAGTGATTGGTTACGTCAGGTAAAGGTTTCTGCCCCCGATTCCACCGTCGCTCCGATACCTCGAGCCGCCGCTAAAGCGGGAATCTTATCACCCTAGCAATGTCGTCATTACTTGGTTGTATAAGCCGAGTCGACCCGACGAATAGTGACGCGTATTCGGTCATCAAGCTTGCCTGGTTTCAGCGGATCAAATCCGAACAGGTTCGACACACGGCGAAAGCCTGGGTCAAAAACCCACTGGCTTGCCATACCGGCAGCATGTCCGACCAGGCGTATTTTTGGGAACTCACTCTGCCAGTGCGTCATCGGTATGCGGCGAGCCAGAATCGTCTCCTTTTGAGCGGTCAATTCTTCCTGACGCAGCTCGCGCGCCAGTGTTGCGGAATGGTTTACGTGCAGCCTGATGGTATTTTGCAGGTCCTGCGCCCGCTGCCGAGCACGCGATGTTTCCATGAGGCTATAGGTATATTCATTGGGTAAGATGCGTTCGTCATAGTGGGCAGTGACATAATCGCAAATGTCGGGTTTTCGCAGCATTAGCAGGCGACCGTTGTGGTCCCGACCAATCATGGGTGAGTCTCCGGTGAAGAAATCGCTGTAAAACTGCACACCTGCCAGGTTAGCTTCAACGTCCGCCCGACTGGCAATTCCGGTAAGGCGAGTTCCCATGTAGCTTTTTTCGAAGACCATTGATAGTTGCCTGATATCTTCAGGCTCGAGATGCTTGCGCTTGCTGCGCAACGCGTTGAAGTAGTGAAAACCATCGTCAAAAAAATGGGTCAGCTTGTCGGCTCCCATACGTACCCTGCAGACCTGGATTATCGATGCGAGATGAAATCTTGATGGTATGAAACGCCACCGGGCGGCATGGTAGACACTTTCTTCGGGGTACATCTGGATGCGTTCAAACTGGGGCCAATCGCTGCAGTTGTTAGTGCCGATGCATTTCTCGAACATACCCCAGGTCACGTCGCGAATATGGTGAGATCTGAACTTGGCAAAAAAGGCAAACTCCAGGGCCGTATCGTCAAGTGATTCAAGCTCTGCGACTGGTGCGGCGTTGATTGTGTTGATAACTACCTGAATTGCATTTGCCAACTGCGCGTTAACCGGCACCGCCGAATCCTCGAGAGGAATATGAGCATAGGTCCAGGGATCTGATTCGCTGGCATAGGCTGATTTGCCGCAGGAGAACAGGAAACTCACGACAAGTACAACCGCAGACATTGATTGGCGGTCGATCTTTTTCAGATTCATATCCCCACCTTACATGATTCCAGGCCAGGAATCGTAGACTGCTTCGGAGAATTGTATTGCGCAACCAACTACCGCATAGTAGCGACATCTGGGACTTACAGTAGCACTGGTTAATACTATGCGACAAACCAATCTGATTGTTGAAACACTGAAGCGGGAACTTCGCAAGCAGGGGATAAGGTACAAAGAAGTTGCAATAAAACTTGAGTTGTCTGAAGCCAGCGTTAAAAGACTGTTCGCCGAGCGGTCGTTTACCTTGACCCGCCTGGCACAGGTTTGTGAGTTGTTAAACCTCGAGTTTTCCGACCTGATTCACCAGATGGAAAAAGATATCGAGCTTACTGATCAATTAACCCTCGAGCAGGAAACGGAACTGGTATCGGATATCAAGCTGCTGCTGGTGGCGTATTTCCTCATGAGCAAGCTTGATTTCGAAGACATTATCAGGATCTACGATATTTCCGAGACCGAAGGCATACGCCTGTTAGCGAAACTGGATCGCATGAAACTAATAGAACTGCAGCCGGGCAATCGAGTGAAGCTGATGATTTCAAAAAGCTTCAGGTTTCGTCCGGGTGGTCCGATCGAGCGCTTTTATGAACGTGAGGTCCAGGCCGAGTTTTTTGATTCGTCGTTTGATGGTAACGGTGAGTTCCGCATTTATATCTCGGGTGTTTTTTCGCGCGCCGCAAATGCTGAAATGATCAGAAAGATAAAACAACTTGCAATCGATGCGCACGAACTGAGACTCGATTCTGAATCCGTTCCGCTGGAGGATCGTTTTGGCTGCAGTTTTATAATGGCGATCAGGCCCTGGGAGGTGAAGGTGTTTGACGAATTGCGACGCGTGCCCAACCAGAAGAAATTTTGATTTAAACAGCTAAAGCCTGCCAATTTGAGTAACGCTGTTCACGGCACGGTAGCCACGTTCTGTGGTTTGCCCGCATAAAATGCCACGAGATTATCGATTGCCGTATCGTACATATCGGCAAGTGCCTCAGGCGTGTTATAGGCGACGTGGGGCGTCATGACGACATTGTCCAGTTCGAGAAACGGATGATCCGGTGATATCGGTTCATCGTCAAATACATCAATTCCCGCGGCTCCAAGATGGCCTGACCGAAGCAGATCGGCCAATGCAGCTTCATCGAGTAAGCTTGAGCGCGCGGTATTTATTAAAAGTGCGCCTTGCCTGGTCGAACGCAGTCGATCCGCATCGAGCAGGCCGTCGGTTTCCGCTGTTGACAACAGGTGCAGCGAAATAACGTCGCTGGTTTTTAACAGCTGTTTGAGATTGGTAAATTCGATCCCGTGCAGCTCGGCGCGTTCACGAGTGGGATTGCGCGTCCAGCAAATAATCCTCATACCGAATGCCTGCGCGAGGGGTACCAGCGCTGCTGCGATGCGTCCAAAACCGATCAATCCCAGGGTTTTGCCACGTAAATCCATTGCGTAAAGATCTGTATTCCATAAACCTTTGCGAAGGTCCCGATCGAGATGACTTACCTGCCGGGCAGCGTCAAGCATCAGGGCCATGGTATGTTCCGCGATCGTTTCCGCAGCGGACAGCGTGTGGGTCACCGTTATGTTTCGGCGAGAGGCTTCGGCGACGTCAATAAAGGTCGATACGCCGAGCCCGGTGAATGAAATAATCTCAAGCTTTGGCAGCGCAGCAAGCACTGCGTTGCTGAGTCCCCATCCGGAGATGGCCGCATCGGCATCGGTGAGGCGCTCGATAAAAGCTGCATCGTCGGGTTCTTCTTCGTCACAGTAAATCTTGAACTCACCGAGACTTTCAAGTTTGGCAAGCCTGCCACTGGTAATAAGTTGCGCTGATTTTTCGTCAGCATCCGGATAAACGATTTTACGCACCATCACGATCCCCCCGAACGGATTGCAGACGATTATAAATTCGAACGATGTTGATTGCTGAAAATTTTGTCCGGGGAGATTTTTATTAATCACCTGGCATCAAAAGCAGACACTCAAAATTTTTATATCGGAGTCTGTTTACGGCCCAGAACGGACGCTCAATGAAAAAGTATTTGCTCTCCCCGGGTGCCTCATGAGCATGCCCCCTTGATATCTAAAGCTCATGCTCCTCAACAATAAACGCTGAAGACTTAGAGTGATCGATAAAATTACCCTCATCCTTTAACAACGCTGCACCTAATTTCTGTCCTTCAGGTGAACTCATGCCTTCCATCAGTTCTTCTTCTGATTCAAACCATACCTCAGCGACTCCATCATATTCGGGCTGCATTCCTCTGGAGCTTCTTAGGCCTTCGTTTAATTGAGTATCTATTGTGTGAGACTGTACATATTTCTTAGCTCTCATAGCTTCAGTATTTTCCATGAAGAATGGGCCATGTTTGTTCATCCAATAGTCTTTGAATTCGTCACGCGTCATATCCGGATGCCGAGTCAAGCACATTACAAATTTGATCATTTTTATACTCCTTTGTTCATAAGATTCTTTTTGGTAGTTCAGTATGACCGGTTTAAGAAAAGCGTTAGAACTTCCCGTTGTCATTTTTCCATTCGGCTCGAGGGGGAATCGCTTCCGTTGTATCCCAGTGTTCCACAATTTTTCCATGGGCAACTCGGAAAAGATCATAGAATGAGGAATGGACTCCGTTAAAGAAGCCCTCACTGACAGAAAGCACAAAATTCCCCTCTACAAGTAGACGATAATTTCTATCATATCGTATTGTCTTACTATCGTTAGGTGTATGGGCAGATAATGCCGATCTCAAGGTCACCAGGCCATCACCAATACGAGGGTTATGCTCGGTATAGTTCTCACCATCGATGTAGTGTTCTAGTTTATCGAGTTGGTTCTTGATGAGGACTTCATCAACAAAGGATTGTACGATTTCACGGCTGGATTCTATCTCGTCCGAATCGATTACTTTGGTCGCTCCATCAACCATGCTATGACCAGAAGGATTGGGGCCTTGTCTCCGTTGTATGTTGTCCCAATGCTCAACGGTCAGACCGTCCTCGAATCGAAAAACTTCGAAGCCAATGTTAGAGCTGGCGAAGTCATACTCCGTGTGGGCGAACACATAGTCGCCATCCTCGAAGACGCGCACGATATTGACGCGGGGTGAGCTTTTGGACAACCGTTTAAACAATTCTGCCAGGCCCTCACTACCTTCATGGGTCTGGGGATTGTGCTGAACATATTTGTCCTGGTTGACGACTTCCACTGACTTCGGGTCACCGGTTTCGATGCCTTTGAGTAACGCGCAGATTTGATCTTTTCTGTTTGAGGTCATGGAGAAGCTACACTTTTCATATTTATAAGCACCAACATTTGAATATCTGGATGACATGTTCTTGTGATATTTCAATGACATGAATACTGAGCTATGCCAAGGAATTTTAGAGGTATGTTCTCATTAATTTTGGGGCGGCTCAATGACCGGTATTGACTGTGATTTCGATCGGTTGATGCAACACCTAATCTCTACCTATAGAGAGGAGGATGTTGGAAATGAAAATACGACCGAGGATTTACTACACAGAAACTGACAAGGCGTTGATGTGGAAAATGTACCTGCTCGGTTGCGAGATGGTGTTCAGCGTACTGGATTTAACTGTGCTGCAACTGCAGATAACCCGACAGATTGACGCCTTACCAATTACGCGGAATTACATGATCGAGGTAGAACAGGCCCTCGCGCTTCGTGATGGTAGCATCGACTCTTCTTCAATTAAACAGGTCGAAGAAACGATCGAAGATGATTTAGAAGAGGTATCCTAGCATGGCAATCGTGATTACAACCTAGGCTTGCGTAGATGGTTTATCCGGGTAATCAGGCCATGTGCAGGATTTCTAATTATTACCGAGGGTCCGCTCCTGGCCGAAGGTCGCTGCTGGCAAGGAATTTGCCAGCGTCCGCTTTGTATAAGAAACTTCTTTAATCCCAATCGTACATCGACTAGCGGATCGAACTATATCGCTACAGCCGGTCTGGCCAGTCGAAGTCGTCGGTTTCCGTCTCGTCGTGCTCCCAACTGTACTGCTTACGCGGCGCTTCAGGATCACGATTTCGTAGTAGAAAGGCCAGTACTATGCCGATTAGTGCACCACTCAAATGCGACTCGAAGGAAACGTCGTGCGCTCCGGGTATAACGCCCCAGATCATGCCGCCGTAAAGAAAAAATACCACTAGTGATAAGGCTATAGTGCGCCGCTCCCTGCGAATTACGCCGATTGTAGAGACGAAGAACAGCATACCGAAAGCGAGCCCGCTTGCCCCGATGTGATAAGCCTCGCGGGCAAATAACCACACTGCGACGCCTCCGCCAAGATAGACAACCGGCAACAACACTTTGGCTGCTCGCGGGTAACCGTAGAGCAGTATTGTACCGATCACGATAATCGGCGCGGTGTTGGCAAACAGGTGCGAGACGGAGCTATGGATGAAGGGGGCGCAGAGAATCCCTGCGAGCCCGTCCGCACGGCGTGGATAAATTCCGAATCGAGAGAAATCGAAACCACCAAGATACTCTGTAAGCTTCAACACCCATAGCAGCAGCGCGAACGACAGCGCGACGGCAAAGGCGATATGCAGTCGGCGCGTATCGGCAGTGGTGTCGGGTCGATTTTGAATCAGCATAGCTGCAGTGCGCCGCGCGCTTTGTATCATGCTCGGTTGATCAAGAATTTCATTATTACATATGGCATTAGGGGTCAGACTACTCTTATCCTTCGTTGTGCACCTGAACATGTGACAAATTTAACAATCCGTCAGGTTTGGCGACCCCTATTGATGTAGATCAAGGTATCTGAAAACAACCGTCTGTATTGCCTGCAGTAATTCGGGCTTAAACTAGACTTTATGATTGGTGACGGCTTTTGTGACCCGGCAAAACCTGTAATTTCTGACTATTATGACAACATCAATCAACAAGACACTAAGCTTGATCTTCTTCGTCTCGACCCTGCTACTCGCGAACTGTGGTGGCAGCAGTGGCGGGGGTAATGACGACAGTAGTTCCGGCGCCAGCATGCGCTCGGTCGGCAAAAAGCTCTTCTTCGACGAAGACTTGTCGAGCAACGGTGACCAATCCTGCGCCAGTTGTCATGACCCTGCAGCTGGCTTTGCCGATCCCAGTGTCACTGCCGCTGCACCGGTTTCGGAAGGCTCCGTGCCCGGGCGATTCGGCAACCGCAATGCCCCGACCGCCGCTTACACCTCTTTGATACCGCAGTTCGCTCCGCAGATGACTCAAACCGTCGACCTTACAGTGTCAAATTTCCAGGGCGGGCAATTTCTAGACGGACGCGCCAGCACGCTGGTGGAACAGGCAAAGGCACCATTCCTGAATACGGTGGAAATGAACAATGCCGACAAGGCTGAGGTGGTGAGCAAGGTTCAGAACGCCAGTTATGCCGACGACTTTATTGAGGTTTTCGGGGCCAACGCCTTCAACGACGTCGATCAGGCATACGACAACATTGCCGCCGCCATCGCGGTGTTTGAAACCTCCAGCGAAATGAATCCCTTCACCTCGAAATTCGACGCCATCATGGCCGGAAACGCCAGTTTTACTGCTTCGGAACAGAGGGGCTTCGACCTGTTCAAAGGCCCGGTTGCCAAGTGCGGAAACTGTCATACGGTCGATACTCCCGCCGCCGGATCGCTGTTCACCGACTTCAATTACTACAACATCGCGATCCCGGTAAACACCGACAATCCCGCCTATGTTACCAACAATTCGTTCAGGGACGGCGGGCTCGGTGATAGCCCGGTCATTACTGTCCCGGTCGAACAAGTGGCCGAGCAGGGAAAATTCAGAACGCCGACTCTGCGCAACGTCGAGCTGACCGCGCCCTATATGCATAACGGTGTCCACTCAACACTCGACGAGGTCATTCAACACTACGATATTGATGTCGCCAACCTGTTCATAACACCCGAGGTCAACGCTAATATCGCCAATGAACTGGATCCGGGTGGATTTACCGGGCTAGGCCTTCAACCGCAGGATTACACCGATCTGGAAGCCTTCATGCTGACCCTGACCGACGGTTACTTTTAGATCGCCTGGAATCAGATGCGAAAACAGGATCAGAGGTTTTTCGCGACACGCCCGCCTTCAGGACCGGTATAAATCAATTCCTCGTACAGCAAGACTTCAAGCTTCGGCACCGTGCAGGGGCGTCTATGCCTGACAGGATACAGGTGGTTCTGAACCCTTATAAAGCTTCTTCTAGTCGCGCCAGGCGTTGTTGTTCTTCGAGCATGGCCTGTTTGATTTCTTCTAGTACTGCGTCGACGTCTGGATCTAACTCGATCACATCGTACTCACCACTCAGCGCGACCTCTGGGTGTAGTTCGCCAGCCTCGTACAATGCCCAGATTTCTTTGGCGTATCTAGTTTTAAGTATTTCGGGGGCATATAAGCCATAGTAGGTCGTAATCTTATTAATATCACGCGCGAGTAAGTGTTCGGCGTGATTATTGGCTGCCGCGTTTACCACCTGAGGCAGATCGATAATGACCGGGCCTTGGTCGTCGACCAGCACATTGAATTCCGACAAGTCACCATGCACTAGACCTTCGCAAAGCATGCGTACTACGTAACGCATCATCAGTTTATGATCTTCAATGGCCTGCACGGCAGACATGGCGACGTCGTTCAGGCGTGGCGCTTCGAAACCCTGTTCGTCACAAATCAATTCCATTAGCAAAACGCCGTCAAAGCAACCATAGGCTTTAGGAGCGCGTACGCCAACCCGGGCGAGTCGGAATAGTGCATCCACTTCGGTATTTTGCCAGGCCTGCTCCTGCTCCTTACGGCCAAAGCGTGAACCTTTCTCCATCGCCCGTGCGCGTCGGCTATTGCGCACCTTTCGACCTTCCTGATATTGCGTTGCCTGTTTGAAGCCGCGTTTGTCGGCTTCTTTATAAATTTTGGCGCAACGGATTTCGGTACCACAACGCACGATGAAAACATCGGCTTCTTTTCCACTCATCAGCGGACGGATCACTTCGTCGACCAGGCCGTCTTCGACCAGGGGTTTGATTCGTTTAGGGATTTTCATCGCGGCCTTATACTCTAGTTACACCGAGTATGAAAGCAAATGACAATAGCTATTGACCACCCGCCCGATATTCGCTGATTTTTTGTTAAATAAAAGCCTATCAAAATACCGTACTCGGCACTGGCATGGTGCCGGTAACAGCGCAGCTAAATCGCCCCGCAGTTGAGCAACCTGGTGATTGATAAGGGACCTCTTGCTTTATTAGTTTTTTGGCACTAATGTCGCGGATTAGTACGCCGTGGGTGGCAACCGGCGGGGTCACCTTCAATCCGCTCAGCCACGTACTCTTTTCCAATACAGCACCTACACCGCTCCAGTACAGTGAGATCGTTCAAACCCGAGGAGGTTGGCCATGAAACACTACAACATGAAATACTACAACAAGTTTGCCGCGGTTTTCTTTGCCATTTTGGTGGCGTCCCTTGTTGGATGCGCATCGACAGCCACGCAAGAGGGAACCGGAGAGTATATCGACAACGCCGTCATCACCACCAAAGTGAAGACCGCTATTTTTAACGAACCCACCCTTAAGTCCTTCGAGATCAACGTTGAAACTTTCAAGGGTGCCGTTCAGTTGAGTGGCTTCGTCAACTCCCAGGCCGACATCGACAAAGCGGTGGAAGTCGTGCGACAAGTCAAGGGCGTGAAATCCGTCAAGAACGATATGCAGCTTAAGTGATGTTGACACTCACCTAATCCGATGAGGGCTGCGAGTGCCGGACATGGACGTCCGCTTATGGCCGTTCTCGGCTCCAGAAATAGATAATTTGAGCGTCAATCCCCGCTTTCAAATGTGTAACAACTAACGTTGTCCAGGGTTTGCCAGGGTGTATTTAATTTGTCCGGGCCAGATTATGACGGGGATACGAACATCAGTTTTAGTCACGATGCGCGAATACCTCTACTTAAAGGCTTGTGAGCTTGGATGCCCAAAACATTATTAAGTTGAGATTTAATTCAAGACAGGCGAAATAATTCATAAATAGCCAGGAGTATTAATCAAGGATTGATCTGTGCTCACGATTCTGGAGATGCGAGAGAGGGTGAAGGCTTTCTTAAATCAGATTAATATAAGACGCCGTAATTTGATAATGTGTTTCTGCGATGAAAATTGTCACTTATAACGTTCACTATGCCATCGGCAAGGATAATCGGTACGATCTTGAGCGTGTCGTCGACTCGGTGCGTGGTGCGGATATTATTGCCTTGCAGGAGGTTGAACGAAATTACGGGCCGCCCAATGAGCCATTGCAACCCGAGGACATCGCTGCGTTGCTGCCTGATTACTACTGGATTTTTGATG
>Ga0265303_10001391_pt1 | contig 14824 bp, 13 predicted proteins | sample Helome_2_FD_192494 | JGI IMG/M metagenome (GOLD analysis project Ga0265303, IMG submission 192494) | Marine sediment microbial communities from subtidal zone of North Sea - Hel_20160317 (Illumina Assembly) | ecosystem: Environmental > Aquatic > Marine > Subtidal zone > Sediment ... | reverse complement strand
CTGGATTTTTTTCATTTGCCGAAAATTTCCTGAAAAAGAGAGCTTGGTTTTTGAAATCAGAGCGAATGGAATTTTAGCTGGCTCACAGCCGGGCATTTCTGCAATAAACGGTGGCTCTGGTCAGACGGCGTGGGTGCCTATCTGAGCTTGAAATTGAACGATCCCCCACAGCATATGTTCGGTTATCATAATGACCTCGAACCGGTGCTCTTGTTCGGGCCAGAATCCATATCCTGACTGCACGAATATTGGATAACGGCACCGGGACTGCCAAAGGCAATCCAGTCTCCAGGTCTGCGGTCAGTTGGTCATATTCATCGGTAAGGTCCGCGTCAAAGGCCCAGATAATATTGCCGTTGACCTTACCATTATCGGTGTCAAGATTCCCGTCATTGTTATTGTCGAAAGCGTAGGCAAATCCGACGGCCTGGATGTTTTCTGCCACCGGGATTAACGTTCCAGCACCGGTCTTTCTGCCAAGCGGCGCTGCTCCAGCATCGGCGATGCCGTCCTTGTTGTCATCATATTTGTTTGCAAAGCTGTAAGTAACCCTTTCATCGCTGTTGATAGTCATGTCAGCATCATTGTCAAACGTAACTTGAATCATGTTCCGGCCGGCAATATGGATTCCGGTATCTGCTGATTCCTCATCATCATCGATAACGGTGTTTCCATCATTATCCAGTCCATCGTTAGAAGCGGGGTCATAACCCGCCATTCTGATTTCTCTTTTCATCAGAGAAATAGCTGCCCGGATGTTTTGCTGCATTTCTACCGCCAGCTGCTGCTTGGCATGGGATTTTTGGCGGACCGCATGGATCTGATAAATTGCGGTTATCAATATGGCCGCCAAAGCCATTGCAATTACTAGCTCAACAATGGTGTGTCCATCGGAATCATTAGGCATAGTCATACTACTTTTCCCCGTCCCCGAGTATTCTGGAGTTGCCCGTTCTATTGATTCGAATTTTCGATAGATCTTTCAGATTATTTGTGATGGAAATGGTTCCGCCCGGGCCGGCGGCAAGTCCTCTGCTGTTAAATTTAAGCAGGTCGCCTGCGAAATTAGTACCGGTGATCGAGATGCCACCCGGCATCTTGCCCCTTCTTATGGTTGGTTCATCGGCGTCCTGATCATTATCACTATCATAATCTGCAAATACCCAATAGTTGTTATTGTCAGGATCAAAATTCACAAGGATATTGACATTTTCCTTAACGGCCATCAATCTTGCGTACTGCATTGCCGACAGCAAACTTCTTGCCGCGCTCCCCAATCGATATTTTGGAAGCCACTTGATAAAATTCGGTATTGCAATTGCCGAAATTACGGCGAGGATCGCAATGACAGTCAGCAGTTCGAACAGGGTGAATCCTGATTTTTTTCGCATGCCACACCTCTTTTTTACAGGAGCGGATTGATCGAATTCCTGTCGCATGACAGCCCGAAATATAACGCCTGCGGGAGAAGTATTTGCTTAACTCTAAAAATCAAAAAGCCGGGTTGCCTGTTTCCCTTGGCAACCCGGCTATCTTGTTGTCAGTTAAATGGCTGACTAGTTGATAAGATGGTTAGTTAAATGGATTATTCCTTTATCCTCTTTAACTAATTTTCTATTCAACCAATCAACTAAAATCGAACAAGATTGTGGCTTTCCGTTTCCCGATTGCTCGGGACTTGGCTTTATCATGGAAAAGACAAAAAAGCCCCTTTAAGACAGAGGGATTTCCTGTCAGGGGCTTTAGTATAACTTTATGTGGATAACGGTTTCCATGGCTATTGTCAGAAGACAGGGCCTAGTTATTTATCGTCAGTCCAAAATATCGGCAATTTAAATCAAATCCACTAGGGAGTCAATAGAAAATATCCCAAAATAAATAAATAAAAGTGGAACAACCATTCGTTCCGAAATACGGAGGGGTGGTTTAAGTGGTTGTAGAAAAAAACGTTCGAAGAACGGAACGTTTTTTTCTACAACCACTATAGATCAGATAAAAAGACGGTCTGAATTTCTTTTGTGATTAATAAAAGGCTGCTTGTTCCATCACCGCATATATGGTAAGCAAATACCTTTAATTTCAGGAGGCATATGTTTTCAGGTATTCAGGAAATATTGGTGCTGGTGGCCATTATTCTGGGGATTTTATTTTTACCCAGAATATTGAGCCGGGGGCAGGAAAAAGAGGCGGTGTCTCGCCAACCGGCTTTGGTGCTTTCCGGAAAAATGCGGATGGCTATCGCAGCCTCGGTTTTCTGGCCGGCCGCGATGGCAGCTTTTATGCAGCCCTGGAAAAATGATCTTTTCCAGTTTTTATATATCGGCCTCGGCCCGGTGGTCGTTTTCTGGATTATTTATTGGGTTTGGACAGGATTCTGTAGAAGATAACCCGATACTCGATTCTATATACTTCCCTTCAATCCGATTTCTTCTGCTACTTCCCGCATACCGGCTATTGTATCCGTAATCAACTCCGAGATCTCCACGCCCAGCATTTCAGCACCGTTTTCTATGATGGACCGATCCACGCCGGCGGCGAAACGCTTGTCCTTCCATTTCTTTTTAACCGATTTGGTTTTGACATCCATCACGCTTTTGGAAGGGCGCACCAGGGCGGTCGTCACCACCAACCCGGTCAGCTCGTCGATGGCATACAGCACTTTTTCCATTTCGGTTTCCGGTTTCACATCCGTACAAATTCCCCAACCGTGGCTGACCACCGCCCGGATGCATTCTTCCGGCCAGTTATTTTCGCGCAGAATTTCCTCGGTCTTTTTGCAATGCTGATCGGGAAACTGCTCGTAGTCAAGATCATGAATCAGTCCGACAACACCCCATTTTTCTTCGTCGGCATTGAACTTGCGAGCCATATAACGCATGACCCCTTCTACCGCCAGGGCGTGTTTGATCAGGCTTTCGGTTTTGTTATATTTTTTCAAAAGCTCAAATGCTTCGGCACGGGTCGGAATTTTATCAGCCATTTGGTTGCCTCCAGATATGTTTGATTGAACAGTCTGTCAAATGATCTACTAACTAACTGTAAATAAATGAAAAATGAAACGAGATATTATGGTATCAACCCCATCTTGTCAAGATAAGAGCCAGATATTTTTTTGGTTTTTTCTTGATCCTTTAGTTTATGGCGGTTATGGTCATTATGTAATTTTCTCCCCACTTCATCTAGACTGAGATTTAAAACGATGTTGGATAGGCCGCCTTCCAAACCAAACCGTTTAACCGGCCTCTATGTGCGCAATTTTTTGGCTAATTTTGCCGGAAATTGCATTATCATATTGCTAAATATTTTTACACCCCTTGCAGTTTATGAAAATTGGAAGGCCTTTTTATGGCAGGGTGGCTTGAGCGGTGGGTGGATCCTTATCCCGATCACCCTCGTGGTTGTCGTAGGGATGGTTATCGGAATGCAGTACCTTATTCAACGTCCGATATCGATCCGTCTGCAGCAGCTCCAATCCGGTAAGGAACTCCCTGCAGAGCTGCTGGAAAAAGCAAAACGCCGACTGCTTAATTTGCCATCTATTCTTGGAGTGACCAACCTGATCACGTGGATTGTTTTGACCTGCATATTCATGCCGATGATGTATTTTCTAATCGATATGACGGTTCCCAGTTTTTTTTATGGCTTTTTCAGATTCGCTATGATCGGATTAATTTCTTCTTTTGTTTCCTTTTTTTTGATCGATGAATATTGTCGTAGAAAATTGATACCCTTTTTTTTCCCCGAAGGGCGGTTAGCCGCTGTACCGGGCACGATAAAAATCTCAATTTTACGAAGGATCCGGGTGTTGTTTGGCGCAGGGACCAATGCGCCTTTGATTCTGCTGGTGGGAACCATCGGGTTTGCGGTGTGGGAGGTTCAGGACTATGCCATTTCTGCCGGGCAGTTTGGCAAACTGGTGTTTGCCTTCACTGTAGCCGTTTATTTTCTTTTTATAACTATTTCGTTTATTTTTAACTATTTGGCTGGGAGATCCATTTTACTCCCCGTTAAGGAAATGATGCGTGTTGTCGACAAGGTGGGTGACGGAGATTTTCACCAAAAAGTCAAGGTGCTCTCCAATGACGAACTGGGCGTTCTCGGGGATGGCATGAACGAAATGACCTTGGGCCTTATCGAACGGGATCAGATGCGCCACTCCCTTTATCTGGCCAAGGAAGTTCAGCAGGCCCTCCTGCCCCGGTCAACCCCGGATATCAACGGTCTGGACATTGCGTCTACCAGTGTCTACTGTGACGAAACCGGTGGTGATTATTATGATTTTTTTACTCCCGAAAACCCGGATGCCGACCGGATTAGTATTGTCGTCGGGGATGTGTCCGGCCACGGTATTTCCTCAGCCCTGTTAATGACGACGGCCCGGGCATTTTTTCGTCAGCGGTCTGCCTTACCCGGAAAAATATCCGCTGTGGTTTCCGATGTGAATCGTCTGCTGGCCCATGATGTGGCCGATTCCGGCGGATTCATGACCCTGTTTTATTTAAATATCGATCGTCTAAATCGCAGATTAAACTGGGTCCGTGCCGGACATGATCCGGCGGTGTTTTACGATCCCCGGACCGGTACTGTTGAAGAATTACGCGGATCCGGAATGGCGATGGGCATCGATGGTGATCATGACTACGAGCAATTTTCCAAGGAAGACTTGGTTGCGGGGCAAATTATTTTAATGGGAACCGATGGTATCTGGGAGGCTCAAAATTCAAAGGGCGAAATGTTTGGCAAAGACAGCCTTTATCGGATCATTCAGCAATATTCGGATACGGATGCCAAAGGGCTGCTGACCGCCTGTCTTTATGCCCTTGATAAATTTCGGAATGGCGTCAAGCCCGAAGATGATGTGACTCTGGTGGTAATAAAAATAACAGATAATTAAGGAGGAACTATGGGTAGCAAAGGTCATGGGATCGATGAATTAAGCGGATTTGCCATGGAGTTTATCAAAGAAGCTGGAAAACAGGCCCTGCCGTTTTTCGGGAAAGGCAAACCCCAGGTCAAATTTGACCAGGGGATGGTTACCGAAGCGGATCTGCGCATATCAGAATTCTTTCAGGAAAAATTAAATGAGCGGTTTCCCGATCATCACGTGTTCAAACATGATCAGCTCAATGAAAATTATTCCCATGAAGGCCAACGGTACGTCTGGATCTTTGATCCCATTGAAGGTGTGGCCAATTATCAGGCCGGGATCCCTATCTGGGGCATGTCGCTGGCACTGATTGACAATTTCTGGCCTATTTTCGGTGTCTTTTATATGCCGGCCACCGGTGACATATTTCATGCCAGGGCCGGCAAGGAAGCCTTTTGGGGCAAGCAGAAAATGCAAATAGGTGATTCACCGATTAATAACGAAAGCGTCCTGTTCACGTTTTCTCGATTTCACCAGCACTATCGGTCGAATTTTCCGGGCAAAATCCGCAATTTAGGATGTGCATCTGCACATATATGCTATGCGGCCATGGGCCGAGCCGACGGCGCAGTGATTGCCAATGAATCATTCCAGGGGTTGGCGGCAGCGCGGGTGATTATCGAATCGGCCGGAGGTAAGGTTTGCACCTTTGACGGTTGCAATTTCCACCTGAATGAATATCTGGACGGACAAAGAATTGATGATCACCTGCTGGTGGCAGCTCCCGGTAATTTTATGCAGGTTCGAAACAGCTTAAAGCCGGTTTCTTAGCATCGCTGAGGGCTGCTGCTTTTAAATGGGATGCTGGATGATTGATGAACTCGCTATCTAAAAAGATTATTTTAATCTGCGGTCTGGGAATTTTATTATTAATAGCTTATACGTATATAGGCAAAAATATTCCCTCCAACACCGACGGCTGCGCCTTCAAGCTGTTTGCGCATGCCTACGCAGCAGAAATTATAACCAGCGGTGAACAAAGCCACCCGCTATGTCCCCATGGCCACCATGGCCGGTGATTTCTATGATTTTTTAGTGATCGATCGAAACCGGATCGGGATTTTTATGGCCGACGTTTCGGGGCACGGTATGCCGGCATCCTTGATTGCTTCAATGGTCAAAATTGCATTTATCTCTCAAACGCCCCATGCATCAGATCCCGCCCGGGTGCTGGAAGATGTCAACCGGACATTATGCGGCAACTTTATATAGACTCATCGTTTAAGCTATCACCGCCCTGGGGAACTATTCCCGCCTGGCAGGAAGCCAACCGCAGTATTGATTTCCATCTTAACTGCTATTCGGAATTAAAGCAGGCTCTGCAAATCGCAGGCGAAACGCGCAGCTGCCTGGAATCGATTTTTCCCTCCCTCGATGATCTCTGCATGATAACATGCCCCCGGTGCCCTGATCTCTGCTGCCTGTCTGCCGCCCCCTGGTATGATTTGCGGGATCTGGTCTTTTTGCATTTAAACCGGCTTTCAAGTTATTTGTTAAAAGAATATCAGCCTGGTTATCGGCAATAGAATTGTTTTCTATTTAGTTTATCCTCATTTAGGGTTATACTGACAGTCGAACCGGCGTATCCGTGCATGTTTTGACCTATTGAGTTCTAGTTTCAGGCGAAAGATAAGCAACTCATGGATTACAATGATATTGAAATAATTACTCCCGAAGACGAGATACCGGTCGTATGCGCGAAATGTCAAACGTCTAACCCGGAGGGATCCAACTTTTGCTTAAATTGCGGTTTGTCACTGCTGCGATCCCGGCCAAACCGTTCCAATTGGATATGGCTAACGGTATGTGTTCTCATCTTTGCCGGGATGATGGTTTATTTTTATCAGCGGTTGTCAAAATATGAGTCCAAAAAGAATATTCCGCCAATTTCTAAATTATCGGTTCCTGCTCTCCGGAAAAAAAGTACTGCCGCGGCTAAAGAAAAGGTCACTGTAAAAAAAGACCAGAAAATCCAGCCGGTTTCTGAAAAAATAAAAATTCCAGTGGGCCTGGTTGTTATCAAAGATATTACTGGCAAGATCATCTACGAGGCACCGGTACCGGTGCTCGGCGGTGGTTGGGTGGCGCTGCCGAAGCGGTTTTGCCTGGGCGGGGCCGAGTGGACCCTGAAAATGGGGCCGGATACGGAGGTCAGTATCGTCGCTGGACTTTATAATGACTATGACAGGGTTGGGCTCTGGCGCATTTTGGATGAATTTAGCATTGAAGGACCTGAACTTTATCCCTGGTCGGCAGAGGAGCCATCGACCTGGCTTTCTATACGATCGACCAATTCGCATGAATCCCTGGAGATCACTAATACCAGGGAAGAGGGATATTTTATCGAAGGCAAACTGCCGGCGGATTTTAATGAGCCCGGTGTTGTGTTTCAAAACGGACGGGCTGTCGGCTGGACCTTTGGAGAAGGTATTGCTGGTGCATTTGTATGGAATGGTGACCAAGGTCAATACCTTAGACCTGAGATTCGGGTAGATGATTTTTATCGCATTACTTTTGCCAACAGTAGAGAAGAAGAATTTGCAAAAGCCCTCGCGATGGGGGACGATTACCTCGCATTGGAGCGGCTGGAGGCTTTTGCCAATGGATTCAGATTTGCATCCAAACTTTCTCCCAGTGAAACACCGGCCAATCTCCAAAAGGATAATGTGATCAAAAGCATGCAAACCTTGATAGGTGAAGCCGTAAAGGCCGGATCTGCCAGGGGAGTGGCCAATCTTTTCGACGCTCAGGTTCTGGTTGAAGCCGGTGATGTTGTTTTTTTAATGGAAGTATCCCGGGCAATAGCTCAAACTTATGGTTTTGAAGACGGTATCGAGCTGACCGAAAATGTGGTCGAACAACTGGCACCAATAAAGGGGCAGGATTCGATTCTGCTGGCCAAATTCTTTTCAGAACTCTATCAAAACTGGATTGTCACATTATTTAATAAGGGAAGTTTGCAGGGTGCCTGGAGAGCATATAGTCTTGGCAGCCGTAAATTGCCGGATGATCTCGGTATCCATTTGCTGGGAGTTCAGCTGGCCCTGGCAGAAAATAACTGGGCTGAGGCCGAAGAGCTTCTGGCGGAGAGAGAATACCCTGCTTCTTTAAGAGATAAAGTTCTGAATTTGCGAAATCAGATATCAGACTTAAAAGCTCAGGAAGGCAAAATCATAATCAATTTTACACCCGGTTCCCGGTATATTCCGGTATCTGCAATTCTAAACCGCGACACTAATCTAGACTTTATTGTCGACACCGGCGCGTCCATTGTCACGATTCCGAGCTCAACGGCGGAATACCTGGGTCTGGCAGTTGACGAGCGCAATCCCATGCGCAGGGTGAATACTGCCGGCGGTGTCCAATATGCCCCTGAAGTAACTCTGTCCTCGATTACCATTGGGGGCTGGGAAGTAAACGACGTTAAAGCCTTGGTCCTGGATATTCCCAATCAACCCGATTTAGGATTGCTGGGCCTTAACTACCTGCAGAATTTTCGCATGGATATGAATACGGAGCAGGGCGTACTCCTACTCGAACCCCGCTGAATTTGCCTTAAAACAGCCATCTTTTGCTCGATAGCCGCGTTGTCACGCAAATTGAAATGCTCACGTACTTCGTGTACGCTCCGCTTTCAATTTGCGGGACGCCTTGCTATCGAACAAAACCTAACTGTTTTAAAGCCAATTCACGATGTTTAGGCCTTGTTGAGCAGCTTATTGAATTTAAATAGGATTGCAAAATCCCGCCTTTATTTAGAGGACGAATGACAGAAGACAGCGGGCAGAGGATAAAAATGGGGATTACATCACTTAATACTATAAGCTACAGGCTATTAGCTAATCCGGGGGATGGTTGAAAATGAACATTTCTTACCGGGCCGGCCGCAAAGAAGACTGCCCGACGGTGGCCGAATTTGTGTATATTGCATCGGATGGTGTGGTTGAATTTCTATTCCGTGACTTAATCCAGGGACACAGCCCGCAGCAAATAGTAGCACATAACATCGATAAAGATACGGGGCATTATACATATAAAAATACGATTGTAGCAGAACACGGGCGTAACGTCGTTGGCGTCTCCTTTTTTTACCCGTCGCGATTTCATGTTATCAGCGATGAGATGAGACAATTTTTTCCCGAAGATCGCCTGGAACATCTCAAACATGTTTTGAGCGTTCGTGTTGAAAACAGCCTTTATCTTGACACCCTGTGTGTCGATGAGAAATTTCGAGGAAACGGTGTCGGGGGTAAGTTATTATCTTTGACCAAGAAGAAAGCCGCCGATGAGGGATTTAATGCCTTGAGTCTAGTCGCTCTGGCCGACAATACAAATGCCCATCGGCTGTATTATCGATGTGGCTTTGAAATCATCTCGCACATCGAGATGGAGGCCCATGAACTGATCCCCCATGAGGGCGGGGCTTACTTAATGGGTTGCAATTTGAAATGATTATGAAACCCTTTTTTCTTATTTTTTTTATTGTACTGGGGACGCTGGATTTATTGTATGGCGTGCTATACAAAGATCAACTCAGCATAATTGCCGGCGGGGCTATTGTTGCCATTACTGTTTATATATGGAAGAAAAAGAAGTAGGGTTCAAAGTTTCAGGGTTCCGGGTTCAGAGGCTCGGTTTAGATTTGAGCCACTGATTTGATAGTTTTGATTGAAATTCCAAGAGAATAGAACGATATTTAGATTTATTTTGATTAGATAACCCTGAACGCTGAACCCGCATCAGAATTCTTCAATTATTTCTCCCTTTTCAACGAAGACCCGTACATGGCCCTGGGCGTTTACTAACGACCGCATGGCAGATTCCAATTTGACTGAAACCGGGTCTTCTTCTCCCAGTAGCGATCTGGATTTTTGTAAAATTTCAAGGCCGTTTTCCAGATGCTCATTCATATGACGAAGGATTTCCTTGCGCTTGCGATGTCGTTCCCGTTCTCTGGTAATCACCGGCATTAACCGTTGAATGGAGTATTCAACCAGCGCATCTCTGGGGGCATTAAACCGTCTCGAAGTTTCATCCAGATTGGAGAGTGTTTTGCGGCTGATGACAAACGTTTTTTGGACACGATTTAAGGCACTGAATCTCTCCGATTCCACTTCCCGGGCAATCAATTTTAATGACTGCATATCTTCAATTAAATGATCAAAAAGAGATTTTTGCTTGATCCCCAGGTGTACAGCCACAATACTCATCGCCTCTATGGCTCTTGCGGATAACTTAAACGTCGCTCTCACCGATTGCCGTCCCCTTAAATCTTTGGAAGATGGCCGGGGTATTATATCATCGTTCGGCCAGAAGGTTTTTTCATCGTCTGCCATTGGTTTCACCTTTAATTTTTTCCAAAAACACGAGTACCCACTGAAGAATTCATTACTCAATAATTTATTTCGATAAAAGTAATATATCAAAAAATTGTTATCATTTCTGATTGATAAAGTAAAAGCATATTTATCATTACGTTGATTTCTAAATTTAAAACACCCAAAACAAAACACAGATTTATCTAAATTTCGCCATAACCCTTTGATATTCAGTCTTATTTATATATTGATTCCTGCGCAGGGTATCTAGAATCCAACCGGCTTTCCATTTGATCCAGCTGCTGTTCCGGGTCGGTGTCTCCTTTAGGGGTTTGGGTATCACGGCTGTTAACCTGACAATTTCTTCAAGATCTAACTGGCTGACATTTTTATAAAAAAAGTTTTGAGCCGCCGCCTGAACTCCGAAAATGCCCGGACCGAATTCGATGACGTTTAGATACAGATCAAATATGCGATTTTTGCTTAACTGGTTTTCCAGCCTTCTGGTGATTAAAAATTCCTTAATTTTACGGATAACACTTTTGTCCGTGGTCAGATAAAGATTTTTTGCCAACTGCTGGGTAATGGTGCTGGCACCCCGTACGAATTTGCCTTTTTGCCAGTTTTTCTTTATGGCCGCTTTTAATTCCGTGAGATCAACCCCCTGGTGCTGGTAAAAGCCGGCGTCTTCAGTTACCCGGATCGTGTCTTTAAAAAGCTTGGGGATTTTATCAAAAGAAACCCACTTCTGGCGAATGATCAGATCCTTCTGTGACATTTTGGCTTCTCTGTATCTTTGAAGCATCAAAGCGGTTGTTCTGGGATTATTCGTTATTAAATTGCTCACATCCGGCAGGCTTAAATAGATCAGCAGCGCGCCGCCAAAAAGGAAGGCCGGCACTCCAATGACCATCCATATTACAATTTTTTTTATGACAGGCCTCATAATAGTATGTTCACCTTCCTCTGTAATTTTCGAATCATTTAATAAGAACACACTGAGTATATTTATATAGAGGAATTTTTTCAATTAATTAGAACAAAGTTCTCTATCACCCGACCTAAAAGGGCGGAGCTGCTGACTACAGCTCCGCCCATATTTCAACTATCAACTATCAGCTTTGAGCTGTCGGCTATTATGCAACTTCTTCATACTCCGCATCTATCACCTCATCATCACTGCCGGAAGCGGGCGGTCTTGAGGCGTTGCTGCTACCAGGACCTGCCTGTGGACCGGCTTGCTGGTACATGGACTGGGCCAGTGCGTGTGAGGCATTGGTTAATGTTTCGGTCAGGCGTTTAATCTCGTCGATATTGTCGCTTTCTGCGGCACGTTTGAGATCTCCGGCAGCGCCCTCGACCTCGGCTTTAGTGCCGGGGTCAATTTTGTCAGCGTGTTCCGCCAGAGTTTTTTCGGTGGTATAAATCAGCCCGTCTGCTGCGTTGCGGGCATCGACCAACTCTTTTTTCCGGCGGTCATCTTCGCCATGAAGTTCAGCATCTTTGACCAGACGGTCAATTTCTTCCTGGGATAATCCGGATGAGTGGGTGATTTTGATCGACTGCTGCTTTCCGGTGGCCTGGTCTTTGGCCGAGACCTCGACGATGCCGTTGGCATCGATGTCGAAGGCTACTTCAATCTGAGGTGTACCGCGCGGTGCCGGTGCAATTCCCGTTAATTCAAAGCGACCCAGGGTTTTGTTGTCGGACGCCATTTCCCGCTCACCCTGCAGCACATGAACCGTAACCGCTGGCTGGTTATCGGCGGCGGTGGTAAATATCTCGCTTTTTTTAGCCGGGATGGTGGTGTTTTTTTCAATCAGCTTGGTCATAACACCACCCATGGTTTCAATGCCGAGAGAAAGTGGGGTAACGTCGAGCAGAAGAACATCTTCGACATCCCCTTTTAAAACCGCCCCCTGGATAGCCGCACCCATGGCCACAACTTCATCGGGGTTAACCCCTTTGTTAGGCGCTTTACCGAAAATTTCTTTTACTCGCTGCTGAACAGCCGGCATGCGGGTCATTCCACCTACCAGAATTATTTCATTGATATCACTGCTGGAAAGGCCGGCATCCTTCATGGCGGTGCGGCAGGGGACCTGCAGTTTGTCGAGCAGGTCACCCAACAGATTTTCCATTTTGGTCCGGGTGATTTTGATCGCCAGATGCTTGGGACCGTTCGCATCAGCTGTAATGAACGGTAGATTGACTTCGGTTTCCATGGACGTCGACAATTCGATTTTGGCTTTTTCGGCAGCTTCTTTGAGACGCTGCAAGGCCATCTTGTCGTTTCTCAGATCGATCCCCTGTTCTTTTTGAAACTCATCGGCCAGGTAATCAACCAGACGCAGATCGAAATCCTCGCCTCCCAGATGGGTATCACCGTTGGTGGCCTTGACTTCAAAAACGCCGTCGCCGATTTCTAGTATGGAAACATCAAACGTTCCGCCACCAAGATCAAAAACCACGATCTTTTCATCATTTTTTTTGTCCAGTCCATAGGCCAGCGAGGCCGCTGTGGGCTCATTGATGATTCTCAGTACGTTAAGACCGGCAATTTTTCCGGCATCCTTTGTAGCCTGGCGCTGGCTGTCGCTAAAATAAGCCGGGACGGTAATGACAGCATCGGTGATTTTTTCGCCCAGGTATTCTTCTGCAGATTTTCTGATGTTTGCCAGTATAAAGGATGAAATTTCCGCCGGGCTATATAATTTCCCCCGCAAATTAATGCGGACATCACCATTGTCGGCTTTTTCAATTTTATACGGCAGCACCCGAATATCATTCTGCACTTCTTTGGAGTCATACTGCCGACCGATAAGCCGTTTGATGCCGAAAACCGTGTTTTCAGGATTGGTAACCGCCTGTCTTTTGGCTATCTGACCCACCAGACGCTCCGAATTGTCTGCCACAGCTACCATGGAAGGAGTCGTGCGGCCCCCTTCCGGATTGTTGATAATGTTGGCATCGCCACCTTCCATGACGGCGACGCATGAATTGGTTGTTCCAAGGTCAATACCTATAATTTTGCTCATATCATTTCCTCCTTAACTAATTAAAATTGATACTAAAATCCAGAGTGATCGTTATGCTCTCGTTAAGCATTACTATATCATAATACATATAAAAAGTAATTCAAGTAAAAAAATACATTATGATCTTGACAAAATAGAAATATTGATTAAATTAATCTCATCCAAAGATAAATTGGAATGGCGAAACTAAACATTTCAGCTGTAAACAACCAAAGACCCTAATTAAATAGGAGGAAAAGAAAATGATGAATTTAGTTAGATGGAATCCGAGGAGAGAGATGCCGACCTTACCCGGCCGGTTCAACCGTTTGTTTGATGACCCTTTTTTCCGCATCGGTCGCATGGCTGATGATAGCAACCTGGGTATGTGGAATCCGGCTGTAGATTTGTATGAAAAAGATGATCATTTTATGATCAAAGCCGAACTGCCCGGCGTGGACAAAAATGATATTAAAATCGATTTGAAGGATCGACTCCTGACCTTGTCCGGTGAGCGCAACTATGATAATGAGGTCAAAGAGGAGAATTATTATCGTCGCGAAAGATCGTACGGGAAGTTTCAACGGGCTTTCACTTTGCCAACTGATGTAGATTCGGATAAGATCAAGGCCGATTTTATAGACGGTGTATTAGAGATAGAAGTTCCCAAACCTGAGGAGAAGAAGGCCAAACAGGTAACGATTCACTAACCAATTAAAGGTTACATCTCTGAAAATTTATTGACAAGGGGTGACATAAATTAATGTCACCCCTTTTTTTTGTTCAAATCTGACCTATATTGTATTCAAATTTGATGATCTCGAAAGAAGCCTGAAAAAAGGCTTTTTTCGAAAGTGTTTTGTATTTGGTGTTTAGTGTTTAGTTTGACCTCGAAATACGGTAGTAAGAAATATGTTATAAAAAGCACCACATTCGAAGCACTGGGCGTTGAGCGGGTTTATCAGGCAAAAGGTTCTATTTATGAAATCCTTATTTTCGGCCATCGGCTATTTAATACGTGGTTTTTGGCAAGGGCTGACAGTATGCCGCGTCATTATCGGCAATTTAATATTTCTGGCGTTGATTGTCTTCTTTCTCTCGATTATTTTTTACGACAGCGAAAAAGATCTTCCGGAGAAGGCCGCTCTGGTTTTGTCGCTGCAAGGCGATATTGTGATTCAAAAAACTGAAACCTTGCTTTCAGGGAGGTGGTTTGGCGAATCGACCCGGGAAGAAACATTGCTCAAAGATGTCATCGATGCCATTGACTATGCTGTAAATGACAAACGAATTCAAGCCCTTGTGCTCGATTTGCGCGATATGGGCGGTGCCGGAATCAGTAAACTCCAGAATATCGGAGAGGCTTTGAAACGATTTAAAGACAGCGGTAAACAGATAATTGCCGCCGGCGATGTTTTCAATCAAAGTCAATATTACCTGGCCGCTCATGCCGATCGGATATATCTGCACCCTATGGGAGGGGTCTTTCTTACCGGATTTGGACTCTACCGCAAATACTTTAAAACGACCCTGGAAAAACTGTTGATCCAGTTTCACGTCTT
>Ga0265303_10001390_pt1 | contig 14832 bp, 14 predicted proteins | sample Helome_2_FD_192494 | JGI IMG/M metagenome (GOLD analysis project Ga0265303, IMG submission 192494) | Marine sediment microbial communities from subtidal zone of North Sea - Hel_20160317 (Illumina Assembly) | ecosystem: Environmental > Aquatic > Marine > Subtidal zone > Sediment ... | reverse complement strand
GTACCACGGATTTTCAAGTGGGGCCGGTAACTTTTGCACTGGCCTATTGTGACCATATCGTGATCTATCGTTTCACACCTGTTTCACTGAACGAATCAGAGTGTGATATTACGTGGTTGGTCAATGCCGATGCCCGGGAAGGTAAAGACTATGATAAAGCACGTCTGACCTGGTTATGGGATATAACCACCCTGGCCGACAAACGTATTATCGAGCACAATTCCGAAGGTGTAAATTCACGTTATTATGAGCCCGGGCCGTATTCTAAAATGGAAGAATATACCTCGAAGTTCATGACGTGGTACCTACAGACAATCAAACCATAAGCAGGTAAGGTTTGGGGATATTCTTAAAGTAAAGGTTACAAGCTGACCGTGGAACCTTCGGCCACACCCATAGAAACCGACAAAGAACTTCAACTACGCCGTATGAAGCGGATACCGTTACTGCTGCTGTGCCTGATGGCCTTGCTTTTCGGTGTTACCTTGCACACTCCTGCCCCCTGGGCGGCCTGGTTGCACGCGTTCGCAGAGGCGGGAATGGTCGGTGCCCTGGCTGACTGGTTCGCCGTTGTGGCGCTGTTTCGTCATCCGCTGGGTCTACCCATTCCACATACCGCCATCATACCCAACCGGAAAAATGATATCGGCGAAAGCATGTCACGTTTTGTCGCCGATCATTTTCTGGAACCGGATGTGGTCCGGAAAAAACTGCAGGATACCGACCTGGCAGCGTTTGTCGTGACTTGGCTAAAAAGTGAAAAAGGCCAGCGCAGCGTTGAGGATCTTTCGACTGCGGTACTACGCTGGGCATTGGGCGCTTTGCATGAAAAGCGGGTACGCCGGTTTCTATCGAGGCTCTCAAGCAAACAACTGGCAAATGTCAGCCTCGCACCGCTGCTAGGCAACACGCTGGAGTGGCTGGTTCGCGGCCAAAGGCACCAGCAAATACTGACCCAGGTTTTGCGTTACACAATCGTCCTGGTGCATGACAACCGGGATGCAATCCGGGCGAAAGTACAAAAGGAAAGCCCGTGGTGGTTACCGGGTTTTGTTGATGATCGCATCCTTAAAAAGATGCTTGAACGGATCGAACATCAATTATTTGAAATGGCGCTGGACCAGGATCACCCCTTGCGTGAGCAGTTCAATCGGTGGGTGCAAAGCCTCGCACATGATCTGAAAAACAGCCCGGAACACCGCCGCCTGGGTGACGAGTTTAAACAGCAATTGCTGGATAACGATGAGTTACAGGATTACCTGTACGGCCTGTGGCTTGAACTGGCACGCAATATTGAATCTGATCTCGAAAAACCTGAGTCAGTGATCAGGCAGCACGTCGGTCAATGGCTGGGTAATGTTGCCGGGGAACTGGAAAACGATCCGGACATGCAAACCTGGCTTAACACCTGGCTGGTCAATGCAATCACCCTGGTGGTCGGGCGTAACAGTGCCCAGATTGCCAGCCTGATCAGCGACACGGTGAGATCATGGGATGGGATGGATACCAGTCGTCGTGTTGAACTGGCGATTGGCCGCGATTTGCAATTTATACGCATCAACGGCACGCTGGTGGGTGGCCTGGTTGGCTTATTGATTCACGCCGTGAAAATTTACATCTAGTATGGGGAGCTGCTGATCTAGGCGCGCGAAACAAATTTGCCGGTGGTTGTGTTTACCTTGATGCGTTCACCGCATTCCAGGTATTCGGGTACCTGGATTTCAATTCCGGTCGAAAGCAGTGCCGGCTTGGTACGGGCACTGGCGCTGGCGGCTTTGAGACCCGGTGCCGTTTCGGTGATCTCGAGTTCCACGTTTTGCGGGATTTCGACCCCGACGATCTGTCCATCGACCAGCAGCGCGATCATACCCTCAAGGTCCTCCGTCATATAGCCTGATTGCTCTTCAAGCACTTCCGCATTGAGTGAGTACTGGCTGTAGTCTTCCGTATCCATAAAAGTGGTGATATCACCTTCGCGATATGAGAACTGAACCGAGCGTCTGACAAGGTCACCGTCCTTGACGAAATCATCGCCTTTTAATGTCTGCTCCAGTTTTTGCCCGCTACGTACATTGAAGTAGCGGACCTTGAACAGGGTTGACGCTCCGCGGGCCGAGGGATTGCGTTTATCAATCTGGTTAGCTATATAGACTTCGCCATCGATTTCCACGACCGAGCCTTTTTTTAAATCACTTGCTTTTGGCATCTCTTTTTCCTGTGGATTTAATGCTCTCGAAACGATTTTTCGCGCGGTTTTTTTGTACCTTATGTGGGTCCCAGATACAGCCATTCATGGCAATCCAGGCACCGGGCGGCAGGGTATGTAAAGCACCTACCGCACAGCCGATATTGAATACTGCATCGGAGTCGCGAAACCGCGCCGGATTCAGCGCACCGGTCAGAACCATGGTTTTGCCGGGGATGTCAGCCAATACCAAAGCCGTCTTGACCATGCTGTCAGTGCCGTGCGTGATCAGAACATGGCTGGCGTCACTCGCTGCAATTTCTGCACGAATCACAAGTCTGTCTTCGTCTGTGACATGCAAGCTGTCTTTGCGCATCAGCGCGTTAACCTTGAATTTGAACCCGACCTGTAGCTGCTTGAGAATCTGCCCGATTAAGGGCTCGCCGATCTGGTAGTCGCTCATATCGTCAAAGTAGATTTTATCGATGGTGCCGCCCGTGGTAACAATAAGTAGTTTTTTCATTTTGATTGTCCGACTTAATTGATTGTCGCTTTCATATTGCAGCGGGTAGTATAGCCTGCAAGGTGTACTTTCAAGCCATTGTTACGGATAAACAGATATGACTTTTCTGACCCGACAGAAAAACAAAGACAAAGATATAGAGCGGTCGAGCCGGTTTTCCGGCGTTTTGCGGTTATTTCTATGCGGGCTTTTTGTACTGTCATCCCCTGTTTTGTTTGCGCAGGTTCAAAAGGAGGCGCCTCAGCAGGCATCCCAGCCTGGGCAAGCACCGGCAGAAGTCATCGCAGAGGTGGTAGTTTCAATGCCGGACAGCCAGCAAATGGCCCTGGCGCTAGTGACACCCGGACTGCGCGAACAGGCTTTGCTTGACCTCGCAGTTGCCACGCATGTCGTGAATCTTGCTGAAGGTGAGTTGAAGGCCGGTAACGAACCTGACCACGTTGCGCTGGCACAAAGTTATCTTGATGATCGAGCCTGGCTGCAAATGCTTACCGAACGTTACGGATGGGTGCAACCGCATAGTTCCGTGATGGATCCAGCAGCCTGGCAACTACTCAAAAAGCTTCAACAATACGACCTGGAAAACATGCCGCTTTTGACTCCCGGTCGTATGCCCAGAGAAGTTTTGATTGACCAGGTCTTCCAGCGTGCGGGACAGTCTCTTGCGGTAGCCAACCTGCCAAACCTGTTACTGGAGGTCGAGGCCGATGTGTTTCCCCTGTGGGATGCATTCTTGCAATTGATGGCGGTTGAGGGTTCACCCGGTGTGGCCTGGAAGGTGGTAGAGACCGCATGGTTCACCGACCGTCAGATGCCGTTACCCGTGGTAGCTGATGATACATTGCCGAATCAGAATCCATCGATTGACGATCTTACACAGGCCATGTCGAACGTCGTCTTGAGTGCGGTCGATGCCCGTCCTCCTGATTCAAGAGGGCTTATTCAGCTTAGATATTCAATCCTGAGCGGCTTAGCCCAAGTGGGCGATACGGCAAATGCCCACAGCCGGAACCGTGCAAAAGATTCACTATATCTTCTCACCCTGATAGATGGTCTGCACGAGGGTCGCTATTTTGATTTCGTACAGGGTTTGCTTTCAATTACTTTCAGGCTGCTTGAGCTTCCCGAAAACGAGCAGGAAGCATTTTCACTGGTTGATTGGTTGGTAGCTGAGCTACCTGCCATTTCGGCACATTATGCGGGCAGATTCGCTTCGGTCGACCCGCATCTGAATACCGTAATCGTGTCAACTTATAACGTGCTGGTAACCATCGCCGGCTTCCAGGCAATTGACCCTGTCATTCAGAAAACCGTTGAGGAAGGATCAGGTGATGCTGCTGCAGGTAGTGAAGCAGTTGCTGACCCCGTCGAGTATATAGCAGACATCAAGGCAGCACGGCTAGTACTGGCAGACTCGGTTGCGCAACTCGCGCTGCTGATTCCTGATATGGCCTATTACTTTGATACACCGGTTCGCGCGAGGATAGTTCGCGAGACCGATACCTGCATCAGCCTGGCTGCTAAAATCGATGATGACGGTGATTCGGTCATGATACGCCGTCAGTTCGATGCCTGTATGGAAACCCTGTTGCGATTGGCGGACAGGGAAACCCGTCTGACTGAGTTGTCAGGCGATATGAATGGCCCGTTTACCACCGATACACTGCGGCGTGAACTGAGTGTTGCTCCCTGGCAGAGGGTCAATTACGCCATCGGTTATATTTACGAACGTTATCCCACCCAGTGTCTGCCGCCCGCCAACGTGCTCCCCAATCCATTGGAATGGGCCGTTCTTGCCAATATGATGGGCTGGTTTGCCGAGCATTCACCGGAATTTTTTGAAACGACGGAGAATGAGAACCGCATTTCAAGGATGCGCAATATTGGTGAAGAGATTATCCAGGCCATGGTGGAACAATCGGAATGCCTGGCGGCCTCAGGAACCGGTATTAATGACATGGTCAGTCGCATCATGACCGACTATGAGATTGCTTTGCGGGAGCTGGTTTCTGGAATTAGAAGTGCGGAAGTTGATTTTCGCACCCAGAATCTCAAACCGGGTGCAGATGTTGCACTCAATGATAACGCTTTGCAGAATACCAGCTACCGCCCGGACAGTCTTATCATCTCCCCTTGTGATTCCCGGGATGTATGTGAAATGTCGGGTAACCTCAGCGCCACCCGGGCACTGATAGGAGTGTTTCCTGATGAATACCTTGTTTCGGACCAGACGGGGATGGGGCGTATTGAAATCTGCTACCGCAATATGGAGTGGGTGCAACGCCGTTCAGAGTTGGTGCGCGCGGATGACGAGAATGTTGCCAACTATTTTGGATACCTGGGTTTTGACCTGGTCGGCCGGTATGTTGAAAACGAGGAAGTCAGTGATATTTTCGGATTTCGTTTTACCGGTCCCGAAGAGCACCATTATCTGTTTGCCCAGGCATCCGAGGAAGTACTAAATGACAGTTGCCCGGTCGAGTGGGTGGGCAGTCGAACAGTTACACCCCTGCGGGTAGATCGTGGTGGATTGATACCCAATCGCCTGACTTACCTTGCCGCAGCGAGAAAACTCCCATCCAGGTTGTTGCAAAATAACTGGGACCAGGGGGCAGAATGGCGTGACTGGTTTGTAACCGGTATTGGTGTTTCACCTTTGGAGTTGGACCCTGCCCCGGAAATCGTTACGCGACTGAACCAGCATCTGCAGTCTCTCTACCAGGGTGAACAGATGGAGATTTATCAACGAATATTGTTACCGAACGCCCGCGATTCAAAAGGTGATAATGCTTCCTTGTACAGGGAAATGTCAGAGGTCTCTCTTGCCAAGGCAATATTGCGCCAGCAGATGATGTTGTTCTACCCGGAGTCACTCAATAACTCTGACCAAATTCGTATGGCCATTAAAGGTGACGCAGGGTTACTGGAGCAACGAACATTACGGCGCTTCAAGGGAGACAACGTACCCCTTACATATGTCAACAGGATTGCCCAGGAGCGTTTGTTCAATTTCAATGAGGTCTGGTCCAATCAACCGGAGGCAGTGCGCAGGCAGGGTTCATTACCGGCCAGCCTGATATACGCATTGACCCGAATCAACATCCTTTACCGGCAGTTTTTTATTTCGCGTCCCGAGGTGTTGCAGGAGATCGAAGCTCCGGTTGAAACACAGGCGCAAAGCCAACCCGGGGATTAATCAATACATTGCACCAGTCAGGCCGGGCTCTGGTTGCGCTTTCTGAAAGAAAATAGATAGAAGACTGCCAGCGCTACCTGCACCATTGCTGGAAACCTCTGTGGCGGATTGCTCCAGATTTCCATGATACCAATGGTAAAGTAAAGCATGAGCAGCAAGCCCGCCCAGATCATACTTCGATAATTGCCACGGACCAGGCCGAACAGCGGAATCAGGAGCGGCAGGCAGGCGATAAGGGCCAGCCAGGTATTGCGGGCACCCCATGGCGGCGGTAACAGCCCGTGCCAGACCACCTGCCAGATCAGCGTGGCCAAATAGGCGGCCAGCATTAGTCGTGTCCAGTGTTTCAGAGGATTTGCAGCACCGCTTCGGGTGGCCGCCCGATACAGGCTTTACCATTTGCCAGCACAATGGGCCGTTCAATCAGGATGGGTGCCTTTAACATGGCAGCAATCAGGTCCTCATTGCTCAGTTGCCCGTTATTCAGACCCATGTTCTTATATTCCGGCTGACCCTTACGCATCAGTTCCCTGGGTTGCAGCTTGAGTTTGCTGAGAATTGATGTTAACTGGGCCGTATCCGGCGGTGTTTCCAGATACAGGACAACTTCAGGCTCAACGCCGTTGTCTTTGAGCAACTGGAGTGTGGAGCGTGATTTGGAACAACGCGGGTTATGCAGTATTTGAACTTTCAAGGGGGTGTCCTTCTGTCAATATGTAGGGCGACTGATTATTATACAGTTACCATTAGCCATTGTGCGCGTAACCCGGAGGACAAGTGAACGTACTGGAGTCATTCAGCAGCATCCCGCGCGTCAGGCGTCTGGCCGCGCATGTCTGGCGGCATTTCGGTGAAGACCGCTTGTTCGATGAAGCGGCGTCGCTGAGTTATACCAGCCTGTTTTCCATGGTGCCGTTACTAGCGGTTGTTTTCGGTGTGGCATCGATATTTCCGGTGTTTCAGCAATGGGGTGAACAACTTCAATCGTTTGTATTCAGCAACTTCGTTCCCGCTTCAGGTGACCAGATACAGGCCTACGTGGCTGGTTTCCTGGAAAGTGTGGGTAAACTGACGCTGACGGGTACACTGGTTCTGATTATTACCGCCTTGCTTCTCATGATCAGAATTGAACGGACGTTTAACCTGATCTGGCGGGTGCCGGCAGCCCGTAGCATTGGCAACAGGGTGGTCATGTACTGGGCAGTCCTGACACTTGGGCCACTGGCGCTGGGTGCCGCAATTGCTCTCAGCGCACAACTGGTATTTGAGCAGGTGGCGCAGGGTGCTGCCAGCCATTCAAACTGGCGCGCACTTGGCATATTTTCCTTGTCCTGGCTTGCATTTACACTAATGTTTTGGCTGGTTCCGAACCGGCGTGTCCGTTTGACCCACGCCCTGGTCGGCGCATTCCTGTCTGCGCTGCTATTTGCACTGGCAAAGAAAGCGTTTGTCGCATTTGTAGCGAATGCCAGTTTCAATGTTATTTATGGTGCCCTGGCCACCATTCCCATTTTCTTATTCTGGCTCTACCTGGTGTGGATAGTGATTCTGCTGGGTGCATCACTGGCGGCTTCACTGACCACGTTCAAAGATCGGGCGGTCGACTGGGGATGGCCCAAGAAGTGGGGGTTTTTACTCGCTTATCGATTGGTTGGCTACCTGTGGACAGCACAGCAGGAGGGCAAGGCATTGCCGGTTGAGAAATTGCTGGAATCCCTGGACGGTGTCACCGAACCGGTACTTGCGGGACAGCTTGGTCTATTATTTGATGCGGGTTTCGTTACCCGCAATGAGGATGGAAGCTGGCTCCTGTGCAGGGATCTGGACACGGTCAGCCTGTTAAACCTCTATCAAGCAGGTGAATTCTACCTGCCGGTTGGTGAAAAACTGGAAATTCCCAGCAAAAGTGAATGGGATGCAGCTTTTTTCAGGTCTGTATCAGGGGGTGAATTGAATATGCAGCAATCACTGAAAGAAATGTTCACCCAAACCGCACTCTGACAATAGGAAGAATAATGAAAAGAATAGCAAGCTTGGCTTTAATGGTTTTGATTTTGACGGCGCCCGGTCTTCGGGCGGGTTATGAAAGTGATGAACCGGTTGATTTCACATTGCAGCAACTGCATGGTGAAGCTGTCAGTGTGAGTTCTTTCAGGCAAAAATGGGTGGTGATTAATTACTGGGCCACCTGGTGTGCACCCTGTCGAAAGGAAATACCTGATTTATCCAGTCTGCACGAAGCCCGTGATGACATTGTCATACTTGGTCTGGCTTTTGAAGATACGGACATGGAGACGTTTGACGAATTCCTCGATGATTATCAGCCAAGCTATCCGATTCTGCTGGTTGACGTCTATGCGCCACCGGAACCCTTCGGTGCCCCCAAAGCGTTACCGACAACGATCATTCTGGATTTCGAAGGCTACCCGGTTAAAACGTTTCTGGGTCCTGTTACCGGGGAAAGCATAGAGGCGTTTATCGATTCACAATAGCCTTACTCAAACGGCATTTTGCGTTGACTTGTAATCCGTCGGGGATCCATTGGTGCTTCGACAGGGGAGCAGAGGGTGTGCGAAATCATGGGCCAATGGTTTTTGATAGAAATACTACGTTTCGGCTGAAGCTGGGGTGGGGGTGTATTGTCTTACCAGGACCTTACGAGGCAGGAAGCCGAGGATGAGGCTACAGGGATGTACTTGTGCCGTGTCCTGGTAAGACAATACACCCCCGCCCCAGCGCCCCTCCAGCCGAATAGTTGCACGTGTGCTTGTGAAATCTGTCAATGAGCTAATCTGTTGGTGAACTGGTAGCCGGAGATCAAAAACTCTGGCTAATATTGAGTTCGATTGCTTTGCGCACTGGTGCGAATGATCTTCGGTGAATGGGGCAGGGGCCGAGATCCTTGAGGCGTTCCAGATGACGGGCAGTCGGGTAGCCCTTGTGCTGGTCAAAGCCATAATCAGGGTACAAGCGGTGCATGGATAGCATCAGGCGGTCCCGATAAACTTTTGCAAGAATTGAGGCGGCTGAGATGGACGCTACCAGCGCGTCACCTCCAACAATGGTTTTGACCTCACATAACAATGGCGGTGCACGGTTTCCGTCAATCAGGGCGCGTTGGGGAGCAGGCTTGAGGTTTTCGACGGCCCTTTGCATTCCGTTCATGGTGGCTTGCAGAATATTAACCCGGTCAATTTCTTCAATTTCAACGAATTCCACTGTAAAAGCAACTGCCTGGCGTTCAATTTGAGGCACCAGTTGTTCACGCTTTAAGGCGGTCAGGCGTTTTGAGTCATCCAGCATTTCAAGATCATAGCTCGCAGGAAGTATGACAGCTGCGACAACCACTGGCCCGGCCAAAGGCCCGCGCCCCGCCTCGTCGACACCGGCTTCCAGAATGGCGGTCAATGACATGGTTTAAGGATTGCGGCCGGCAACCTGGCGAAGCACTACATCGCCTGCGGTCGCTGCTGCGTCAATCTTCAAGACCCTGTGCAACGCATCAAAGCGCTGTTTCAGGCATTCAACCAACTCAGGATGGTCCAGCCATCGAACAGTCTCGTTGGCAACCCGCTCGCCTGTTACCTCTTGTTGCAGTAATTCAGGTACCAGCAATTCGCCGGCCAGGATATTGGGTAGTGCAAAAAAGCGGGTCTTCAACATCTTGAACCACTTCATCAGGCTGTAGGTCATACCGGATACACGGTAGCAGACCACCATCGGGCGATTGACCAGCATGACCTCGAGTGTCGCCGTGCCGGATGCGCAGATGACAACATCTGCCGCTGCCATCACCTCTGTGCTTTGGCCGGAAAGAATCCGGCAATTCACCCCGGAGTACTCGAGAAGCACGGATTCTAAATACTGTCCAATCAGTTCCGTGGTGGCCGGCATTAGAAAACGTATACCGGGATATCGCTTGCTTAAGATGCTTGCGGCATCAAGCATTGCGGAGGAAAGCTTTTCAACCTCACTCATTCGGCTACCGGGGAGCAACGCAACACATGCACCCCCGGTTTCCACTCCGAGCGATGCGCGTGCGGGTCCGGCGTCGACTGCCAATGGAATTGCATCAGCCAATGGGTGCCCCGTGTAGTCAGCGGCTACAGGGTATTGTTTATAACAGTCGGGCTCGAATGGAAAAAGGCACATCACCCGGTCGGTTGATTTTGTAATGGTCTTGACCCTGCCGGATCGCCAGGCCCAGATGGTGGGGCTGACATAGTGGATGACAGGAATGGATCTTGCCTTTAGTCTTTTCTCCACACCGAGATTGAAATCCGGCGCGTCGATGCCAATAAAAACATCCGGATTATGCTCCAGCACCCGCTGGACAAGCTGGCGTCGCAATTTGATCAGGCGGGGCAGGTGGGAGACGACTTCAAATAGACCCATTAGCGAAAGCTCGCCGGTACCCCACCAACAATCGCAGCCCTCGGCCTTCATTAAAGGGCCGCCAATTCCTGCGAAGCGGACATTCGGTTCCTTCAGGCGAATGGCTCGTATTAACGCCGCACCGAGTTGATCGCCAGAGGCTTCCCCGGCTACCAAAACGATCATCATCAGCGAATGATGCCGCGCTCGGCCAACTTGAGAAAATCTACCAGGGTTTGTATTTCAGGAGCGTTAACGGCCATTTCAGTCAGTCGGGCGGTCGCTTCCTCGAGCGGCAGGCCTTCACGATAAAGTGTTTTGTAGGCGCGTCTGACATTGTTGATCTGTTCGCGCGTATAGCCATGTCGTTTCAGACCCTCGGTGTTGATACCCTTGGCCCTGGCTTTTTCACCGGCGACTGTTACATAGGGTGGAATGCTCTGGTTGACTGCGCTGGCGAATGAAGTGAAGCTGAATTCACCAACGGAACAAAACTGGTGGATCAATGAATATCCGGACAATATCGCGTTGTCGCCAATCGTCACGTGACCGGCCAGTGAAGTATTGTTGGCCATGATGATGTTGTCACCCAGGATACAGTCGTGTGCGATGTGCACACAGGCCATTATCCAGTTATTGCTGCCGATACGGGTAACACCACCACCTTGAGCTGAGCCGCGGCTGAAGGTACACATTTCACGGACAGTGTTGTTATCACCGATGATCAACTCGGTATCTTCACCTGCGTACTTTTTATCCTGCGGTTGTTCACCGATCGATGTGAACTGGAAAATATGGTTGTTCTTGCCGATGGTTGTGCGGCCGGTCAAAATGGCATGAGGACCGATCCGCGTACCCTCATCGATGCGGACCTTGGCGTCTACGATTGTGAAAGGGCCGACCTCGACATCATCGGCAAGCTCGGCTTTGGGGTCAATCAGGGCTGTTGGATGGATCATTTTCAATATTACCTTGAAAGAGTTTTAACCTTCGGAACACAATATTTCGCAACTGGCTGTACGTTGACCATCAACTGTGCAGCGGGCTTCGTACTTGCCCATACCACGCATTATCCGTGTTTGTTTAACCTCGATGAGCAACTGGTCACCGGGTACGACTTTGCGGGCGAACTTGGCATTGTCTATTTTAACCAGATAGTAAATACCGCCAACTTTTCCTGACGTTGCCAGCGCCACGTGGGCAAGTACGCCGCAGGCTTGTGCCATGCTTTCAAGTATCAGAACACCCGGCATCACGGGTGTTGAAGGGAAGTGGCCCTGAAAAAACGGCTCGTTGATGGTTACGCATTTAATGGCTGTAAGGGTTTTTTCGGGCTCGAGCGTGTAGGAAAGTACCCTGTCTATCAACAATAACGGATACCGGTGCGGAATAATTTTCATTATTTCGGCACTTTCGATGGGGGTCTGGATCAGTTTCTCAGTCATGTCGAGTTTAATTTCCGCTTTGTTTTTCAAGTTTCAATACACGTCGGGCCAGTTTTTCCAACCCGCGCAAATGCGCGAGTGTACGGTACCACTCCCGCGATGGTTGGGCCGGAATAGAGGCGCTCCAGACGGTTCCTGGCTGAGTGATTGATTTTGATACCATGCTTTGGCCCTGCACAGTGGTCCGGTCAGCAATCTCAATATGCCCCACTGTATAGGAAGCGCCTGCAAACATGCAGTATTTTCCAATCCTCGTGCTGCCGGAAATACCGACCATACCGGCCAGTGCGGAATGCGCGCCAATTTGCACATTGTGACCAATCTGGATCTGGTTATCGAGTCTTACATCGTCTTCGATAATTGTATCGCCAATCGCGCCGCGGTCGATAGTGGTGTTGGCGCCAATTTCGCAATCATCCCCGATCCGCACGGACCCGAGTTGCGGAATTTTTACCCAGTGGTCCTTTTCAAAAGCCAGGCCAAAACCGTCCGAGCCAATGACGGCGCCGGGATGAACGATGGTTCTTCGGCCTATCCGGACCCCTTCACATACTGTAACGTTGGCCACCAGGCGACTGCTGTTTTCGAGCTTACAGTCTGCTATTAGTATGCAACCAGGTCCGATAGAACAGGCATCTTCGATGACACAACCGGGGCCGACAACCGCCTGGGCACCAATATATACATCACGCCCGATGGTGGCAGTGGGATCAATACTGGCGGAGGCATGTAAGCTTGGGACCGCTGGCCTTCGCGGGTCAAAGAGTTTTGCTATTTTTGCATAACTCACATAAGGGTCATCGGTGATCAGGGTGTTGACCGGGCAATTTTCGGCATCGTCCGGGCTTACGATAACCACCGCGGCACGTGTTGTTTTCAGTTGTTCGCGGTAGGCCGGATTGGAAAGGAAACTGAGTTGTGTGTTGCTGGCATCAGACAAGGTGCCGACACCTTCAATCAAGGTATTCCCATCACCTTCAAATCGCAGATTGAATTGTTCAGCTAACTCACTAAGTGTGTGACTGCTGATAGATTTTTGCATATAGGCAATCGCTTATATCTTTGAGACGCAGAACATACGGGTTAACGCAGCGATCGTTCCCGCTTATCCGCTTCGTGCTCCAGTTTGAGCTGATCCAGCACAAGCTGGGTAATATCCAATGACGGATCTGCGTAAATTACCGGGCTGGAAAGTATCAGGTCGTAACCATTGTCACGTGCGATCTCCTGCACAGCCAGGTTTATCTGGTCTTCCAGTTTCTGAACTTCCTCGGTGCGGCGGAAGGACAATTCATCACGCAGGTCCTCTTTTTGCCGGTTAACATTGCGTCGCAATTCTCGTAATTCACGATCAAGCCGGGTTCTTGCATCTTCCTGTAAATCGCCCACTTGCATGCGGTCTTCCATGGACTGTGCCTGGCGCTCCTGAAATTCGATGGTTTCGTTACGGGGCCGGAACTCGAGGTCCAGTTTTTCGCGGCCCGCCAGAACCTGCGGGGCGTTATCAAGAACCTGCTTCATATCCACATAACCAACGCGTAACTGCTGCGCGGCCGCCGGACCGGCAACGAGCACAAAAAGCGTTAGCAATAGGGGTGAAAACCGTTTCATAACATCGAATTGTACCCTTTTTGGGCGATTGTATTAAGTTTTAAGCGTAAGCGCGTCCTAAAAGGTTGTTCCAAATGAGAATTGCAGGGCTTCAGTACGGTCACCCCTGAATTTCTTGATGGGGAAAGCATAGTTCATGATGATGGGGCCGATCGGTGCCTGCCAGGTCACGGAGATACCGGTAGACATCCTGAACAGGCCGGCATCAAATGTGTTCCAATTTTCATACACGTTACCAATATCGAAGAACAACGCGATTCGAGAACCACCACCCTTGGTGAAAGGTGTCGGAATAGCGAGTTCGACACCACCAGCCATTTTCACATCACCACCCACTGCCCGGCATGACAGGCCACCATCCTTGGGCCCCAGCGTATTGTCTTCAAAACCTCGAATATCACGCACGCCACCGCCGTAAAAGTGTTCAAAAAACGGCAAACCGGTATCCAGGGTCATGACCTCTTCTTCCAGGCATTCGGGTTCAATTATTCTTTCACCGGTTTCTGGATCGATGTTGGAAGGTGCATCGTAATCAAACGTGGGAACCGGGGTTGCTTGTGAATTGCTGTCATAGTTGTCATAAGCGTCGCCATAACCTACCTCGCCATGGACGGAGACCACCAGGTCGGCCCAGATAGGCCAGTACTTGGCTGCACGGTAGTAAAGTTTGTAGAACTGGCGCGAACTCCCGGGTAGTGAAGTCTCCAGGCCCAAACGCTGTGACGATCCGCGTGTCGGATTCAGGAAGTGATTACGTGTATCCCGCGACCAGGAGGCGGTGAAATCCCAGGTGAAGAAGTCACGTTCCTTGGCACTCAACTCACCATCACCATCATGGTCGAGTGATATTGACAGCGGGTCACCGACGCGTGGAACCAGGTATTGTTCAGGGCAGATACCATTCATATTTCTATCGTTACAGTCGAGTTCGCCCGTGTCTGGATTCACGAATTCCCGCTCGAAGACAAATTGTCCGATATTCAGATCGGTTTGCCTGAGTCCGGTTCCGGCGCGGATATAATCCACTTCGGTCAGGGGTAAACCAAAGCTCACACCGCCCGCTGCCTCTGTACTGGTAAAGGTCGAGATATTGGCGCCCTGTTGGTCAAATTCCTGGTAACGCAGATAGAAACCGCGACTGACACCATCTTCGGTCGCATAGGGGTTGTCATAGCTGATGTTGATACTGCTGATAATGCTGCTGTGAGACAGGGATAAGCCCACCCGTTTGCCGCTACCCAGAAAGTTGTCCTGCTGAACACTCAGGGATGCAATCAGTCCCTGGACCTGTGAATAGCCAAGACCGATGGAAAAACTACCTGCAGCGCGTTCTTCGACGGTGACAATCACGTCAATCTGGTCATCAGTTCCGGGTACGGCAGGTGTTTCGATATTGACCGATTCGAAATAGGTCAGACGTTGCAGGCGAATCTTGGATCGGTCGATGGCCGCCTGGGAGAACCAGCCGCCTTCGAATTGACGCATTTCCCGTCGAAGT
>Ga0265303_10001387_pt1 | contig 14842 bp, 10 predicted proteins | sample Helome_2_FD_192494 | JGI IMG/M metagenome (GOLD analysis project Ga0265303, IMG submission 192494) | Marine sediment microbial communities from subtidal zone of North Sea - Hel_20160317 (Illumina Assembly) | ecosystem: Environmental > Aquatic > Marine > Subtidal zone > Sediment ... | reverse complement strand
GCTATACACCAGGCCCCTGGTCTCGGTGAGGTTCTCGAGCATGCGGTCCTCGTCGACGACGAGGTTGTCGACGAGCTTCGTCAACCGGCGCAAGGCATAGTGCAAGAGCGACGTTGCGTCAGGCAGGGCGACCCGCTCGACCGACGAATGGGAGATGTCACGTTCGTGCCACAGCGCAACGTTCTCGAGTCCGGCCGAGGCGTATCCACGCATGAGTCTCGCTACACCGGTCAGGTTCTCGGATGCGATCGGGTTTCGCTTGTGCGGCATCGCAGAGGAGCCCTTCTGGCCCGATCCGAACGATTCACGCGCCTCGCGGACTTCTGATCGCTGGAGGTGGCGGATCTCGGTGGCGAACCGCTCGATCGTCGACGCGACCAGGGCAAGCACGGACAGGAAGTGGGCGTGGCGATCCCGCGCAACGACCTGCGTGGAGGCAGGCTCGATATTGAGTCCCAGCGCGTCGCAGACAAATGACTCAACGAAGGGAGGTGTGTGCGCATACGTGCCGACGGCCCCGGAGATCGCTCCAATCGCAACGCCCTGGACGGCATCCGTGAGGCGATCGTGGTCTCGCTCCACCTCGAATGCCCAAGATGCCAACTTCAGGCCGAACGAGGTCGGCTCTGCCCAGATGCCGTGCGTCCGTCCGATCATCGGAGTATCCCTGAACTCAAGTGCCCTCCGTTTGACCACCGCATGGAGATCGGCGACGGCTTCAAGCAGCAGTGTTCCAGATTCCTTGAGCAGAACACCGGTTGCCGTGTCGAGAACATCAGATGATGTCAGCCCGAAGTGGATCCACTCGCCACCGTCTTGGACCGACTCACCGAGCAGATCGATGAACGCCGCAACGTCGTGGTGCGTGACTGCCTCGCGTTCCTTCCACGCAGCTGCATCAACCTCTGGGGCTGACCTGGCGGCAAGTGCAGCTTCCCGCGGTGCGACGCCGAGTTCGGCCCAGGCCTCCACAACGAGCGTCTCGACCTCCTTCCACACCGCGAGCTTGTGCTCCTCAGACCACAGACCGTCCATTGCTGGCGTGGAGTATCGGGGGATCATCCCTTCAAGCTCTCCCGGTAGTCAGCAAGCTTGGCTGCCACATCCCCGTCACCGATGGAGAGGATTGACGCTGCGAGGTATCCGGCATTCGCAGCACTGTCGATGGCGACCGTCGCCACGGGGATACCGGTCGGCATCTGAACAGTTGCGTACAGAGCGTCAACACCGCCGAGGCCACCTACAGCGATCGGGACGCCGATGATCGGAAGGGTCGAATGTGCGGCGGCAGCGCCAGCGAGGTGGGCTGCCTTCCCTGCTCCACAGACGATGACACCGAATCCGTTGTCCCGTGCTGACGACACGAACTCGGCAACCCGCTGTGGTGTGCGGTGCGCTGACATCACATGGACCTCGTGTTCGATATCGAACGCATCAAGCGCATCGGCGCATGCCTGCATTTTCGGCATGTCCTTGTCGGATCCCATGAGGATGGCCACCTTCATGCTTGGTCCTTTCTCATCTTTTCGGCGATGTCAGATCGCGAATGCTTCCCCCTGAATTGGATCATGTTCGCCGCGGCGTAGGCGTCGGAACGTGCCTCTGCTGTGGTTTCGCCCACTCCGACAACATTGAGAACCCGCCCTCCCGTGGAGACGAGGCGCCCGTCCCTGATGGCAGTGCCGGCGTGGAAGATGAGTGCCTCGCTCACATGGTCGAGACCGATGATGACCAGTCCGGTTTCGGGGCTTTCCGGGTATCCGGGGGAGGCGAGTACAACGTCGACGGCGTGTGCAGTGGACCACGTGAGGTCTGCTCCACCGAGCGCACCGTGGGCTCCAGCGTGGAGGAGTTCGAGGAGGTCCGTATCAAGCCTTGGCATCAGCGCCTGCGTTTCTGGGTCACCCAGCCGGCAGTTGAACTCAAGCACCTTGGGGCCCTCCGACGTCAGCATCAGTCCGACGTACAGGAATCCGGTGTAGTCCACACCGTCAGCAGCGAGCTGTTGGAGGGTGGGCTCGACAACGTTGTGCCCGGCCCAAGCCACGAAGTAGTTGTCCATGTCCGAGATCGGGCTGTATGCGCCCATCCCCCCCGTGTTCGGACCCTTGTCCCCGTCGAGGAGTCGCTTGTAGTCGCGCGCTGGCTCAAGCGGCACGGCGATTCCTCCGGAGCAAATGAAGAAGGTTGACACCTCGTCGCCTTCGAGATGCTCTTCGATGACGACGGTGGAGCCTGCGTCGCCGAACCGGCCGTCGAAGCACACGTCGACCCACGCTTCGGCATCGTCGAGATCTGCTGTAACGAGAACACCTTTGCCTGCTGCCAGGCCGTCGGCCTTGACCACGTACGGACCGCTCGATGAACGGAGGTGCGCAATTGCAGCCCCCCTGTCGCTGAACGCTGCGTATCCGGCCGTGGGAACGCCGGCCTTTTCCATCATCTCCTTTGCGAATTGCTTCGACGATTCGAGCATCGCTCCGCGTTGTGTTGGTCCGAACACCGCGATGCCTGCGTCGAGGAGGGCATCAGCCACGCCCGCAGCGAGAGGAGCTTCGGGGCCTACGACCACGAGGTCGACCATGAGTCTTCGTGCCAGCTCCGTGACCGCCGCGGGGTCCGTGGGGGATACGTCAGGTTCGCACGGTCCAAGTTCAGCGAGGCCAGGATTGCCAGGGCAGGAGACCAGCTCGGTGATGAGTGGACTCTGCGCAAGCTTCCATCCAATGGCATGCTCGCGCCCGCCGCTCCCGAGCAGAAGCACCTTCATCTCGGGTTCCTCGTCAAGGTTGCGGCACGTGACGGACCCACCGACACCGTGCGAATCGGCACACCGGCCATCTGCTCGATGGTCTCGACATACGACCTGGCATTCCCTGGGAGTTCGTCGAACGACCTTGCGTCGCTGATGTCCGTTCCCCAGCCAGGGAACTCCTCGTAGTGCGGCGCACAGTTGTAGAGAACGCGCTGCTGACGTGGGAATTCGGTGTATCGCTCGCCGAGGGACGTATACGCGGTCGCGATCTTGATGGTGTCGAAGTGCGACAGGATGTCGAGCTTGGTCAGGGCTATTTCTGTGAGACCGTTGACGCGAACGGCGTATCGCAATGCAACCGCATCGAGCCAGCCGCAACGCCGCCTCCGCCCCGTTACGACGCCGTACTCCCCACCGATCTCGATGAGTCTGTCCCCCGTCTCGTCGTGAAGCTCGGTCGGGAAGGGGCCCGTACCCACACGCGAGATGTATGCCTTGACCACGCCGATGACCGAGTCGATCTGTTTCGGGCCAATGCCGATGCCTACCGCTGCACCGCCCGCCGTCGGGTTGGATGACGTGACAAAGGGGTAGGTGCCGTGGTCGATGTCGAGGAGCGTCCCCTGGGCGCCCTCGAAGAGCACGTTGTCGCCGCGTTCGATCGCTTCCCACACGACGAGGGATGTATCGGTGATGTGATCACCGAGTTGATCGCCGTAGACCATGTACTCCTCAAAGATCTCATCCACATCGAGAGGGAGCTGGTTGTATACCTTGGTCAGCTGCTTGTTCTTGTCCTTGAGGGCGACCTCGAGCTTCTTGCGGAAGATCTTCGGATCGAACAGGTCCTGGATGCGGATGCCGAATCGGGAGTACTTGTCCATATACGCCGGTCCGATGCCACGCTTGGTCGTGCCAATCATCGCATCGCCGAGATAGCGCTCAATCACTGCATCGAGCTTTCGGTGGTAGGGCATGATGAGGTGGGCGTTCCCAGACACGAGAACCTTGGACGGATCAATCCCGCGCGACCGGAGCGTGCCCATCTCCTCGAGCATGACCTTTGGGTCAACAACGCATCCGTTGCCAATCACAGGGGTGACCGTGGGATACAGGACACCGGACGGAATGAGGCTGAGCGCGAACTTCTCGTCCTCGACAACGATCGTATGACCAGCGTTGTTGCCGCCCTGATAGCGAACAACCACGTCTGCCTTCTCCGCAAGGAGATCGGTGATCTTCCCCTTGCCCTCGTCGCCCCATTGGGTCCCCAGGATCACCGACGCTGGCATTGCGGTCCTCCGCCGTGTTGGTTTACGCCGGGGAGTGTAGGTGGTCCCGGAGCCGGTGAAACTTTGGGAATTGTCGGTGCCGCGACGGTGAACGAACGATGAACGATGGACCACCATTTGCGCGAAGCGCTTGGCAGCAAGGCTCCGATGTGCCTACCGTGCACCCACGCTTGGTCCCCAGACCCGGCTTGGGCGGTTGCGATCGTCCCCAACAACGAAAGCAAGATAGAGGAGGGGTTACAGCATGCTGAAGAAACTTGCTGTGCTCTTTGCTGTTCTCGCTCTGGTCGCCGCAGCTTGCGGTGGATCAGATGATTCAGCAGAAACCACAACCACTGCCGGTGACGGCACAGAAACAACCGTTGCCGGTGGAGATACCGGTCAATCAGGTGAAGGCACCTTGGCAGCTGTCCAGGCTCGCGGCAAACTGATCTGCGGTGTGTCCGGTTCGGCCGTCGGGTTCTCAGAGACCCAGGCTGACGGAAGTGCCACCGGCTTCGACGCTGACTACTGCCGCGCAATCGCTGCTGCAGCTCTTGGCGACGCAACCGCGGTCGAGTTCCGCGCGCTGACTGCAGCTGAGCGCTTCGAGGCACTCAAGAACAACGAGATCGATGTTCTTGTTCGCAACACGACGTTCACGCAGAGCCGCGACGTTGACCTTGGCATCGACTTCAACCCGACGACGTACTACGACGGACAGCAGATCATGGGTGATCCCGCGAAGCTGCCTGGCCTCACACCCTCGAGTGGTTTCGAAGCCATCGACGGTGCGGTGGTCTGCACGAACGCCGGTACGACGACAGAGAAGAACATCACCGAGGGCGCAGCGATCGCAGGCGTGGCAATCACGCTTGAGACTGTTGAGACGTTCCCGGAGGCGATGGAGAAGTTCAAGTCCGGTTCGTGTGACCTCGTCACAACGGATGGTTCCGGTCTGTTCGGAAACCGTGCCGCTGAGGTTGCTGCCGGCACCCCTGGTGCTGACGCATGGGTCATCTTCCCAGAAGCTCCCATCTCGAAGGAGCCTCTCGGTCCTGCAGTTCGTCAGAACGACTCGCAGTGGAAGGACATCGTCGATTGGACCGTGTATGCCACGTTCATCGCAGATGAACAGGGCGTGACGTCGGCCAATGTCGGCGACATGATGGAAGACACGCCAGAACTCGCACGCCTCTTCGGTGGCGAGGGTGAGCTGCAGACCGCAATGGGTCTGAGCGCAGACGCCTTCCTGAACGTCATCAAGCAGGTCGGCAGCTACGGTGAGCTCTATGAGAAGAACCTCACCATTCCGCTCGGAATCGCGCGCGAGGGCTCCTACAACATGCAGTGGTTCGACGGTGGTCTGATTTACGCACCACCCGCTCGCTGATACCAGCGATACAAGCGATCAAACGGGACCGCCTTCGGGCGGTCCCGTTTGCTTTGAGCTTGACCTTTGAGCTTTGGGCTTTGAGCTGTGGGCTAGGTTTCTGCGGAGACTCGCGTGATGAGTCTGTTCAGCTTCCTGCGGAGTTTGTTTGTCTCATCGACGAGTGCTTCGATGCGGTTGCGTGAACCGAGTCCGATCTGCGCAGCAAGCAGCGCCTGTGTCTCGAGCTCACACGCAGACCCATAGGCGATCCTGAGAAAGTGGGCGAACTCGCGATCAGTTCCTCGTCCGCAGCCTTCGGCGATGTTGCTGGGGATCGAGACGGCCGATCTTCTCATCTGTGCGGTCAGCCCGTATCTCTCGGCTGATGGGAACCCTTGGGTGACGGCATAGCACCGAGCCGCGACGTTCATCGCCCCCTCCCAAACCTGCAGGTTGTGGTGGTCTTGCATGGTCAATGAGTACGCGATTCTCAGCAATGAATCAATCCTTCTGAAAATGCTCAAGGCTCAAAGCCCGATGCTCAAGGCTCTCATTCCCTGCAAAGCACGGGCGAGGATGTCTATGGTGCCACGTGAGGCAGCCCCAACACCTGCTGCCGGGGAAGGCACATGACCGTTCAGGTCCGCGAGCACCAGAAGACTCCGCTGTGGCGAAACGCCACTGTGTTGAAGTGGTCTGCCCAGATCTTCGTGCTGCTGGTGGTGGTCGCCGTCTTCGTCACGCTGGCCCAGACCGCGGCTGCGAACTTCCAACGATCCAATATCTCGTTCGGATGGGAGTGGTTGTCTGACCCAACCGGTGTGCAGATCCGTGAGGGAATCGACACCAGCCCCGATTCCGGCGTTCGAGCCCTGACCGTTGGCATCATCAACACCCTCAGGGTGGCGATCTCAGGCATCATTGTCGCCACGATCCTCGGCACGATCATTGGTGTCGCTCGCCTCTCGAGCAACTGGATCGTCAACCGGATCGCCGTTGTCTACATCGAGACCATCCGCAACATTCCGCTGCTTGTTCAGATCTTCTTCTGGTCGGCCTTGGCAATCGGGCTTCCTGATCTCACTGTTGAAGACGTTGGTGCCTACTGGTTCAAGGCATCCAACAAGGGCTTCGCGTTTGCCTGGATCTTCCCTGATGGCGGCTTCTGGCCGTGGCTCGTGTTCGTGATCGTGGGTGTCATCATTGGTCGATACGTTGCGAAGCGACGAAAGAAGTACCAGGAGGACACGGGAAATCCTGGCCATGGGGGTCGTTGGGCCACGCTCGTCGTCCTGGTCTTTGCGGTCGTCGGTTGGTTCGCATGGCCGATCTTCGGATGGCTGGAGCCCGTGTTCGACTGGGTCTCTGATGTGATCGCTGGCCTCCCATCTGTCATTGTGCCGATCGTCATAGCGATCGTCTCGGTCGCCGCTGCAGCGTTGTGGATTCGCAACTTCTTCGAATCGCGGCGCACTCCAGCTGGATTCGGGAAGATGACAGACGACGACTGGTTCAGGGTCATCTTCATCGGCTTCTCCGGCGTTGCGATCGCTGTCGTTGGCTTTGCCGTGGCCGGCTTCGAGGTGAAGACCGTCTCCGGAGAGGTCCTCGCCGTTGCTGATTTGGTCATAGACGCATTCTCAAACTTCTTCGCATGGCTCGGAAGCAGGTTCAATACCGACAACTACAACACGGTGGTCGAAGGAGTGCGCTCTGGGGGTCCGCTGGTGTTCGAGAGGCCTGAAGTCATCCTCAAGGGTGGAGCTGAGATCCCGCAATACGGATCGACCGGCATGGTCGTCACCATTCCCTTCTTCGCCATTTGGACCGGCGTGACCCTGTACACCGCGGCATTCATCGCAGAGATCGTGCGTGGAGGAATCCTCGCTGTGCCGAAGGGCCAGACCGAGGCGGCCATGGCCCTCGGCCTCAAACGGAGCCAATATCTCAGGCAGATCGTCCTGCCCCAGGCGTTCCGCATCATTCTTCCTCCTCTCGGAAACCAGTATCTGAATCTGTTCAAGAACACGTCGCTCGGGTTGGCCGTGGCCTACGCCGATATCGTGGCCGTCGGTACGACGATCATCAATCAGACCGGTCAGTCCCTGCCGGTTGTGACGATTTGGATGGCGTTCTTCCTCACGGGGAGCCTGATCATCTCGGCCATCGTCAACAACTTCAACCGTCGCATGCAACTGGTGGAGCGCTGATATGGCAGACGCGATAGTCCTCCCCGACGACCTTGAGCAGGCGCCGGAACCACCACCGAAGGGTGCTGGAATCTGGTTGAGGGACAACATGTTCTCAACGCCAGCCAGCGGCGTGATGAGTGTCGTCTCCGTCGGCTTGGTTCTAGTGGCCTACCGGGGATTGCTCGGTTTCCTGTTCAACCCAGCGCGTCGGTGGGATGCCGTCACGTTCAACATGAAGCTCCTCATGGTCCAGGCATATCCCCAGGACGAGATGTGGCGAGTGTGGCTGACGGTTGGAATCATCTTCGCGCTGCTTGCCGCCTCATTCGCCATATGGCGCATAGGCGGAAACACGGAGCCGAGGATTGTAGGAAAGGTCCTGATGGCCATGGGGACGTTCTTCGTTCTCGGCGGCCTTCTCGGACCGTTCACGTCCGGATCAGATGTGCCAGACAACGCCCCGGCGTGGATTTCCGAGGGACGCATATGGTGGTTGGCCATAGGTGCGCTGCTCCTGCTGGGCGGATACGCACTGCGAGCCTTCACGGGCGAGAGGGCAAAGGAAGCGATGATTCCGATTATGGGATTGATCATGCTTGGCATGGTCATCGGAGTCGCCATCATCTGGCTGGTCGATGTCCCTGTCCCAGGGAAGATTGTCGACGGTGAGGTGATCACAAGTGGTGCCGAGGCGGCAGGGGTGAGAGCACCACAGGTGAAGGTGTTCAGACCCGTTTCCGAGACGACCACGCTTCCGTGGACAGTCATCGCCCTCGTGTCTGCGCTGTCGTACATTGTCTTCCGACTGCTTCGTGGGAGAGGGCTGGACGAAGTCATCAAGAAGACCTTCACCACGCTGTGGGTCCTTGCATTTCCCGTGCTCGTACTGGTGCTGCTGCGCAAGCCGACCTGGGACTGGGGTGAGGGCGCACGGGTCTATCTTGCCGGATTCATCGTCTTCGCAGTACTCGGTTCAGTGCTGTTGTGGTGGTCGGCGAAGCCGAACGTCGGCGAGGTTGCCCGCGTCGTTGCGGCGTTCGTCCTCGTGCTTGCGTTCGCATCCTTGTTCATCCAGATGCCCTTCGTGTGGCGCTTCATGCTCTTCGCCATTGGCATCTTTGCCCTGGCCGCGCCGAGCTTTGGCGGCGACGGATCGAAGGGTTTCATCGGGGTATGGGTGGGGACGGTCACGCTCATCGCATTCTTCTCGTTCACCATCAATACGGTTTCGGGTGTCGATGTGCCAGGCAGCTTCTTCCTTGGCGGTCTTTCACTCACCATTGTCCTGGCGTTCACATCGATTGTGTTGTCGCTCCCGCTTGGCATCATTCTTGCCCTCGGCAGAACCTCGACAATGCCGATCTTCCGTCTGCTGAGCACCGTGTACATCGAGATCGTTCGTGGTGTTCCGCTCATCACATGGCTGCTGATCGCCTTCCTGATGCTTCCCGTTGCGCTTCCCGAGGGCATCGAGATTGGCAGCGTCCTGCGAGCAATCGGTGCCATGACGTTCTTCTCCGCTGCCTATCTCGCCGAGAACGTCCGCGGCGGCCTTCAGTCGATCCAGGTCGGACAGCGAGAGGCATCCAGGGCGTTGGGCATGTCGACGATTCAGACGATCGTGTTCATCACGCTTCCCCAGGCTCTCCGTGCGGTCATTCCTGCCCTTGTCGGACAGGTCATCGCCATCTTCAAGGACACGTCGCTGGTCACCATCGTCGGTTTGTTCGACTTCCTCCACATTGCCAGGCAGATCATCCCTGCGCAGAGCCAACCATTCAGCTTCCTTGGCTCCGTCAAGGAAACCCTGATCTTCACCGCGCTGATCTACTGGCTCTTCACCTTTACCTTCTCCCGAATCAGCCTTCGCCTCGAGAAGAAGCTTGGGGTCGGCGAGCGATGATCAGTATTCAAAGAGGAGCATGATGGACAACGAGCAGAGCGAGAAACGCACCGGAACGACGCTTGGCGATCCCATCGTGATCACCGAGGACGTCAAGAAGTGGTTCGGTGACTTCCAGGCCCTCAAGGGTGTCACGGCGACCGTCCGCGAACGCGAAGTGGTGGTCATCATTGGCCCCTCAGGATCGGGTAAATCGACGTACATTCGCTGCATCAACCGCCTGGAGGCCCATCAGGAGGGCACGATCATCGTTGATGGCATCGAGCTGACCAATGACATCAAGAACATCGAGAAGATTCGGTCCGAGGTCGGCATGGTCTTCCAGCAGTTCAACCTGTTTCCCCACCTCACCGTTCTGGACAACATCACGCTTGCGCCGCAATGGGTCCGAAAGGAACCCAAGGAGGAAGCGGAGCAGTTCGGGATGGGGCTCCTCGAGCGGGTGGGCATCCCCGAGCAGGCTGACAAGTATCCTGGCCAGCTGTCAGGTGGACAGCAGCAGCGTGTTGCAATCGCGCGGTCGCTTGCGATGAAGCCGAGGATCATGTTGTTCGACGAGCCGACATCAGCGCTTGACCCTGAAATGATCAAGGAAGTGCTCGACGTCATGAAGGAGCTCGCTCTCGACGGCATGACGATGATGGTTGTCACGCACGAGATGGGCTTCGCCCGTGAGGTCGCGGACCGCGTCATGTTCTTCGACTACGGCACGATCGTGGAGGAGGGGACACCTGAGCACTTCTTCACGAATCCCCAGCACGACCGCACCAAGCTGTTCCTGAGCCAGATTCTCTGAGCTTTGGAGCCCCTCCTCGGGGATCCAGAGTTTCGCATGATCTGTCGGAGCGGACCTGAACGAGTCGCTGCCCCAGAACCAGCGCCGCAAGCATGCGTATCAGAACCAGGTGCACTACCAGGAGGCCTCCTCGACATCGGTCTGCTGTCTATCGTTGTCTGCCAGCGGTTGGTTGAACCGCTACGGCTCGATCAGATCGCGACGCCGACGAGCACCGCAGAAATCGCGACGGCCCCGGCAAGCACCAGAGCCTCGATCATGACGATGCGTCGCAGCTGATCAGAGGTTGCTTCATCGATCGAATCCTGATCGAGCCGCGGCATCACCTTGAAGTGGTTGTACCCGCCCATCACCGCGGCAGACGCCACGAGGCCGACCTTGACGAGCAACAGCCGCCCCCAACTCGTCGAGACGAGATCAGAAAGCGACTCGAGGATTGTCCATGTGAGCGCTAGGCCGGCGAGGGCAACGACGATGAGCGCCACAACCGCAGATCTCGAGAACCGGACCGTCATCGCTGCTGCATCGAGTGGTGCCCCGGCCCGCCAGCGTCGCGTCAGCGTGTCGGCCATCACAACCAGGCCACCGAACCAGACTCCCCCGGCCAGCACGTGGACAAACGATGATGCCCTGGCGACCACGGATGGGTCAACGGAGGCTGTGTGCCCGTCGAACGTGAAGGAAGCAGCGACGGCAAGGATGCCGGCGATGATTGCCCATTCCTGCTTCATATCGAGGTGGTATCCCGCGGCAGGAGCATCCGTCACGACGACGCTGGCTGCAGGGGCAGCGTCGGTCGTTTCGTCAAGGGGCGCACCTTGGACGGGAGAACGGCCGTCGAGGGCGACGGCGGCAGCGAGTCTTGGGTCCTGGAGGAGAATGATGCCACCGGCAAGGCGGAGGAGCACGGCGACACCGAAGGTACCGGCCAGCACATCAACCAGCGTCGACGGCGACGCTGCCCCCGAAAGCGACCCTGCGAGCACCATTGACGCGCCAAGCACTTCCACCAGGGTGCCGACGAGCACAAGTATCCCGCCTCGACGGACCCATCCCACCGCACGTCGGACCTCGGCCCGAGAGCCGACAAGCGAGGTGCCAGCGAACACGAAAGCCCCAATGGCGATCAGACCGCCGATCATCATGACCCATCTGCCGACTCTGGCGATCCACTCGCCGGCAGTGGCGGCAGCATCCGAGTCCTCGGCGGCGGCCTGTGCTGTTTCGAAGGCCCTCGGCGGCAGGGACGTGTTGACCATGGGAAGTGTTGTGGTGGTGGCATCGATCGTGGCTGGTGGCACAGCCTCAGCAGCTGTACTCCCTGGATCCGGATCGGAAACGGTCGCGGCAGTGTCGCCCGGTGCCGTGGTGGTTGGCAACGCAACCTCGACGACGGTGGTCCCCTCAATCACGTGCGCATCCGCTGATTGCACCTTCCAGAACAGCGCGTAGCGCCCACCAGTGAGCGGTTCGACCGGCTCGATGATCAGCGTTGCATCCGACGGTTGGAAGACCGTCACGTCGAGCACAGCAGTTCCGGCGAGCAATCTGGCGCCACCGTTGACGGGCTCGACCGCTTCCGTGAACACAAGTTCAAATTGTTGGATTGGTTCGGAAGCAACGGTCCCGTCGCCAGGCGTGACCGAAACAAGATCCGCATGGGCGAGCGCGGGAAGGGCTATCGAGACGACGAAGCATGCTGCGATGAATCCGGTCAGTCCCCACCGCCCCAGTCCCTGACTCTGCATGAGGGCGTTCAGTTCTCGAGTCCGCATGCACGCTCACACAGGAACGGGTTCACCGTGTGAAAACGGCCGTAGTCGTTCTCGAGGCCCGGCACCACCCAGGCGTGCAGCATCCACAGATCCATGCCATTGACCCAATCGCCGCCGCACTGCTCTCTGAGCACATTCTCATCCTTGATGTACCCGTTGACGAAGCACACTCCGAGGTGGCGATGCCACGTGTCCTCGTCGCCAACGAACCCCTCGGGGGTTTCATCGGAGGAAACCCAATACGAATACGCGATCAGCTCCATGGGTTCGCCCCGCACGAGTTCGTCGAACAGCAGCATCGACGGCTTGACTGGATCGAACGGCCGATCGACGATCGACCATTTCACGTAGTGGACGCCCGCCCCATCGCTGTGCCCGGACGCAAGAATGTACCCTGCGGCCTCTGCCTCCTGGATCGTGTCAACGGTGGGAGCGGATGCAACTGCTGCGTCCCACTGTGCGTTGAAGGCTTGCACCTCAGCTTCGGTCAGGCTTGCGTCCTCGCCAGTGCCATGATCGTGTTCGTGTGACTCACTCTCTGGCACGGGAGCTTGTCTGGCTCGTGCGAGAAGGGCGATACCGACCGCTTCGTCGCGGTCAAGCCTTGATCGGTCCACGCCGTCCTTGAGAATGTCTGCATCGGCGGCGGCGTCCGCCGCTTCGGAGGCGAAAAAGATTGCCAGGCTGCCGGTGACGATGACCAGTGCGAGCAGGAGCAGGGCCACGTAGCGTGGCACGCCACGTGGCGTTTGGGTGGTGTCTTCGGGCTGGTTGTCGACTTCGTGCATGCCTACGTCGGTGGGTTCGGGGAGGCTTGAACGATAGCGACACGATCAATGTGGCGGAGCCGAATCGAGGGGACCCCTGGCCAGGATTGTTGCAGCACCGGGGCCCCGGAGCTTTTGGGGCGTGAGCAGCATCCTCTCTGTTTCGTCGCTGCCCGCCAGGGGCTGGCGCTCCTCGCGTCTCTCCCGCACGCGGGCGAGACGGTGTGGTGTTCGCTTCGCTCACCCATTCGCTTCCGTCTCTCCCCTTGGGGAGAGACGCGAGCGCTAGCGAAGCAGAGAGGGGAGCTCCAGGGGTCGAATGCCCCCGAACTTCGCGGTTGCCGCCCGCTCACTTCTTTCGCAGGAACACCTTGTAGACCTCGACCGTCGCCATCACGAGGAGCGTTCCAGCAATCGCTACCGCGAGGTGAGCTGCGTCGAGGGCGACGGTGCCGAAGACCTCCTGGAGGAAGGGCACGTAGAGGATGAGCATGTGGGCAATGACGCCGATGGCTACCGCACCGAGCATGGCCCTGTTCCCCATGAGACCGATGCTCAGGAGCGACCGCTTCTCGGCCCTGACCTCGAGGGCGAGCCCGAGCTGACCGAAGATCAACACCGTGAACACCACGGACTGCCATGCCACGTCACCATCCATCTCGAGAAGGAACCCAGGGACGAGCGCAACGACCGACAAGATGAGGCCGAAGATCACGATGAATTGCGTGGTCCCACCTCCAAAGATCGATTCTGTTGCCGAGCGAGGTGGGCGTTTCATCACGTCGTCCTCTGCTGGTTCCACGCCGAGCGCCAGCGCAGGAAGACCATCGGTAACGAGGTTCATCCATAGGATCTGCAGCGGCAGCAGTGGCAGCGGCATGCCAAGGAGTGGCCCGATGATCATCACCAGGATCTCCGATGTGTTGCACGTCAGGAGGTACTTGATGAACTTGCGGATGTTGTCATATATGACGCGGCCCTCTTCGACCGCAGCAACGATCGTTGCGTAGTTGTCATCGAGGAGGACCATGTCCGAGGCCTGTTTGGACACGTCCGTCCCTGTGATGCCCATGGCGATACCGATGTCAGCCTTCTTGAGGGCCGGTGCATCGTTGACCCCATCGCCTGTCATGGCGACCAGCTCGCCATCGGCCTGAAGCGCTGAGATCAGGTCCAACTTGTGCTCTGGCGACACCCTTGCAAAGACCGAGACGTTCTTGGCGACCTCTTGAAGCTGGGGTTCGTCCATCGCTTCGAGCTCGGGGCCGATAACCACTCGATCCGAGGGCTGGATGCCGATGTCCTCTGCGATGCTCCGGGCGGTCAGGGGGTGGTCACCCGTGATCATGACGGGCCGGATGCCTGCTGACTTCGTGTTTGTGATGGCGAGTGGTACTGCGGCACGCGGCGGATCGATGAGTCCGAACATGCCGACGAACACGAGATCCGACTCGACCAGCTCGTCCGCCTCGATCTCGTCCAGTGGCTTGACCGCCAGGCCAAGGACGCGCATCCCCTGGCTCGCCAGCTTCGCCTCCGCGTCGAGGATGCGGTCGACCCATCGCTGGTCGAGGTCGACGATGTCTCCCTCAACCCAGACGCGGTTCGCCCGCTCGACCAAGCCACCAACAGCCCCCTTTGTGAGACCAACAAGCTGGGGTGCATCGTCGCCGATGGAGTCGAAGAGGTCGTGCAGCTCCTCTGGGACGTCATCGCCGCGTTCTGGTGTGCGGTGGATGGTCGTCATGCGTTTGCGGGTCGAATCGAAGGGCACCTCGCCCACCCGCGGCATTGCCCGTTCGACCTCCGGCTTGCGGATGCCGACCCTGGCTCCCGCGATCACCAGTGCACCCTCGGTCGGGTCTCCGACCGAGGTGAGGTCGTCGTCGCCGGTAAGCGCTGCATCGTTGCACAACACCCCGGTCAGGAGGGCGAGTTCGATCGTTGGGCGGAGGTCCGTCGCTACATGTGGAGCCTCGCCAAGCGCAAGTTCGTTGTTCGCCACATC
>Ga0265303_10001386_pt1 | contig 14846 bp, 14 predicted proteins | sample Helome_2_FD_192494 | JGI IMG/M metagenome (GOLD analysis project Ga0265303, IMG submission 192494) | Marine sediment microbial communities from subtidal zone of North Sea - Hel_20160317 (Illumina Assembly) | ecosystem: Environmental > Aquatic > Marine > Subtidal zone > Sediment ... | reverse complement strand
CGACGACGCGTCACGACACGCCCTGTCGATCGCGGATCACGGGTTGATCGGCGACGGATTCTCTGCTGCGTTGGTTCGGGCGGACGGGGCCATCGACTGGCTTTGTTTGCCGCGCTTCGACAGCCCAAGCGTATTCGCGTCCCTACTTGACGAACACAACGGCGGATCGACATCGATCACACCCGTCGACTATCCGTTCGAGAGTCTCCAGCGTTACGATCCCGACACCAACGTTCTGGAGACCCTCTTCCAAATCGAGGGACGCGCGACGATTCGCCTCACCGACTACATGCCGTGGACGGATGATCCGCGCCTTGCCATCCACGAGGTCCACCGACGAGTTCAATGCGTCGAAGGCGAGGCGACCGTCAAGGTCGTGTTCGACCCTCGGTTCGACTATGGACGCAGCGAGGCGACTTTCGACATCGATGGACGTTCCGCTCTAGCGAAGGGTGCTACTGGTGAGAGGCTCGTGGCGGTGCTCGGAGGCGTCGGCGCGTGGGAGCCTCGGCCCGAGGGCGGAGTCCAGGCCGTGTTTCGTTTGAAGGCCGGTGAACGCGGATGGGTCGTGATCAGTTGGAACGCTTCGGAGTCGGAGTCGATCTTGGCGTACCGGCCGTTCGAGTTGCTTCGCACCACGCGCAATCGGTGGCGGGACTGGTCGCGAGGCCTTCAGTACGACGGGCCCTGGCGCCACCACGTCACTCGCTCGGCGCTCCTACTCAAGCTCTTGATGTACGCACCGACCGGGGCCATGGTCGCGGCGCCGACCACTTCGATTCCCGAATGGGTCGGCGGAGTCCGAAACTGGGACTACCGATACACGTGGACCCGCGACACGGCGATGGGCGTCCGCGCTGCAAACCTCCTCGGTTGCGACCGAGAGGCACGCGAGTTCTTCCACTTCGTTCGAGACACGCTCGAGCGCGACCGACAGCTTCACATCATGTACGCGGTCGACGGTGGCCGTGTTCCCGACGAAGAGACTCTCGGGCACTTCGCCGGCTACAAGGGGTCGTGTCCAGTCCGAATCGGGAACGGCGCACGCGATCAACTCCAGCTAGATACCGCCGGCGCGTTGATGGACGCCGCGTATGTCTATGAACGGGGTGGGGGTTCTCTGACGGTACGGGGGTGGCGCCGGCTTCGAGAAGTCGTGCAGAACGTGGTTGCGACTTGGGCGGAGCCCGACCATGGGATTTGGGAGCCGCGGGGTGGCAAGCGCCACAACGTGCATTCGAAATTGATGAGCTGGCTGGCTCTGCGGCGTGGCGCGGAGCTTGCGCCGTTGTTCGGTGAACGTCAGCTGCAGCAGCACTGGCGGCAAGTTGCCGACGAGCTCCACGCCGAGCTATGTGCGCGCGGGTTGGATCGCACGGGAAGCCGTTTCGTCGCTGCTTACGGCCACGAGCACCCGGACGCCTCGCTTCTGCTGCTCCCCATTCATGGCTTCTTGCCCCCTACCGACGACCGTGTACTGCGAACGGTCGAGTGGATTCGGGCCGAGCTTGGCAACGATCCGTTCATCTACCGGTACCGCACCGACGATGGCGTTGGCGGGGAGGAGGGTGCGTTCGTTCTATGTGGGTTCTGGCTTGCCGAAGTGTTGGCGATGGCTGGCCAGGTCGATGAAGCGCAGCGTGTGTTCGTCTCCCACGCCGAAGCGTCCAATCATCTGGGCCTGCTCGCCGAGGAGATCGAGCCCTCGTCGCATACGTTGCTCGGCAACTTTCCGCAGGCCTTTAGTCATCTCGGCTTGATCAACGCGGCGGCTAGGATCGATCTGGCGCTGCGGCTGCGAGACGAGGGGTCTCATCGTGTTCCCGAGGTCGAGATCGGGCGTTCTTTGTGAAGACGTCCGGGGCGGGGCAAGAGCCGCGCGCACTTCGAGTCATCACCGCGAGATTCGGTGGGCTCACCGTGGCTCTTTCAGTCGTGACCGGGGTCGGCTTGTGGCTGACGCAGCAGGCCTGGAGTCTCTCATCGGTCGCCGTTTTCGTTCCAATGGCCGCGGCTGGTGCCCTGCTCATGACGACCCTTGCGCGTCTTGCGGCGCGACCTGCTACGGCCATTCAAGTCGACCGAACTCCCGGACCAACCGCGGAGCCCCCAAACGTGACCCCCGGCCCGAGCTCGGTGCGACCCGACCCATACGACGACGTGGACTACCTGATGGCGCTTCGACACGAGTTCCGGACACCGTTGAACGCGGTGCTTGGGTTCTCCGATGTGCTTCTCGGGGGCATTGACGGCGACATCAACGAGTCCCAGCAAGAGGATCTCGAAATCATCCGCGCCTCGGGCGTCAAGCTCAGGGTCCTTCTCGACAGCGCCCTCGACCTATCGCAGCTCGCAACCGAGGATCTCAAGCCTGACATCGAACCGGTTGACGCGAGGGACGTCGTCGGGCGCGCAGCCAACGAAGCGTTGCAGCTCTGGGCAGGGAAACAGAGCGCTCGCGTTTCCATTTCGGACGAGCCTTGTTTGGTTGCCACGGACGGGGCGCGTCTTCGGCGATGTATCGTGGTGCTCGCTGATTTCCTCGCGACCGACAACCGAGAAGCCTCGATCGAGATCGACCTCGACCACTCCGAGGATCGCATCGTCGTGTCTGTGACCGCGGTGCCTTCCGAGCGGCTTTCTCTCGACGCGCTTCCGACGACAGCCGAGGTGCTCGCCGCCGAGGAACCGATGAAAATCCGCCGGTGGCCCGTCGCAGTAACCTCCGAGGTGATCGCGCTTCATGGAGGGTCGCTCTACCACGGAGACGAACCTGCGCGATTCGTCATCCGACTACCAATGGGTGGTGTGCGATGAAACTTCGCGGGGTTGCAGTCCTGACTGCCCTGTACTTCGTTGCGGTCTGGATCCTCATGGCACAGGAGTACCGGTACCTCGGCGCGATCGTGCTCCTCGTCGGGGCTTTAGTCGCCAGCATCCAAGTCGTGCGCTCCCTACAAGCGCCGCCGAGCAGTTCTTCCGGGCCGGCGGTCATCCCGCTTCGGGCCGCTTCCATTCAAGAGACCATCGAAACACATTCGGCCGAACCGGAGACGCCCGAGCGGCAACGGGCGCGGTTTCTTGGTGCGCTGGGGCACGAGCTTCGGAACCCACTCAACTCGGTCACCGGCTTTGCTGACATGTTGTTGAGCGGGGCAGATGGCGAGCTCAACGCGGAGCAGGAACGCAGCGTGCATACGATCCGAGCTAGTGCCGAGCGACTGTTGCGGTTGGTAGCCACGGTCGTCGATCAGGCCCGTGTTCGGGCGGGCACGCTTCGGCTCCAGCAGCAATGGGTGGCGCCCTCGGAGCTCGTGTCGGAAACGACCAATTTCGTACGACCGCGCGCGGAAGGGAAATCGGTGATCGGGGATGTCGCGGATGCGCTTCCACGGGTGTTCGTCGACCGTCACCGGACCATCGACGCGCTCGTCGGCCTGGCTGTTCTCGTCATTCGATCGTCGGGGACCGACGTCTCCATCCGCGTAGCCCCCCCTCGTCGCGACCAAGTAGGCAAGGGTTTCGTTCAGTTCGACCTGATGACCCACCTCAAAGATTCGTCGACGGACACGCTCGCAATCGTCGAGCGGCTGGAGCGACCGTCCTCACGCACCGACGCGCTGGGATTGGAAGTATCGGTCGCGAGAAGCATTATCGAGGCCCAGGGGGGTCGTATCTGGACCGAGGCCGGGACCGCGGGGAGCTTCCGCGTATGCATGACGCTCCCCACCTCCCCGTAGTGCCGTACTCGTAGTCGTGCACGTGCACGTCTTCGTACTCGTCTTCGTACTCGATCCACCGTGCATTTCGCTGAGCATCCACTGATCGTTCGGTCGATTCGAATACGCGCACGACTACGAGTACGAAGACGAAGAGTTTTGGAATTTGGGCTGCTAGGCGTCGGTTTTGAGCGCTTCGAGGACCGCGCGGTACGCCTTGTTTCGTTTCCAGCCTGCTTCTTTTTGAAGTCTCTGCGTCATTTCCTTCGTCGAGAGGCCTTCTCGTTTCCAATCGACCACGAGCGCACGCACATCGACTTCCTTTTCGACCGGCTCTCCCGACGCTCCTTCGATCACCAGGGTGATCTCGCCCTTTGCGGGGGTCGCCAGCGCGGCGCGGACTTCCTCGACCGTTCCTCGGATAGTCTGCTCGTGCATCTTCGTGAGCTCTCGGCAAAGCGCTAATCGCTGGCCGTCTTTCAACGCTCGCCCGAGATCCTCCAGCGTCGAGTGGATTCGATAGGGCGACTCGAAGATCACGGTTGGGATTTGCGATTGCGAGATCCGAGACAGGGCCTCTTCTCGTTCGCCGCCGCTCTTCGGCAAAAAGCCTTCGAACGTAAACCGGCGTGCGGGAAAGCCCGCAACGCACAGGGCCGCCACCACCGCGCTAGGACCCGGGATCGCCTCAATGACGACGCCCACCTCGACCGCACGCGTCACGAGATATGCGCCCGGATCACTGACTATCGGCGTGCCGGCGTCACTCACGAGCGCCAAGTGAGCGCCTGCCACCAGTTCCTCCACGAGCCCGTCGATCTTCACGGTGTCCGTGTGCTCGTGGAACGAGCGGAGCGGTGTGCGGATGCCATGCTTCGAGCAGAGGATCCGCGTGTGCCGCGTGTCCTCGGCGAGAATAGCATCGGCCTCCTGGAGTATGCGAAGCGCCCGAAGAGTGATGTCGTCAAGGCATCCGATGGGCGTGGCCACAACCGATAGGCAACCGGTCATGAGGGCGCGTTACCACATCTCGTAAGGCGTGCGAACCGGCTCGCTAGGGCGACTCGTACACCTCGAGCACGGTCTCGCCGAGCTCTTCCCGCAAATAGTCCTTGAGCTTCTTCAAGAGGCGCTTTTCGATCTGCCGGACACGCTCCCGGCTGACCCCGAAGTCATCCCCGAGGGTTTGCAACGTTTTGGGCTCCTCGGCGACGAGGCGTTCTTGAAAGATCGTTGCTTCTTTGCCTTCGAGAGTCTTTCCAAACTCCTGGATCTTGCTCGTGAACTGGTCGCCGAGCTGCGCATCCGCAAGAGCTTCGTCGACGCGCTCACTCTCCGAAGGGAGCAACTCGATCCTCGAGATGGGGCGCCCCTCGGACGTTCCAACGGGCGCGTCTAGCGAGGCATCACCCGCCGCGAGGCGCATGTCCATCGATACGACATCCCGCTCGGGAACGTTCAACCGCTCGGCAATGAGCTCGGCCGTCGGCTCGATTCCCATTGCCGAGAGCCGCGCCTTTTCCTTTTGGAGGTTGTAGAAGAGCTTGCGTTGCGCTTGGGTCGTGCCGACCTTCACGAGTCGATGGTTGTTGAGGATGTAGCGGAGGATGTAAGCGCGGATCCACCATGCGGCGTAACTCGATAGCTTGACGCCCTTGTACGGGTCGTACTTCTTGACGGCCTGCATCAGGCCGATGTTCCCCTCTTGCACCAGGTCGAGGATGTTCTTGTAGGCCTGCCGATAGTCGTAGGCGATCTTGACCACCAGACGGAGGTTCGAGGTGACGAGCCGCTTCGCTGCTTCGACGTCTCCTCTTTCGAAATACTGCACCGCGAGGTCGTGCTCCTCTTCCTTGGAAAGAAGCGAATAGCGCTGGACGTCACGCATGTAGACCCCAAGCGGGTCGCGGCGCGACAGGGCCGAAGAGGACGTGACCAGTCCATCGGCGTCTTTCGAAGGATGTCCGAGCGGTCGGTCGAGCACCTCGACGTCCTGCATCTCGTCGATTTCGTCTGGCAGATCTTCGTCTTCGATCATGGGCTTGGGTCGTGAGGGCGATCTCTAGAGCAAGAGCCCCCGGACCGTCCAGTCAACGATGTCACTTGGCCGTTGCGGCCGGTGCTCGGAAGGCTTGTTTCCCAGCACCCTGAGGCCGGAGGCGCCCGGCCGCCGACCCGGTGACCTTGTATTGAAGCGATCCGTCCGGAGCCAGGGCAGCTTTGTAGGCATCTCCCGTGGAGGCCAGCTCGATCATGGAGGCCATCTTGGAGCTTCGCGCCTTGTAGCCATCCTCGATTTTGGCCTTGAGCATCAGGTTGAGCTGTGACCGCTTCATCGGCCGGGCGAGCTTGATGTTCCCGAGCACATCGAGCTTCAGATCTTTACCGTCGGCTTTAAAGCTTTCGATGTTGGCCGTCCCGTCTTCGACTGTAGCTTGAACGTCCAGATTCCCGGCGTCGGCCTCGTCGAGTGTCAGGCCGCCCCAGCCGGGAATGTCGAGCTTGGTCTCGCCGTCGCCAATGCTCATTGCCTCGATCGTCAGTGTGATGTTTCCGGTCGATTCGCCGACTTCGCTGGGCATCGCCAAGGTGATATCGCCGTCGAGCTTCCCTGTGACGGGGATCTTGGTGAATCTTCGCAGGGCCGGAATCTGCTTGAGCTCGATATCTGAAAGCTCCGCATCGACCTCGAAGTTGTTTTCCCCGATCGCAACGTCTCCCTGCGCGTCCCCGCCGGCGAGCTCTGCATCGAAGCTGAATGACTTGGTGTCCGAGAACGCCGACAGGATCGAAGCGCGCACCGTGAGCTCGTCAAACAGAATGTCGACGGCTGGCTCGTCCCCCTTGGCTGGGAGGACCAGCCGCACCCCTTCGAGGGTCACGCCGCTCAGTCTCGAGGGGCTCAGATCGATGATCTCGAGCCCGTAGCCGCGCTCGCCGGCTTCTTCAACCAGTCGAACTCGCAGTCGCTCGTACGGAAAAGTCCAATAGGCAAAGATCACGAAGCAGAACATGAAGAACGCCGGGTACCCCGCCCACCTGAGCGCGCTCTGCCATGACACGTCGGGTAGCCTCTTGGTCAATTTTCCCCAGGGAATGTCGACCATGGACTACTCCTGTTCCTTGGAGGGGTCACCTTCGCGATCGTAGGCGTTGACCGCGAGCTTAGCGCTGTAGCTCTTTCGAAACCGTCCGCCGTCCAGTTGAATTCTCTCGATCGCGACCGGATAGGCGCTGTTCTTGATGTTCGCCAGCATTTCGATCAAGGGTCGGAGCTCCACTGTGGGTAGCGACACGCGAACCGAACGACGGCTGTAATTGCCCATGTCGAGTTTGGGTTGGTCGGTGATCGACAACCCGCTGACTCCATATTGCTGGGCGCTCTCCTCGAGGAAACCTCCAAGCGACGGAGTCTTGCGGTTGTAGAGGCGGTCGACGGCGCGCCGTTCGGCGTTTTCTTGCTCGAGGCGTCCCTCCGACCGATAGATGTCCGCGAGGACTTCATTGATATCGGTGTTCTCGGTCTCGATGTCGGAGATGCTTGCAAACATCAGATACATGGGTACTACGATCAACATGACGCCGAACACGGAGCCCATCAGGATGAGCAGGCGCCGCTCGCGTTGGTTCAAGGTGTCGAACCAGCCGCGCAGGTTGTCGAAGGCGTCACCAAAAGCCATCTCAGTCTCCCTCATCGCTGGTTGCGGGTGCGGGCCCGCTTGGGCACTCGATCTTGACGACTACCTTGTAGTCCTTTCGGTCCTCCGCTGCGGCCGAAATAGAACCTTTCTCGGCCTCGGCGAAGCACCGATGACTTTGGAGCTCGTCGACGATTCGATCGCGCTCAGCAATGGATCCCACCCTTCCTTGGATCTCGAATCGGCCGCTGTTGCCTTCATCGTCGATCTCGATGAGAAGGCGGCGTGTGTCGTGTTGGATTTCGACTGGGATGCTCTCGGAGATCGCCTCCAACACGTCGTACGCGTCGAACCGAGGCAACGGGTCGTCCACCCTTGATCCCGCGGTGAGAAGCTCTCGCGCGTGCAGGGCGCTCCGCGTTTCCTCCCCGAGAAGGTCTTCGCTCACCGAGGCGAGTTTCTCGGCGAGTTGCTCGTGCTCGGCCTTGGCAACCCGATAGCGAGCCAGGAGGGAGACACCGAACGAGAGCATGACGGCCGCCGCGCAGATCGCGATCAGGCGTAGGTTTTTGCGGATCTGACCTGCCCCAGCTTTCGACGCGAATTCGCCCTGGCGAAGGTCGAGTTTCTTCTTTCGCATCGTGGCGCGCGCGGCGAGTGCTGCCGCCCGCGCGAATTTTGGTGCGCTTTCGTCATCGGCGCCGGGGGCCGAAGGCAGGGGAACGACACCGCATTCGATGCCGAGTTGGCTCGAAAGCCATTGTCTGGCGCTCTCCATTGGAGCCGTTTCGCCGGACAGCAGGATTAGACTGGGCTCTTCGGGGCGCTGGGCTCGGTAACCTGCGAGGGTCCGCTGGAGTGACGAGCCGAGCTGTTCGCGGCGCCCAGACTCGACCAGATTCATCCCTCCCGATACGGTGCGTGCGAAGGTGCACTCGCCCGCGGTCAGCACGCAGAAGTCGGTATTCTCGTGGCCCACGTCGATCACGAGCAATGTGCGATCTCGCATCGACTCGGGTAGCAGCGGCCCGAGACCGTCGAAGGCAGACGCGCCGACCGCTAGCTCTCGGGGACTCACTCCCGCTGTTTGAAGCTCGCGCAACCGGCTTGCGACCAGATCGCGCGGTACGGCGACAGCCATGACCTGGACGTTCGTCGCATCGCGGCCGACGACTTGATAGTCGATGACCGCGTCCTCGATTTCGAATGGCAACACGGATTCGAGCAAGCCGGGCAACACCTCTCCGGCCTTCTTTTCGACCCCAGTCGGCAACTCGATCAGGCGGAGGGAGGCCGACTGTCCGTCGAGCGCCGCGATGATTTGATCCGGGGCCCGCGCGCTTTCGCTAATGACCTCCCGGACCGCCGCTCGAAGCACGTCAATCGTGGCTGAGTCGTTCGAGCTCGGGAGCGCAACCTCGGCATAGCGCTCCATCTCGAACCCGCGCAGGGTCGTCCGCAAGAACGCCCCTCGGACCGACCGCGGTGTCACTTCTAAACCAAGAACCAAGGACATCTCAATTTACCCGATAGTAGTGGAAGACCCCCAAACCTGGCATCTGTCCTGCATTGGGTGGAGGTGGAACCCATCGCCTGTGGAAGTTCACGACCGACTTGATACGCACTTGGGACTGCCCAACCTGTCCGGTCGCCTCGATCGTGAAAATCCGAGCCGCTGTCGCGAAAATACGACCAAGCGCCTGGCGTTGCGCATCCGTAAGCTCGACCGGAGCGAAAAGAAGCTCGCTCTCCTCGCCGAGAAAACCCTGGAGCATCCCGTACAAGTCCTTCGCTCCGCTTTTGCCTTCCACGAAACCGATGAAGTCTGCTGGCTGCGTGAACAGCGGAATCGGGATCAGCATCCGCACGGCGCTGAGGATCTGTGTGAACTTGATCGCCTCGAGAGGGTCGGTGCACAGCGTAGCCTCGGGAACCTCGCCGCAGAAGCTCGCGAGCAGCACCTGAACGTTCGCCTCGTTGATGTTCACCAAGCCGGATGCGTAAATCGTGATAATCCGTGATTTGGGGTCGTTCGGGACGGGCTCGACGAACGTGGACCAAAAGTCGTCATTGAAGCCACGAACCAGCCGCATCTCTTCGATCGAATCGAAGGGCGCGTTCTTGTTTCGATAGGAGTCATCGTACAACTGGTAGATCGAATCGTCCTCGGCGCCAGTGCCCCCAGTGCGGGTCGTCCTGGCTCCCGGGTCGAAGTCGGTTCGCTGGATGTCGCTGTCCCACCAGTCGATGACGGCGGACACCACATCCTGTCGCGTGGTGAGGTTTCCGTTTTCGTCCTGCTCGGAGAACAACGCATCGTAGGGATTGTCTGGTTGGTAGCCGCCGATCAGCGAGAATAGTTGCACGGCGACATTGTTGCGTGCCCGCTCGCCATCGAGGAAAAGGGGATCGTTTACGTTGATCTTCCCGTTCTCGCTTGCGACCAGAATGTTGCAGATCCCAGGGATGTCGTCGAAACCGGTCGTGTCGCCAAAGTCGATCCCGAGTTGCGTGAGCGCGTCTCGCTGGTCCTCGGGCGTGCAAAACGGGGACAAGATCGCGCTCGCGAAGTCCCACACCGGGAGCTGCGGCGCCGCACGGCCGGTCGCCGCCTGATAGAGCGGATTGACGAAGCGACGGATCTCGGGCTCCTTCGCGATAAGTAGCCTCGTGAGGTTGGTCGCGCTTTTTGCCAAGTACTCGGCTTGGAGTGCGTCGCGCTGCGCCGTCGAAACTGCAAACGCGGTGCCCGTCGTCTGATGCATGTCCGCGAGCATCACTGCAAGGATCGCCACCGTGGTAATGGCGACGATGAGAGCCACTCCTTCCTCGGAGCGCTTGTTGCGTGTGCTGGTGGCTTGCGGTGTCATGGGTTGTAGTTTGCGTGATTGAGAGCGTAGTCGATCGGGATCGAAGCCCGAGTGCCGAATGACTGGGTCTTCCCGGGTCTGTGGGGATCTTTGACGGTGAGCCGGACTCTCACCTGGGTGGGCAATCGATTCGGTTGGGCGAATTGATCGTCGGTAGCCCAGTTTTCGACCCATTCGCTCAACAGTGGGTCGAAGTACTCGAGGTTGAATTCCTCGACCCCCTTCACCAAGATCTGCGACTTACCTCCTCGCCTCGGGTCCTCGTCGATTCGGTTCTGCTCGCGGCGTGCGAGAACACGTTCACCGGGCTCATCGGGATCCTCGGTGACGAAATAGCTGATCTCGTTTTGGTCGGATTCGTGGGAGTTGCGATACAGCCGGCGGTGTGAAAACGACGTGAAGTCGAGCCGATCGTCTTGGCCGCGATCGGTACCGACGAAGGCGGTCTCGACGGTTCGGAGGTCGGGTGACGGATTCACGTGGGTCGACACGAAGGCCATCGTGACCTCGCGAACGATTCGCTCAAGCGCCATGTGAACGGTCCGGTAGTGGTTTACATCGGACTCGACGCGTGCCTTGTTCAAGGCAGTCTGCGCGAAGCCCCCATAGATCATGGTCCCGACGAGCGCGAGAATCGTCACGGCGAGAATGATCTCCAGCAGAGTGAACCCTCGCTTCATGAGCCTTCCTCCTCGGTGGTGGTGGGCTCTTCGGCTTGCGCGGGCTGTTCGGAAACCAAAAACTGGATGACATCGAAGCCTCGCTCTTTATCTCCCTCTTTCCATCTGACCGATACGGTTGCCCGCCGCACTTGTTCTTCGAGGAAAGGCTTGAGGAGGGGGTATCCAATTTGGAGTGCCATCAGAGCAAGATTGCCGGCATCACCTGCGACGACTTCTTCGGGAGTTCCGCCTTGTTCCGTGATCGACTCATAGGTTTCGTTCAGGCGTTGATTGGTCCGGTCCCGTTCGCTCAGCTCGTCGTCTGAATCCTCGTCTGAATCGTCGGCGCCGAGCTCGGGGAGGATCACCCGCTCGACGATCCAGCTGCACTCGTAGCCTTCGACCGGTGCGTGGTCACAGCAGTTGTCCTCGTCGGCCTTGTCCACCAATGGAAGCCCTTCGATCGCGATCACTTCCTCGATCTCGCCCATCTTGCAGCGGGCCAAAGTCGTCGCGACGTGTTGCCGTTTTGCTCGCTGCGCGATATTGGAGGCTCCGACCTCGCTCGAAAAGATCGCCGTCAATGCGAGACCGAGGATCGCGACGGCGATCATCACTTCCAGCAATGTGAATCCGCGCGGCGTCATAGTGAATCCCGAACTTCCCCTTCGTCATCGAGCTCGGACAAGGGTTCGTAGGCATAGGGATAGATGCGTCCGTCCCCGGTCAAAGGGTGGATCTCGATGCTGTAGATGGTATCGCTTCCATCTCTTAGCTGGATGACCGTGTGCTCCGTCACTCCGCCAGGAAAGAAATACACCCCACCTTCGCCCTCGGTGCGCGGCTGAGAGTCCCTCGGCGTCACCAGGGCATGGATCTCGATCCCGTCGCCGACGGGTTGGGGCTGGTAGCGCTTGATCGGTTCGTCGTCGAGCGTCGTGATCGGTGAAAACGCCGAGATCGGTGGAGGTTCGCGGTCGAGGGGCTTTTCGATTCGCTGTCGCGCCAGCTCCCAGGGATCGACCGCCCCGCCGATGTCGGATTCGAGCTGCTCGTAGTTCGCGACTGTCACCGGCGCCTCGGTTTCTTCGACCGCCATCGTGTTCTTCTCGAAATCAAACTGGAGCCGGGTCGTCGTCCCGTGCGTGATCGAACGGCTGTACGCGTACTGCGCCGCGCTCATCACCCTGAACGATGCCGATCGCAGTCGTGTCCTCGTCAGCGCCCCCACCCCGAAGGATGCCGCAGAGACCACCACGGCAATGATCGCCACCACCATGATCACTTCGATCAGGGTGAAGCCGCCGCGGGGTTGGGTTGGAGTGCGCTGGCGCATGACTCTAGATGTCGTCTTCCGTGTTGAACTCCAGATCCGGTCCGGCCGAGACGACGCCAATGTCTCCGGCTTCACAGGTCACTTGAAACTCGGTGTCCCAAGCGTCGGCGGTCCTCTTGGAGCCGTCGAGGTACTTCTCGCTCACCAGGTCTTCGACCGTAGGGCAACCTCGCGGATTGTCCGCGACATAGAGCATGACCGCTGACCGCAGCGCCTGCGCATCGGCTTTCGTGCTCTTGATCCGCGCTTTACCCAGCTGCGGCAAAACTGCCACTGCAACGCCGGTAACCATCATTGCGAGGATGGTAATGACGATCATGATTTCGACGAGCGTAAAACCTTCGCGTCGCCTCCGTCTTGCGAGTTGCTGCTGTCGGCGTGTATCGATTGTCTTGGGCATAGAGCCTCCCGTGTGCGTCATTGAATGTTGTCGTCCTGTAAGAGCGAGCCGCTCGGGCCGGCGGATATCACTTCGGCTTCTTCTTCGAAATAACCAGGGCATCGAATGGCAAGCGACCGGCCCCAACCGTCCTTCGGCATCGAGTCGAGATAGTGCTTCTGAGAGCGCGGTGGGTGAAGCAGCTCCGCGTTGGAGCTCGGGCATCGGCCCATGTCGGTCCGAAACCGGTCGATCGCCTGCTTCAGCTGTGCGATCGCCACCTCGGTGTTGCGAACTCGTATCCGGTGCTGCGTGTACCGAATGAACCCTGCCGTCCCGATTACGATCAGCACCAGCCCAAGCAGGGCTTGCCAACGTGGGTTGCTTAGCGCTCCTCGCCAACGACCACCTCGCCTTTCCCAAGGCAGCGAAATTCGTTCTTTTTGTTGCCGACGAGCCAAGATAGTCCCTCATTGAATCATCTCGTTGAGCTGGAGGAGCGGCATCAGGATGGCAAAGGCGATGCCACCCACGATTGCACCCATCACCACGATCAGGAGCGGTTCCAGGATCGACGTCATTGCGCCCACCCGCACCTCGACTTGTTGATCATAGGCGTCCGCCACGTGGATGAGCATTTCCTCGAGCTGACCTGACTGTTCACCCACCGCGATCATGTGTGTGACGATCGGCGGAAAACGTCCTCCCTCCCGGAGGGGCTTGGCGATTCCCTCTCCCTCGCGGACGCTCGTCCGAGCTTCTTCGACCACTCGCATCAACTCGGTGTTGCCAAGCACGTTGCGAGTGATGTCCATCGCGGTGAGGACCGGCACCCCACTGGCGAGCAAGGTCGCCAAGGTCCGGGCGAAACGGGTTACCGCGACCATCGTCAACAGTGGCCCAAAGAGGGGAAGCTCGAGGACGAAGATGTCCCACTTCTTGCGACCCTCCTCGGTGTTGCGCCACCGCCGAAACCAATAGATACCGCCTGCGACCAGAATCCCGAGCAACCACCAATAGTTGCTAAAAATGTCACTGACCCAGATCAGCAGGCTCGTGTACCAGGGCAATGTCTGGTTGAAGTTCTCGAAGATCGCGGTGACCTTCGGAACGACGACAGACATCATGAGAAACAGGATCAAAACCACGACGACCACCATGACCAACGGATATGCCAGCGCGGCGCGTACCTTGCTTTGCAGCCGCGTTTGGTCGTCCAAGAACTCGGCGAGTCGCGCAAGCACCTCTTCGAGCGTTCCCGATGCCTCGCCGGCGGAAACCATGTTCACATAGAGCGTCGGGAAGATCTTGGGGTGCGCCTTCATTGCGTCGGCAAGGTTCACGCCTTCATTGACCTGGTTGCGGGTATCGGTGAAGGCCGTTTTGAGCTCGGGATGGTCAAGCTGGTCGATGAGAGCGCTCAACGCTTCGACCAGCGGTACCCCAGAGCGCAAGAGGACCGAGAGCTGCCGTGTCGCGATGCCCACATCCATAGTGGAAACCCTGCGAAACAGTCTTCCGAAATCGATGTCGCGCGCGGCCTTTCTGGCCGCCTCGGATTGCTCGAGGATCTCCGTGGCCAAGATTCCATCGCGCTTCAAAACGTTGCGGAGCGCCTTGGCGTTGTCCGCGTCGCGAACGCCTTTGACCCCTTTACCCCTCGCATCGAGCCCTTTGTACGCGTAGACCGCCATCGCTTACACCTCGGCGGCTTGGGTGGCTGCAAGCACCTCTTCGACGCTGGTAACTCCAGCGATGACCTGGCGCGCGCCATCGTCCCGCAGGAGTCGCATCCCCTGTTGCTGCGCCACCCGCTGGATGGTTTTCGCGTCGCTGTTGTTCAAGATCTCACGCCGGACCGGCTCGTCGATCAGCATCAGCTCGAAGATCCCGATGCGGCCTCGATAGCCGGTGGCGCTACATTCGTCACAGCCCCCTGGGTGGAAGAACTTGAGGTTGCCCGTGCTTGCGGGCTCCGGAAGCGTGGCGGGATCGGTGCTGCCGAGCACGGTCGTCGCGGCCACCTTTGTCAGCTCGCCAAGCTTCTGCTGAGCTTCGGAGGCGTGGATTCCCAGCTCGAGCAGATCCTGCGCGGTCGGCGCGTACGGAACTCGACACAAGCCGCAGAGTCGACGGACGAGTCGCTGGGCGAGGACCGCCATGACCGAAGACGAGATCTGGTAGGGTTGCACGTCCATGTCGACGAGGCGGGTGATCGCGCTTGGCGCATCATTGGTATGGA
>Ga0265303_10001385_pt1 | contig 14851 bp, 11 predicted proteins | sample Helome_2_FD_192494 | JGI IMG/M metagenome (GOLD analysis project Ga0265303, IMG submission 192494) | Marine sediment microbial communities from subtidal zone of North Sea - Hel_20160317 (Illumina Assembly) | ecosystem: Environmental > Aquatic > Marine > Subtidal zone > Sediment ... | reverse complement strand
GGAGGAACTCGGCGCGTGGGTCAGGACGGCCGCCGATTTCGGTATTGATTCGCGCCTGCTGTCCGCTACCGAGTTGAAGAAGCACGTCGAAGGTGCCGCGATTGACTGGGCGGGCGCTCTGTATACGGCCAGCGACGGACGTGCCGAACCGCACAAAGCGGCGCCTGCGCTCGCACGCGCGGCCGCTCGTGCCGGTGCGACGGTTCTGACGTCATGCGCAGTTCGTGGTGTGGAATCTTCGGCCGGACATGTGTCGGCGGTTGTGACCGAGCACGGCTCGATAGAAACATCCGTCGTCCTGTGTGCGGCGGGGGCGTGGACATCGCTGTTTTGCGGCTCGCTGGGTATCAACGTGCCGCAGCTCAAGGTTCGTGGCACGGTGGCAAGGACGGCACCGGCCGAGAGTGTGCTGAACGGTAATGTTTTCGACGATCGTCTGGGTATTCGGCGGCGGGAGGACGGTGGTTATACGATTGCGCATGGCTCCATCCTCGAACATCCCGTCACGCCGGCATCGTTCCGCTACTTCATCAAATTCGTTCCGGCGCTGATGCAGGAGCTGAAGATCGTGCGTTTGTCATTCGGCAGGGAGTTCATCGACGAATGGCGGACGCCCAAGTCGTGGTCACTCGATGCACCATCGCCGTTTGAGGCGACACGAGTGCTCGACCCGCAACCCAGTACACGTGTCCTGCGAGGGATTCGAAAGAACCTGGACACGATGTTCCCGCAACTCCGAAATACACCGATTGTCGAGAGCTGGGCGGGAATGATCGAGTCTTCGCCGGACGTTGTGCCGATCATCGATGCGATCGAGAGCCTGCCCGGGTTTCATGTTGCGACCGGATTCAGTGGGCACGGTTTTGGTATTGGGCCCGGCGCCGGCAAGGCCATTGCCGGTATGCTCACGGGTAAGGACTCAGGTATCGACATCTCGGCGCTGCGGCTTGGCCGATTTTTCGATGGCAGCCCGATCCGGCCACAGTCATCTATCTGATCGTCAGGACTCCTTGTGCAAAAAGAGAAAAGACTGCCCTCGGGCTATCCGGACAGCTACTACAACGCAACAGCCATCGGCATGTGCGAGCATGCGTCGCTGGCTGGCGAGGAGCGTGCTGACGTCTGTGTCATCGGCGGCGGATTTACCGGGCTGTCCGCGGCGCTGAATCTCGCCGAGCAAGGCTTCGATGTCGTCTTGCTGGAAGCTGAGCGCATTGGTTTTGGTGCATCCGGGCGCTGCGGCGGCCTTGTCGGCAGTGGTCAGCGCAAGGACGTATTGGAAACCGAAGAAGCGTTCGGCCGGGACCGCTCGAGGTTACTCTGGGACTTTGCCGAACAGGCAAAGGACGAGATCCGACATCGGGTGCAGAAACACGACATTCCGTGCGATCTGCAGAACGGCCAACTGGTTGGCGTCCACAAGGAGCGATACCGGGATTGGCCGGAAGAACTGAGTCGTCTGCTGGCGGAACACTACGACTATCCTTTCTGTGAGGTGCTGGATGCGGAGCAGACCAGGGCCCGCGTCGCGACGGATGATTTTCTTGCGGCGCTGTACGATCCGCAGGCGCTGGCACTGCATCCACTGAACTACACGCTGGGCCTCGCCAGGGCCGCCATCGATGCGGGTGTGCGAATCTATGAACGCTCGCGTGTCAGCCGCTACTCACGGACAGATCCGGCGCTCATCGAAACACCGCGCGGTTCGGTGACATCGAATTTCATTGTATTAGGCTGCAATGGTTACCTGGATAGCCTCGATGCGAGGGCGGCCCGCAAGATTATGCCGATCAACAATTTCATGATTGCGACCGAACCGCTCGGCGAGCAGCGTGCGCGCGAACTCATCAACGGTCGCTTCGGCGTTCATGATACGCGTTTCGTCGTCGACTACTTCCGACTGTCGGACGATCATCGCTTGCTGTTTGGTGGCGGCGAGAACTACCGACCCAGGTTTCCGGCCGACATAGCAAAGTTCGTTCGTCCTTATATGGTCAGGCTGTTTCCACAACTTAAAGATGTTCGGATCGATTATGCGTGGGGTGGCACCTTGTCGGTCACGGTTAATCGCCTGCCGCACATTGGACGACTGAGGCCCAATGTATATCTGGGGCAGGGGTACTCGGGGCACGGCATCGCTACAGCCAGTTTTGCCGGCAAGGCCATTGCCGAGGCAATAGGTGGCACGACCGATCGTTTCGACGTAATGGCGGAGCTGCCAATACATATGTTCCCGGGCGGCACCTTGTTGCGATATCCCGGCATGGTGCTCGGCATGATGTACTACTCGTTGATTGATCGCTTCTGATCATCTATTGGCAGCGATGTTCGCATGAGAATTTTCATGAAATATTTGCTAAGAACAATCGTCGCGTCGTCAATCCTGGTCTGCAGACGAGGACAGGGGACCACGTACCGGCTACTTTCAATTGTCGACAACGTTGAGCTGATTATTGTCGCCAATATGCGCCAGAAACTGCCGGGTCCGAGTTATTTTGAGACGGCCATCGATTATCTCGATTCACGCAACTGATACGAGCGGGACAGGACGTATTGTCGTAGCGCTTCTGAATCGTCAACGCTGAGTTCAAAGCGCGGCATGCCGTGCATCTGGCGCGCACCGCCGACTACGATCCCATGCCATTCTTCGTGCGTTTTGGCCGTTGCGTAGCGAAGATCTGGCACTGAACCACCAAACCGGGCAACGGCGTTATTTCCGTGACAGCCTTTGCATTCCCAACTGAAGACCTGTCTGCCGCGCTCGAGCTCCTCGGCCGTTGCATCAAGATCAGGTTGCGGAGGCAGCTCGCGGGGCACGTCGGCCACCTTCGGCATAGGCGAACTTGAGTCCAGCGCAAATGCCATCAGCCGCGTCGGTCCCCGGACTTTGTCACCCGCATGCATTTCCGGGTATACAAATTGAATGCCGCCGCCCGCACCGACAGGGATCAGAACGTATTGTTTGTCGCCTAGGGAATAGCTGACGGGCGCAGCTGTAATATTGGAGCCGGTTGCGACGGACCAAAGCCTGTCGCCACTGTCCGCTGCATAGGCATTGAAACGGCCGTGTGCATCGCCCTGGAAGACGAGATTTCCGGCCGTGGCGAGTAAGCCGCCATTGAACGGCAGATCGTGATCGACCGTCCAGTGCGGTCTGCTCTTGACAGGGTCCCACGCCACGAGTTTGCCGGGGCTGAATGGTTTGCCCTCAACTTCGGTGAGCATTTTGAGCGTGTCGTCAAAATCACCGTCTTCATAGCCCGTGACGATAGTCGGTACGTCGATGACGGGAATGTAGACGAGTTCGAGTTCCGGATGGTACGCCATCGCGTTCCAGCTGTGCGCACCCCACATATTGGGCCAGATCGCGACAGCCTCGTCCGGCCGCGTCCAGAATTCGCCGGCCGGGTCGTAGACGGGCCGGCCCGTCTCGAGATTGATATGTGTCGCCCAATTGACCTTCGCATACTTGTCGGCGGCGATCAGCTCACCGGTCAGCCGGTCGATAACATAGTGGAAACCGTTCTTTGGAGCGATCAGTAAAGTCTGTCGTTGCTCGCCGTCGATCGAGAGATCGGCGAGGATAATGTTCATCGTCGCGTTGTACTCCCAGCTATCCTCGGGAACGGTCTGGTAATGCCAGGCATATTCGCCGGTGTCTGCGTCCACTGCGACGACAGATGACAGAAACAGATTGTCGCCACCGTCGGGGCTACGCACATGGTAGGCGTATGGCAATGCGCCGGCGGTACCAAAAAACAGCAGTCCCGACACGGGATCGTAGGTCATCTCATTCCACGCGCTGCCGCCGCCGCCGAATTTTTCAAGAGCGTCGCCGGACCAGGTTTTGGCTGCCATTTTCATCGCAGGCGTAGTGTTTTCTTCGGGCTTGTCGCTCGGCACCGTATAAAATCGCCACTTGAGTTCACCGTCGTCAATGTTGTACGCCGACACATAGCCGCGGTTCTTTTCATGCGATTCAGAACCGGCATTACCGACGAATACGCTGTCGCCGCCGACGTAGGGCGAATCGGTGATGGCATAGCCGAGAGCCCGATCACAGCTCTGCTGTGACCATGCCTCTTTGCCGGTCTTCGCATCGAGCGCGATCAATCGACAATCTGCTGTAGTCACGAGCACTTTGCCCTGCCAGACGGCGACGCCGCGATTGACGCGCGCGGGCCATGACATTCCGGGGTCCTGTGCGAGCCGGGACCGCACATCGGGGTCGTATTGCCAGATGAGGTCACCACTCGCAGCATCGATCGCAAAGACCAGCGAGTAAGCGCCGGACAGGTAGATCACACCGTCAACGACAATGGGTGTGGCGGATATACCGTCAGGAACGGGCAAATCACGCAACCACTCCAGTCCCAGACCTGTAACGTTCCTGTCGTTAACGCTGCGTAGCGGACTGAAGTGTTCGCCACGAAAATTGCCGCCCTTGACGAACCAGTTCTGGCCGTTTGCGGATTCTTTGAGCACACGCGCCTCTGTCACATCGCCGGCAGCATGAGAAACGCCGGGCCCGAACATGAGGCAGGCCATGGTTGCCAGTGGCAGGAAAAGAGTCGGTCGCATCTTGTCATCTCATGGGCGGCATAGATTCGAGCCATATTCTGGATTAAGTCGGCCGGCAAGGCTAATCTAGAGGCTCGAATAAGACGCGACTAGAACGCGCAGTGGGGTGTCTATGAGGAAAATCTACCTGTTCGATATTGGATTGCTTATTGTGGCAGCCACGATTGCAGTGGCGCTGGCCGATGAGCCTGTGTACCCGGCAAAGCTGTCGAAAACCGATATTGCCGGCGAGGTCTTTGACCGTCCGGACATGCTTGAGCTCACAGAAGGTGGTAATACGACGCTCGACGTCACATCCTTTCTTGCAAGCGACAAGAAGTTCGGTTCCGGAATGTACAAGTCGGGGGCCGTGCGGTTCGAGATAACCGAACCGTATGGTGTTGATGAGTTCATGTACTTCCTCGAAGGCAGCGTCACGCTGACATCGAGCGATGGTGAGGTGCAAGTCATCAATGCCGGTGAGGCCGTCACGATTCCAAAAGAATGGACCGGCGTTTGGGATACGCAGGGCTACACGAAGATATGGGTCATCTACTCAGAGGATGGCTCCGGGCTTGAATAGAGCAATCATCGCCGCGCTGTCATGCGTTCTTCTTGGTGCATGCGGCGAAAAAGCAAGCCCGGTACTCGTGGCGGACTATCTGTTTACGAACGCCAGGGTTTACACGGTGGACGAGACTCTGCCCTGGGCCGAAGCGGTGGCGGTAAAGGGCAACGAAATCGTATACGTCGGAGATGCAGCGGGTGCGAAAGCACTGATCGGCGAGGCCACTTCGGTTCGCGACGTGGGTGGACAAATGCTGCTGCCCGGATTCATCGACTCGCACGCACACCCGATTGCCGGAGGTGCCTACGCGAAGGCATTGTCACTCGATACTTTTGGTTCCGTAGATGACTGGGTACACGCTATCGCCGACTATGCGGCCGAAAACAAGGACGCACCAGTGTTGTTTGGTTACGGATTTCTCGCCACGACCTTCGGCCCGATCGGCCCGACGCGACAACTTATCGACGACATCGTCCCGGATCGTCCTGTGCTCATCATGGACGAGGGGTTTCATGCGGCCTGGGCGAACACGGCTACGCTCGAAGCGTTGAATATCACGCAGGACACCCCTGACCCGGTTCCTGGCTTCAGCTATTACAAGCGGGATGACGAAGGCGATGCCACTGGTTACTTGCTGGAAGGTACGGCCGGGACGGCGATGGACGCACTCGACGTCATCACGGAGGACGTTGTGAGCGTAGGCTTCGGCACGGTGCTGGACATAATGAATGCTTACGGCGTGACGGCCGCTTATGACGCAGGCGTCATCGGCTACGAAGAGATCGCTGCTTCGGTGTTGCGGGGTACCGAAGAGCGCGGTGACATGACCGTACGGCTGATCGGATCGTACCGCCCGCGCGGACCGGAAGACGTTGATGTTGCCGTCGATAGGGCGCTTGAATGGGGCCGTACCATGAAAGGTGAGCGCTATCACTACAACGTGTTGAAAATCATGGACGACGGCACGGTCGAAGGCCGTACGGCCGCCATGTTCGAGGATTACCAGGGCGAGCCCGGCAATAGTGGTGAGACCGTCTTCACCGAAGCAGAAATGACGTCGATGGTTACGGGCGCGGCCAGGAACAATATTGACGTGCATATTCATGCGTTGGGTGAGCGCGCCATCCATGAGTCGCTCAACGCGATCGAGGCAGCAAGAGGGGCCACGCCCGATAGCACGACTCGCTATGCGATTTGCCACATTCAGGTCATCACGGATCAGGACCTGCCACGATTCGCTGAGCTTGACGTCATCGCTCAGAGCACCCCGTTGTGGGCTTCATACGATACCTACGGCGAACAGTTTGTCAGCGAGGATCAGTTCAGCCGATTCTGGCGATACAACAGCCTCAAGGACCTTGGCGTCCGGCTTTCCTTTGGCAGCGACTTTCCAGCAAGCGGAGCCGGCACATTGGGATTGTCACCGGTCGTGCAAATCGAGATTGGCCATACTCGACAAAACCCGGGCGAGCCTGAGGCGCCTGTACAGCCGCGTAAGTCGGAACGGCTCGATGTCGAGAGCCTCGTGCGTGGCTTCACCATTGATGCGGCATACCAGATGCACATGGAAGATGAGATCGGCTCCATCGAAGTTGGCAAGAAGGCGGATCTCGTCGTGTTGGACCAGAATCTGTTCGACGCAGACGCGTACGATATACACGAAACGGCAGTAATGCTGACGATGATGGACGGTGACATCGTTTACGAGTCGACGACGGAGTAGCGTGTTGTGACCACCTCAAGAATCAAGGTCGCCGTCGTTACCGGCGGCGGCCACGGTATCGGTCGCGCTCTGTGCCGGCGACTGGCAGACGACGGTGCACGGGTCGTTGTCGCGGACATCGACGAGCCGGCGGCTTTGGCGGTGCGCGGTGAGACAGGCGGCATCGCCAGGGTACTCGACGTCAGCGACGAACACGCGATAGCACAGCTTGTCGAGGACATTGAAAGCAATCATGGCCCGATCGACATGTTCATCTCGAACGCGGGCGTCGGTTACGGGGACGGCAGCAGTGGCGCTATCTCGGCCGAGGGCGGCATGCACCCAGTAGACGACCGGTGGGATGCGAGCTGGAAGATCAATGTAATGGCACACGTCTACGCGGCTAGAGCGCTGGTGCCTCGCATGCTGGAGCGCGGTGGGGGACACCTCGTTAACATCGCCTCCGCGGCAGGACTCCTGAGCCAGATCGGGGATGCGGCGTATTCGGCAACCAAGCATGCGGCCGTTGGTTTTGCGGAATCGCTGGCAATCAACTACGGCGACCAGGGTCTCGTCGTATCGGTCGTCTGTCCGCAGGCGGTCGCGACGCGCATGATCGGCATCGAAGACGATTCGGACTCAATGGACGGCGGATTCGGTGGTAACGCAGTCGACGGCATCATGCTGCCGGACGCGGTTGCCGATATTGTGATCGACCAGGCGCTGGAGGGCCGATTCCTGGTCCTGACGCACCCCGAGGTTGCAACCTACGCGCAGCGCAAAGCGAGCGACCACGATCGCTGGATCAGTGGCATGCAGCGCTTTCGACAAAAGATTATCTAGAGCTGGCGGCTCACTCGAGCAGGTTCTCACCGCCATCGTCCATCTGTTGAGGACGCTGCCAGTAGTTGTACTGCGGTGTCCAGTTTCCTGCGTCGAGCCCCGCCATGCCCAACAAGTTCCATATCGAGCAATACAGGTCCCCGGGCCCAAATACAGCGGCGTTTTTTCGAGTGATGCGAGTTCCGTCCCGCTCGTAAACCACGGCGCCCGGCGCGTTCGTCTCTCCCGCCATGACATTCTGTTCCTGAATGTATTGGCCCCCGCCGTGTGAAGCCAGGCGAAACCGCCAGCCACGCGAATTTGCAAATCGACGCTGCACCTCGGGTGAATCTTTGGATACGAGAACAACGGACATTGCGGACTCCAGATGCGGCAGGAAGCCGTTGAAGCCGTCCGCCCAAAGGGTGCAGTATCGACAGCCCTGGCCCATATTGTGAATGACCAGCAGACGATCGTTGTCGCCAAACAGATCGAGCAACGCGACCTCACCATCTAGCGTCGCAAACGTGTAGTTTTCGACTTCGTTTCCCGAGTGCGTTTTCCGGAGCTCATTGAGCTTTGTTGTCAGCTCAAACAGTTGTTTTTCGATTGCAGCAATTTCGTCAGTCATTACACGACTCCTGTTGCTAAGAGAGTAGGAGCGGCGTCTCGCCGCGATTGTGCTGTGATTTACGTGAACAGAGCTAGACAGCGTCCAGTGGAATCTTGAGATAGCGAATCCCGTTGTCCTCAGGCTCCGGTAACTTGCCGGCAAAAACATTCACCTGGATCGCAGGAAGCAGTAGTTTCGGCATGCCGAGTTGACTGTCTCGGCCCTCGCGCAGTTCGACAAACTCCGTTTCGGATACATTCTTGTTAATGTGGATATTGTTGTCGCGCTGTTCGGCGACGCTTGTTTCCCAGGCGTAGACGTCGCGACCCGGTGCCTTGTAGTCGTGACACATGAAGAGACGCGTGTCGTCCGGCAAGGCAAGCGTCTTTTGGATAGAACCATACAACTGCGATGCACTGCCGCCCGGGAAGTCGGTACGAGCCGTACCAAAGTCCGGCATGAACAAAGTGTCACCGACATACGCCGAGTCACCGATCACGTATGTAACGCATGCCGGCGTGTGGCCAGGCGTTGCAATCACACGGCCCTTAATGTCGCCGACATCGAAACTGTCTCCGTCTGAAAAAAGTCGATCGAACTGGCTGCCGTCGGCTGCCAGTTCACGTAGGTTGAACACACTTTTGAATGTCTCCTGCACCGCCTTAACACCGTTACCGATTGCCGTTTGTCCGCCCAGTTTCTCTTTCAAATAGGGTGCGCCACTCAAGTGATCGGCATGTACGTGGGTCTCGAGAATCCAGTCGACGGAAAGTCCGTTGCCATTGACGTAGGCGATGAGCTGATCGGCCGAAGTGGTTGACGTGCGGCCGGAGGCCGGATCGTAATCGAGCACCGGGTCGATGATGGCGGCCTTGGCTGTTGCCGGATCGCTGACGACATAGGAAACAGTGAACGTTGCCCCGTCGAAAAACGCTTTTACCTCAGGCTTTGACATAATTCACTCTCGGATAGAAACGTGCGCCTATTATAAGACCCTGCAGAACGAGTGACACCATGATGAAGATTGTCGCCTCAATGGCCCTGTTGATCCTGACGGGAGGTGCAATGGCAGCTGGCGTGCTAGCCTTTGTTTTTGGGGGCTAAACCGTGGCGGTGGACGATACCGAGGTTTCGACGCCCTTGGTTCACGCTTCTGATCCGGTCACGCAGTCGCTAAAATGCCAGGATTTACCGAGATCTTAGGTGCGACAAGCAGCAGGCAGGTACTTGTTCGCGATGTCGGCGCTAGAGCACGTCCAGACAACGCTGCCCTCGTTCGCCGTTGTCGGTGTCAGCAATAGCGTATCACCATTGATAGCGTCGTTGACGCCATTGCCAAACGTGACTTCGATTTCACCATCGACACCACTTCCGTCACCACCAACACCGACCTGCGTGACATACTTGCCCTGGATATCTGTATTGGTTGCAAGCCCGGCTTCATCGTTGTTTGTAGCGAGGTTACCAGTGTTCTGGTAGAACTCAATGACGGCAGTCTTGGCACTCGCCACAAGATTCAGGCCTTCGGAAACCTGAGCACGGATCGAGTAGCTTTGGTAGGCCGGAATAGCGACAGCCGCCAAAATACCGATAATCGCGACTACGATCATCAGTTCGATCAGCGTAAAACCCGTTTGAATCGTCTTCATATTTTAGTCTTTAGACTGCGGCCAACGCGATAACTATCTGAAAATTGCCAGAAATTGTCAGAAATTTCGTCGAAACACATCACACTGATGTAAGTTGAGCGCGCAATTTCTTATGTCAAATAACAGCGTCGTTCGGCCCTACGCGAAATTCGACTCATGGCTGCGGACTCACTAGAGTACGTGGCGGCCATGCTGACACCTGCAACCAAGCTCGGTTTGCCTGACAGGTATCTTGGGCACATTGGTAATACCGCAGCTTCCTCACGGCCATTCGGCCGCTATTGGGGAAAGCTGACGGTCAAGGCACGATGTGAATTGGCACTGTTCGTCAGACCAAATTCCGACTATCAGAACTAGGCGCTCAAAACGGCTTCGCGAATCTGGTCGATCTGCGGTTTTAGCTTTGGCGGCGCCTTGCCAAGACAGTGACGGTCGCGAGGACAGTTCGAACTGCGCTGACAAATAATAGTCGCGTCAGTCGACGCTCCCTGCTCAATCCAGCCGATATTGAGGATCTTGCTGATACTTTCCAGCTGCTCGCGCGCTTCCGAGGGAATAGGCGCCGAACCACCACCACGGTTACAACTCGTTTCGATCATGTCGATGGTACGTGTCGGGTCGATGTTCTGCGCGATGAGCGCGGGCGAAAGGTCGACGCCGGCACACAGGACGTGTGGATTGCCTGCGGCGTCCTTGCTGCGTATCGACTGGCAGCAATAGAGCCTTTTGTCATCACCGCTTCGAAGAACGGAAATCTGTGAGGAAGGTCTGTCCGAATCGGTATTGAGCATTCGAAAAACCGCCCAGTGCTGACAAGGATCGGAAACCATCGTCATATTGCCCCAGGGCAGCGGAATGCCGTTACCGCGATACACTGCGCGCAAATTACCGGGCGGATAGGCATCGAAGTAGTGCCAGTGCGGATACGGGGAAACGCTGGGCATGCGTCGCATCACAAGTGTCGTGGTCAAATCGATTTTGTCACCGGAATCGATTGCGTAGGCCTGCTTTGCAAGGAATTGTCGAAAAGGCGTTTTTGGCGCGAGCAGTGCGGCCGCGAAGTAGCTGCACTCAAAGTCGCGCCATGCGTACAAAATGTCCTTCGCATCGACGTTCAGCGATTCGCCATCGTGACGACGACCGGATACGCGCCCGCCCGAAACCTGCGGCGCGCGCGCGCCGTCACCGCCGTGCAGCACCATGTGGCCGATGTGGTTGGCAAGATCGAACTTGAGTCGGGCAGGATCCTTCTCGAGCTCCCGGTTCAGGTACACCTTGTTCGGCGCATCGAAGAATGAGCGCACCAAGGTGTGCAGGGGCTTTTCTGCATCGCCCTTGTCCTTGAAGGTCGAATTGTCGAACCATTGAATATCCAGGCCAAGCTCTTTCGCGATTCGGAAAACGTCATCGAGATGCATCGGAAATTGCTTCTTACCGACCGTTTCCGCGGCACGCTCGATATCGGGAAAACGGTTATTGCTGGCTTCCTGGTGAGCCCGGATCAGGAGGTGGGCAAATTGCCGGCCGGTTGTGCCGGTTTGCGCGAGCAGCTCGGGGATAGCCAGCTGCAACAATGATTCCGAAAACAGAAAACCGGGTTCCAGCGGCATACCGCTGACCGCGGCAGCCGGCGCGGTGTTGATGGCCGTATCGTCAAGGGATTCGTCGAAAAACCAGCTGGTTTCTTTCTGGAAAATCTCCGCGATGATCTCCAGCAGGCGCTCGGACGGAACGCGTTTGCCGTTCTCGATCATCGACAGGTAGGAAACGGACGGTCCCGCCTCTCTGTCGATCTGCAGGCAGCGGACCGAGAGGTCCTCGAGCGTGAGGTTGTTGCGCTTACGTAAGCTCTTGATTTTAGTGCCAAGAAAGTGTGCTTTTCGGCGCAAGCCCTGGTGGCTGGTCATGTCAAACCCCTGAGTGAAATTGACAGTGTGAAATTTTTTCTGTGAAATTTCATGGTAAATGCTCGTAAAATGCTCTGCAAGGTATTTTTTGCACACAAATTGAGCGAACCAGGCTAAAGAGGGTAGTGCCATGACGCGACAGGAACAGATCAAGCAACTCGAATCGGAGTGGGCCAACAGCCCGCGGTGGAAAGGTGTTAAACGAAACTACAGCGCCGAGGACGTCGTCAAACTTCGTGGTTCTGTACAGATTGAGTACACGCTCGCTCGCTTGGGCGCTGAGAAGATGTGGCGTCTCGTCAACCAGGAAGAGCCGCTCTGTGGCCTTGGAGCGTTGACCGGCAACCAGGCGATCCAGGAGATTCAGGCAGGCTTGAAGGCGATCTATTGCTCCGGTTGGCAGGTCGCTGGTGACGGCAACAGTGCCGGTCAAATGTATCCTGACCAGAGCCTGTACCCGGTCGATTCCGTGCCGAAGATGGTGGAGCGTATCAACAATGCGTTCATTCGCACCGATGAGATTCATGCACTGAATGGCGACGACAGCATTGACTGGTTCCCGCCGATCGTCGCCGATGCCGAGGCCGGTTTTGGCGGCAACCTCAATGCATTCGAGCTGATGAAGAGCATGATCAAGGCTGGCGCCGCCGGCGTGCATTTCGAGGACCAGCTCTCGAGCGCAAAGAAGTGTGGTCACATGGGCGGCAAGGTGCTCGTGCCGACGCATGAAGCCGTTGCCAAGCTCAGTGCAGCACGTCTCGCCGCCGACGTTTGTGGCGTACCGACCGTGTTGCTGGCCCGTACCGATGCCGATGCAGCCAACCTGATCACATCGGACTCCGACGACAACGATCATTCGTTCATCACCGGAGAGCGCACGCCCGAGGGTTTCTATCGCACGAAGCCAGGCATGGAGCAGGCGATCGCACGTGGTCTCGCCTACGCGCCGTACGCTGACATGATCTGGTGCGAAACATCGAAGCCCGACCTCGAGCAGGCCAAGATCTTCGCGGACGCGATCCACGCAGAGTATCCGGACCAGCTGTTGTCGTACAACTGCTCGCCGTCATTCAACTGGAAGTCCAATCTCGATGACGCGACCATGAAAACTTTCCGCGAAGAGCTTGGCAAGATGGGCTACAAGTTCCAGTTCATCACGCTCGCCGGCTGGCATGCGCTGAACTCGAGCATGTTCAACCTCTGCCGCGCTTATAAGGAAGAGGGCATGTACGCCTACTCGCAGCTGCAGCAGAAAGAATTTGCCGATGCCGAATACGGTTTCCGCGCCGTCAAGCACCAGTCGTTCGTGGGTGCCGGATATTTCGATGCCGTGCAAAATACGATAATGCATGGCCTGTCATCCACGACGGCACTGGATGGCAGCACCGAGGAAGAGCAGTTCGTCGCGTAAACGGCTTGACGGACATCGGTCCGGCAGGAGTTTATACTCACGGATTCAGCAGCGGTTGACCCCTTGAGCATGGACGATCGACAGATTAGAGGCACGTTGAGCATCGCTCCGGTGTTCTGCGACTTCGTCGAACAGGAACTCCTGCCGGCCATTGGTCTCAAGCCGGAGGTTTTCTGGGGCGGGCTCGAATCGATCATCGTAGACTTGACGCCGACCAATCGATCGCTGTTGGCCGTTCGTGACGAGTTACAGAAACAGATCGACGAGTGGCATATCGCGAGGCATGGCGCTGACTGGCAACATTCGGACTATGTTGCGTTCCTGAAGGACATTGGTTATCTCGGCGATGCCGGCGATCCGTTCGACATCGAAACGGCAAACGTTGATGCGGAGGTCGCTGAGATCGCCGGGCCGCAGCTCGTGGTGCCTGTCAGCAATGCACGCTTCGCGATCAATGCCGCTAATGCGCGCTGGGGCAGCCTGTACGACGCCCTTTACGGTACCGATGTTATTAGCGAGGAGAATGGTCAGGAGCGCGACGGTGCCTACAATCCGCTGCGTGGTGCGGCCGTCATTCGCTACGCGACAGCGTTCCTTGATTGCACGATCCCCCTGAAAGGCGTAAGCCACGCCGACGTCAACGCCTACGGTCTGAACCGTTCCAAAGAAGGCACGGTATTCGTCGCCTCGCTCGCCAATGGAGAGACGACACTCCTGCAGGATGCTCGCCAGTTTGTCGGCTACTCGTCGAAGGGCGAGCAACACGCTTTCCTGTTTCGTAACAACGGCCTGCACATTGAAATCCAGGTCAATCCGGATCACCCGGTTGGCCGGGAAGCGACGGCGAACATTGCGGATGTCATTCTGGAGAGTGCCATTACGACGATTCAGGACTGCGAGGACTCGGTAGCGGCGGTCGATGCTGAGGACAAGGTTGGCGTGTACCGCAACTGGCTTGGTCTGATTCAGTGCGACCTGGAGGCTACCCTCGAAAAAGGCGGCAAGACGATCACACGCAGGCCCAATCCGGACCGGCTGTACGATTCGCCCGATGGGGGCAAGCTGGAATTATCGGGCCGCAGTCTGATGCTGGTGCGCAACGTTGGTCACCTGATGACCACCGACGCAGTGCTTGATGATTCGGGAGACGAGGTATTCGAAGGCCTGCTCGATGCTGTAATGACCACGGCATGCGCCATGACAGATCGCAGGCGGGACGGGCGACAGCCAAATAGTCGCTCCGGCAGTATCTACATCGTAAAACCGAAGATGCATGGACCACAGGAGGTCGCTTTTGCCGACCAGTTGTTCAGTCGTGTCGAAAAGCTGTTTGATCTACCCCCGCACACAATCAAGGTTGGCGTCATGGATGAAGAGCGCCGCACGACGGTCAATCTCCCCGAATGCATTCGCGCCGTCAAGAATCGAATCGTGTTCATCAACACGGGCTTTCTGGACCGTACCGGCGATGAGATTCATACCAGCATGCGTGCAGGGTCGGTACTTCCCAAAGAGGCCATCAAACAGGAGCCGTGGATCAACGCCTACGAAGACTGGAACGTCGATGTGGGCATACGCTGCGGACTGCCAGGCAAGGCGCAGATCGGCAAGGGCATGTG